>OLVW01001630.1_pt1 | contig 18523 bp, 12 predicted proteins | sample 1673301 | NCBI WGS metagenome assembly OLVW01 (sample SAMEA3178941, study PRJEB25190) | human gut metagenome
CATTTTGTATTTAATAGAATCGTTTCATTAAAGAGTTCATTTAAATTACCTAAGAAATAAAAAAAGTGGAGATTGTAAAAACAATCTCCTTTTTTGTATAAAAAGCAATATCTTTCGATATTGCTTTCTTTTTATTATTTATTATATTTACGATCATGTGCCGCTGAAATTAAACCTTGGAATAAAGGTTGTGCACGGTTCGGTCTTGAAGTAAATTCTGGATGGAATTGACATCCTACATAGTAAGGATGATCTTCAATTTCAACAATTTCTACAAGATTTCTTTCCGGGTTAAATCCCGCAACTTTTAAACCATTTTCAACTAAAACATCTTTATAGTTATTATTAAATTCATATCTATGACGATGTCTTTCTTTAATTAATTCTTTTCCATAAAGACGTGCTGCTTGTGTTCCTGGATTTAATTGACATTCATAATCACCTAATCTTTGTGTACCTCCCATATCTTCTAAAGATTGGTCAGACATTAAATTGATCACTGGATTCTTACATAATTCATCAAATTCTAATGAGTTAGCATCTTTAATACCACATACATTTCTAGCATATTCAATGGTAATTAATTGCATACCTAAACAAATACCTAAAAGTGGTACATTATTTGTACGTGCATATTCAATAGCATCAATCATACCAGCAATACCACGATCACCAAATCCACCTGGAACAATGATACCATCGGCATCTTTTAATCTTTCTGCTACATTTTCTTTATTTAATTCTTCTGAATTAATAAAATCAATATTAACAACACTGTTCACATAATATCCTGCATGTCTTAAAGCTTCGTTAACTGATAAATATGCATCAGGCAATTGAACATATTTTCCAACTAACGCAATATTTAATTCTTGGTTTAAGTTTTTAACACGGTTAACTAAAGCATCCCATTCATCCATATGCGCTGCCGGTGCATTGATTTGAAGATGTTGTAATACTAAATCATCCATTTTTTGATCTAGCAACATGCGTGGTAATTCATATAAATTTTCTACATCATAGTTTGAAATAACATTTTGTGTTGATACATTACAAAATAAAGAAATCTTATCTTTTAATTCTTTTTCAATATGATGTTCACTACGACAAACAATAAAATCTGGTTGAATACCTAAACCTCTTAATTCTTTAACACTATGTTGTGTTGGTTTTGTTTTTACTTCATGACTTGCCCCAATGTATGGAAGTAAAGTTGTATGAATATAAACGGTATTTTCATACCCTAAATCTAATCTTACTTGGCGGATAGCTTCGATGAAAGGTAAACTTTCGATATCTCCTGTAGTTCCACCAATTTCAGTAATAACGATATCTGCTTTAGAACTACGTGCAGCTGCATAAATTCTTTCTTTAATTTCATTTGTAATATGAGGAACAACTTGTACAGTAGCTCCTAAATAATCTCCACGTCTTTCTTTTGAAATAACGTTACTATAAATTCTACCTGTTGTAATTGATGAGTTTTTATTTAATTGTTCATCAATAAATCTTTCATAGTGTCCTAAATCCAAGTCTGTTTCTGCCCCATCTGCAGTTACAAAGACTTCTCCATGTTGATAAGGTGACATTGTTCCTGGATCAACGTTAATATATGGATCTAATTTTTGCATGAAGACTTTTTGTCCTCTTTGTTTTAAAATTCTTCCTAAAGATGCAGCTGTTAAACCTTTACCAAGACCTGAAACAACTCCACCAGTTACAAATATGTATTTAGCCATTTTCTATCCTCCTCTAGTATCTATAAAAATAAAAAGTGCCTTCCTATGGAAGACACTTTATTGCCCTTTCTTATTTTATCAATATTAAATATTTATTGCAATAATAAATTTATCATTTTTAAACAAAAAAAGGAACACGCGTTCCTCTTTTGCGTATAAGTGAATTTTTGGGAGAGGGGTCACTTATACTTGTTTATTATATTGTCTTCATCTGACATGATTAATATAACAATTCTATATGAATTAATTATGAACTTTATCTTAACATAAAAGAAAAGGTAGGACATGCCTACCTTTATCATTATTTATCAAATTTGTTTTTGTAATCGTAAATTTTACGTAAGATATCTTCCATATCTTTAACCATAGGCATTCTAGGGTTAGCTGGTGTACATTGATCTTCGTAAGCATTCATAGCAATTCTATGAACTGATTCTTCCCAAGCTTCTCTTGAGATACCTTGAGATTCTACGTTAGATGCAACACCTACTTTGTGACATAATTCTTCACAAGCATCAGCGAACATTTCAACACCTTCAGCTGGAGTCTTAGGATTTAATCCAATTAATTGAGCTAATTCCATGAATTTAACATCAGCTTTATAGTTTTCAATTTTTGGCCAGATATTTAATTTAGTTGGAATAGTTCCGTTATATCTAATTACGTGTGGTAATAAGATACCATTTGTTCTACCATGTGGAATATGCCATTCCCCACCAATTTTATGAGCTAATGAGTGGTTCATTCCTAAGAACGCATTAGCGAATGCCATACCTGCGATAGTTGCAGCGTTATGCATTTTTTCTCTTGCGATTGGAGTACCTTTCTTAACTGATTCTTCTAAGTAATCAAATACTAATTTAACAGCTTGTTTAGCCCATCCATCAGTAAAGTCAGATGCTAAGATTGAAACATAAGCTTCAACTGCATGAGTTAATACGTCGATACCTGTATCAGCAGCGATTGCTCCTGGTAATGACATTACGAATTCAGGGTCAACGATAGCGATAGTTGGAGTTAAAGCATAGTCAGTTAATGGATATTTTTTGTTTTCTTTCTTATCAGTGATAACTGCGAAAGGAGTAACTTCTGATCCAGTTCCTGATGTAGTTGGGATACAAATCATTTTTGCTTTTTTACCTAATTCAGGGAATTTGAAAGCACGTTTTCTGATATCCATGAATTTTTGTTTGATATCATCAAAGTTAACTTCTGGGTTTTCATACATTAACCACATAACTTTAGCAGCATCCATTGATGATCCCCCACCTAAAGCGATGATACAATCAGGTTCGAATTTTCTCATTAATTCTACCCCTTCTCTTACAGTATCAATACTTGGATCTGGTTCAACATCAAAGAATAATTCGATATCTACATGATTACGTCTTCTTCTAAGAACGTCTTCGATTTTTTCAACATAACCAAGATTTACCATACTTCTATCAGTAACGATCATGGCTTTTTCCATATGTTTCATATCTCTTAAGTATCTAATTGAATTCTTTTCAAAGTATACTTTTGGAGGAAGTTTAACCCATTGCATATTGTTATTACGTCTCCCTATTCTCTTAATATTGATTAAGTTAACAGCACTTACGTTGTTAGATACTGAGTTATGTCCGTAAGAACCACAACCTAATGTTAATGATGGAATGAATGCATTATATACTGATCCAATACCACCAAATGTTGATGGAGCGTTTTCAATGATACGGATCGCTTTACATGCATGTCCGAATTTTTTAGAAATTTCATGATCTTCTGTATGAATTGCAGCAGAGTGACCTAAACCGTTAAATTCAACCATTGCAGCTGCTTTAGCGATACCATCATCAGTGCTTTTAGCTTTTAAGATAGCTAATACTGGAGATAATTTTTCTCTAGTTAATGGTTCATTTGGTCCTACTTCTTTACATTCTGCACAGATAATTTGTGTTTCAGCAGGAACTTTGAATCCAGCTTGTTCAGCAATCCATTCAGCAGGTTTACCCACAACATTAGGATTTAATTTAGCTTGAGCAACATTGTCTGAATAAGCTTCTGCACCAAACATGAATTTTTCAAGTTTAGCTTTTTCTTCTTTGTTTACAAAGTAAACATGGAATCTTTTAATTTCTTTCATGAAATCACTGTAGATTTCTTGGTCTACGATTGCAGCTTGTTCAGAAGCACAAATCATACCATTGTCGAAAGATTTTGATAATACGATATCATTTACAGCTCTTGGTAATACACATGTTTTTTCAACATATGCAGGTACGTTACCAGCACCTACACCTAAAGCAGGTTTTCCGGAAGAATAGGCAGCCTTAACCATTCCGGGACCACCTGTGGCAAGGATGATGTCTGCTTCACGCATAACCTGATTTGTCAGATCAAGACTTGGAACATCAATCCATCCGATGATTCCCTTCGGTGCACCGGCTTCTACAGCTGCCTCCAGAACAACCTTTGCTGCCTCAATGGTACATTTCTTTGCGCGGGGATGCGGACTGATGATGATTGCATTACGTGTTTTCAGTGCGATCAGAGTTTTGAAGATTGCAGTAGATGTTGGGTTGGTTGTAGGAATAACAGCAGCAATCAGACCAATCGGCTCAGCTATTTTCTTAATACCGTAAGCAGTGTCTTCTTCAATCACACCGCAGGTTCTGGTATTCTTATATGCGTTGTATACATATTCGGCTGCGTAATGGTTCTTGATAACCTTATCTTCTACAATACCCATTCCTGTTTCTTCAACAGCATCTTTAGCAAGCGGGATACGTGCTTTGTCAGCAGCAGTAGCGGCAGCTTTAAAAATCTTATCTACCTGCTCCTGGGTAAATGTTGCGAAAATCTTCTGTGCCTCTTTCATGGCTGCAATCTTTGCAGTAAGGGCTTCAGGGGTGTCGATGATGGTTGGGATAGTGTTCTCTTTTTTTGCCATTTGGGAATCCTCCTGTTTGTGTTTTCGTTAAAAGTATTTACCGTGACCTGTTATGTTTTTATTATACAAATAAACTGATTATTCGGTCAACAGTAACATTAATATGAGCATAACGAAATATTGTGGCGAAAATTGTGCATAATCACGTAAATAATGTGAATAAAATATCAATTGTCAGAATATATGAGAAAAATTTAACAATATATGTTCTGTTGGCAACTGAGAGAAAGTTAAAAAAATAACGTTAATAAATTAACAACCTCGATGATGCTATTATATGACTTTGTTAATCATTTGTCAATTACATAGCATATGAAAAAGTTAACAAATACTAACTTGGAATTTCGTGAAAATATAACAATATAATTTGTAGAAGGATTTATGTTTTTCCATATGTTTGCAGGAGATTAAGAGTTACTGTGAACGGAGTGAACAGTAATGATTAAGAAAAATTAAGCCCCGCAAAATCTGCGGGGCTTAATTTTTCTTAAGTTTCTATTTGTTTCAGGCTTTTCTGAAAGCGGCTCTCTTACGTTCTCTGGAATCCAGCAGTCTCTTACGGATACGGAGAGATTCCGGTGTAACCTCAAGGAGTTCATCCTGGTCGATGAAATCGATGGCCTGTTCCAGACTGAGAACTCTTGGTGGAGTTAATTTCAGTGCATCATCAGCGGAAGAAGAACGTGTGTTAGTCAGATGTTTTGTCTTGCATACGTTCAGCTCGATATCTTCGGCTTTACCATTCTGTCCGATAACCATACCGCTGTAAACCTTTGCACCAGGTCCGATAAACAGAGTACCACGCTCCTGGGCTGCGAACAGACCATAAGTAACAGCTTCACCAGCCTCGAAAGCGATCAGAGATCCCTGTTTTCTGTACTGGAAATCTCCCTTGTAAGGAGCATATCCGTCAAACATAGTATTGATGATGCCGGTACCCTTGGTGGAAGTAAGGAACTCACCACGGAATCCGATCAGTCCACGGGAAGGAATGTGGAATTCCAGACGGACAGTCCCGTCACTGGCAGTACTCATACCCTGCAGCTCACCTTTACGTTCGCTCAGCTTCTGGATTACAGTACCGGAAAATTCTTCCGGAACATCTACATAAGCGATTTCCATAGGTTCAAGTTTCTTTCCGCGCTCGTCTGTTTTGTACAGAACCTCCGGTTTACTTACTGCGAATTCATAACCTTCACGTCTCATGTTCTCGATCAGGACAGACAGATGAAGTTCTCCACGTCCGGAAACCTTAAAGGCTTCTGTTGTTTCAGTATCTTCTACACGAAGGCTGACATCTGTATTCAGTTCACGGTAGAGACGGTCACGAAGATGACGGGATGTGATGTATTTACCTTCCTGGCCTGCCAGCGGACTGTCATTTACGATGAAGTTCATGGCAATAGTAGGCTCGGAAATCTTCTGGAAAGGAATTGCCTCCGGGTTTTCTCCGCCGCAGAGAGTATCACCGATATGGATGTCTGCGATACCGGAAATAGCAACGATGGAACCAATAGTAGCTTCCTTTACTTCAACCTTATTCAGACCGTCAAACTCATAGAGCTTGCTGATTTTAACTTTCTTACGTTTGTCCAGATCATGATGGTTTAACAGAGTCAGTTCCTGGTTAACAGCGATTGTACCGTTTTCAACTTTACCAACACCGATACGTCCAACGTATTCATTATAGTCGATCGTACTGATCAGAACCTGAGTCGGAGCTTCCGGATCTCCTTCTGGTGCAGGAATATAATCCAGAATGGTCTCAAACAGAGGCTTCATGTCTTTCATTTCATCCGAAATCTCAAGTGCAGCCACACCATTCTTAGCGGATGCGTATACGAATGGGCAGTCTAACTGTTCGTCAGAAGCACCAAGGTCGATGAGAAGTTCGAGAACTTCATCGATCACTTCTTCGGCTCTTGCTTCCGGACGGTCGATCTTGTTGATACATACGATGACTGGAAGCTTTAATTCCATAGCTTTGCGGAGTACGAATTTGGTCTGCGGCATAGCTCCCTCGAACGCATCAACGACGAGGATAACACCGTTAACCATCTTAAGGACACGTTCTACTTCTCCACCGAAGTCAGCATGTCCCGGAGTATCTATAATATTGATCTTTACACCGTTGTAGGTGACGGCAGTATTCTTGGAGAGGATTGTGATTCCACGTTCTCTTTCGATATCGTTAGAGTCCATGACACGTTCTGCTACTTCCTGATTCTCACGGAATACACCGCTTTGCTTTAATAATTCATCTACTAATGTTGTCTTACCATGGTCAACATGGGCGATAATCGCGATATTACGTACATCTTCACGTTTTGTCTTCATTACGAATCTTCCTTTTCTCTACCTATTATTATCTGCAACCACATTAGTTTATCACATTTTTTAAAATTTACAAGTATTTAGTTCTAAAATACTGATTTGATTCATAGACTTTGTAATGACTCAAAATACGATTCAGAGGAAGGGAGATTACAAAATTATGTCAGATAAGATGATTGAGAACAACCAGGTAACCGTTATGGGAGAAATCGTGACACCATTTTCATTCAGCCATGAAGTATTTGGAGAAGGCTTCTATATGGTAGAGGTGGATGTGAAGCGGCTCAGCAATTCCAAAGACAGGATCCCACTCATGATCTCGGAGCGTCTGATTGATGTTACGAAAGATTACACGGGAGAATTCATTATGGTAAACGGACAGTTCAGGTCCTACAACCGGCATGAAGAAATGAAAAACCGTCTGATTTTATCCGTATTTGTCAGGGAAATTACATTTGTGGAAGAAGAACTTGACGGTGCAAAGACGAATCAGATTTTTCTGGATGGTTATATCTGCAAACAGCCTGTTTACCGTAAGACACCGCTTGGCAGAGAGATTGCAGATCTATTGCTGGCAGTGAACCGGCCATATGGAAAGTCTGATTACATTCCATGTATCTGCTGGGGAAGGAATGCCAGATTTGCCTCTGCTTTTGAGGTGGGAGAACATGTGCAGGTAATGGGAAGAATTCAGAGCCGTGAATATATGAAAAAAATTACAGAAACGGAATCGCAGAAAAGGGTTGCATATGAAGTGTCGGTCAGTAAACTGGAATGTATGGATGAATAAGGGATGGTAAAAGTTTAGATAAGGGTTCGGATTGACATCATATTTAATTGATGATAGAATTTCATTAGATTATATGAAAGTCAGGAGGATCACTATGGCTATTTTTACAGGAGCCGGCGTGGCAATTGTCACACCATTTAATGAAGATGGAAGTATTAATTATGATAGACTTGATGAATTGATTGAGTTTCATTGTGAGCATAAAACAGACAGCATTGTAATCTGCGGTACAACAGGAGAATCTGCTACCATGACAGAAGAAGAGCATATGCAGTGTGTAAAATTCACAATTGACCGTGTTAACAAGAGAGTTCCGGTTATTGCAGGAACAGGTTCTAATTGTACACGTACTGCTATCGATATGTCGAAGGAAGCTTCAGAATATGGGGCAGATGGTTTACTTTTGGTTACACCTTATTATAATAAAGCAACTCAGAATGGACTGATCGGACATTTCAGTGCAGTGGCAAAAGAAGTAACAGCACCAATCATTATGTATAGTGTTGCAAGCAGAACGGGATGTAATATCGAACCTGCAACAGCAGCAAAACTGGTGAAAGAAGTAGATAATATCGTTGGTATAAAGGAAGCATCAGGAAATATTTCGCAGGTTGCAAAGATCATGAACCTGACAGACGGTAACATTGATGTATATTCAGGAAATGACGACCAGATCGTGCCGGTATTATCTCTCGGTGGAAAAGGTGTGATCTCAGTACTGTCAAACGTTGCTCCGGATGAAGCACATGATATCTGTGAGAAGTATTTTAACGGAGATGTGAAGGGAAGTGCAGCACTTCAGCTGAAAGCACTGCCGCTGATCGAGCAGTTATTCTGCGAAGTAAACCCGATTCCGGTTAAGAAAGCAATGCAGCTGATGGGAGTTGACTGCGGACCACTTCGTATGCCGCTTACAGAGATATCCCCTGAACATGAGAAGAACCTTGCACAGGCAATGAAAGATTTCGGTATTCAGTTAGCATAATAAGAAAAAGAGAAGGATATCATACATCGCCATGCGTTTGTAAGAAACTGCCAACGGCAGGCTTTCACAGATGCATTACATATATGGTATCCTTTGTTTTTATAACAAAGTATACAAAAGGAGGATAAGAATATGGTAAAAGCAATCATGCATGGCTGTAACGGACACATGGGTCGTGTCATTACAGATATAATCAAGAACACAGAAGGGATCGAACTGGTAGCCGGAGTTGATAAATATACCAAAGTACCAAATGACTATCCGGTATTTGAAAGCATCGGTGCATGTGACGTGGAGGCCGATGTGATCATTGATTTTTCAAATGCGGCAGCAGCAGATGAACTGCTTGACTATTGTGTTGAAAAACAGGTGCCGGTCGTACTTTGTACTACGGGACTTTCCGAAGAACAGCTGGAAAAGGTAGAAGAATCAGCAAAGAAAGTAGCAGTATTAAAATCTGCCAATATGTCACTTGGCATCAATCTGCTTATGAAGATCCTTAAGGATGCGACAAAAGTACTTTCTCCGGCAGGATATGATATTGAGCTGGTAGAGAAGCATCATAACCAGAAACTGGATGCGCCGAGTGGTACTGCACTTGCTCTGGCAGATTCAATTAATGAAGCGGCGGATAATCAGTATCATTATGTATATGACAGAAGTCAGGTGCGTCAGAAACGTGATCAGAAAGAGATTGGCATTTCGGCAGTACGTGGTGGAACAATCGTAGGAGACCACGAAGTGATCTTTGCAGGTCAGGATGAAGTGATTGAATTCAAACATACAGCATATTCTAAGGCCGTATTTGGAAAAGGCGCCGTAGAAGCAGCAAAATTCCTGGCTGGGAAACCGGCCGGCAGATATGATATGTCTGACGTGATTCAATTATAAATCGTTATGAACAGCAGAATATACAGGAAGACCGGGAGGTAATTATGAAACAATTAGAGGAACGTTATCTGGAAAGACTTTCTCAACTGTATCCGACCATCGCCAAAGCTTCCACAGAAATCATTAATTTACAGGCGATACTGAATCTGCCAAAGGGCACAGAGCATTTTCTGACAGACATTCATGGGGAATATGAGGCATTTGCGCATGTTCTGAAGAATGGCTCTGGTTCAGTGCGCCGTAAAATTGATGATGTATTCGGGAATACTATGAGTAGCAGGGATAAACAGACCCTTGCTACTCTTATTTATTATCCGAAAGAGAAGATGGACCGGATTAAGAAAACGGAGAAGAATATGGAGGACTGGTATAAGATTACGTTGTACCGTTTGATTGAGGTGTGTAAAAGAACAGCAAGTAAATATACCAGATCTAAAGTAAGAAAAGCACTTCCTCCAGATTTTGCTTATGTGATCGAGGAACTGATCACAGAGAAAAATGATATGACGGATAAAGAATCGTATTATAATGCAATTGTCAGTACGATTATAAGAATTGGACGGGCAGAGAAATTCATTATAGCTATGAGTGAACTGATTCAACGTCTGACGGTTGATCATCTGCATATTGTCGGAGACATCTATGACAGAGGTCCTGGACCACATATTATTATGGATGAGCTTATGGCGTACCATTCGGTTGATATTCAATGGGGAAATCATGATGTTTTGTGGATGGGAGCTGCAGCAGGGCAGAGAGGCTGCATTGCCAATGTGATCCGTATCTGTGCAAGATATGGCAACCTGGATATCCTGGAAGAAGGATATGGGATTAACCTGCTTCCGCTAGCTACATTTGCCATGAATACATATAAAGATGATCCGTGTGAGTGCTTTAAATTAAAAGGCAATCCGGATTACAATGCAACAGAAATGTTGATGGATGTAAAGATGCATAAAGCAATTTCTGTGATCCAGTTCAAAGTTGAGAGCCAGATTATAAAAAAGAATCCGGGATTTAAGCTGGAAAAGCGCAATTTACTGCATCATATTAATTATGAAAAAGGAACGATAGAGTTAGACGGAAAAGAATATAAATTGCTGGATAAAAATTTTCCGACGATCGATCCGAAAAAACCATATGCGCTGACGAAAGAAGAAGAGGATATTATAGAACGCCTGGAACGAGCGTTTGAAAACTGCGAAAAATTACAACGTCATATGCATTTCCTTTTAAACAAAGGTGGATTATATAAAGTATATAACGGCAATCTTCTTTATCATGGCTGCGTACCGTTAAAAGAGGACGGTAATTTGAAAAGTGTAAGGATCTTTGGCCGGGCGTATAAGGGCAAAGGGCTTTATGAAGTACTTGAAAGTTACGTGAGAAAAGGATTCTATGCTATGGATCCTAAAGAAAAAGAACGTGGAAAAGATATCATGTGGTATATCTGGCTGAGTGAAAATTCTCCGTTGTTTGGAAAGGATAAGATGGCGACATTTGAACGCTATTTCCTGGCGGAGAAGGAAACTCATAAAGAGAAGAAAAATCCATACTACCTTTTACTGGAAGATGAAAAAGTAGTGGAAAAAATATTGAAAGAATTCGGACTTGAGAACGAAGATGCGCATATAATCAACGGTCATGTGCCGGTAAAGTGTAAAGATGGAGAAAATCCGGTGAAATGCGGTGGAAAAGTTCTGGTTATAGATGGCGGATTTTCGAAAGCTTATCAGAAAGAGACCGGAATCGCAGGTTATACACTGATCTATAATTCCTATGGATTGATTCTGGCGGCGCATAAGCCATTTGAGTCTACAGAAGCAGCGATCGAAAAGGAAAGTGATATTCATTCGGACAGCACGGTGGTAAAGAGAACGCTGGAACGGAAGAAAGTAGAAGATACAGATGTCGGAAAAGAGTTAAAAGAACAGATTTCGGATCTGGAAGTACTTCTGGCTGCATACAGAAGTGGTGTGATTGCTGAAAGAATGTAAAAATATACCAGCATTCTGATAAAGAAAAATTCGTATATATTTCTGGAAAATGCAGATATTACTGGTAACAAGTAATACTTGATCATAGATGAAGATATACGAAGGGAGATTATGAGAATGAAACAATGGAAGAAATTCATGCTGGTATTCATGTGCACGGGGATCATGATGGGGCTTACCGCCTGTGGAAATAATACAGATGATAATGCGGCGAATGATAACTCGGCGACAGAAGGTACAACCGGAACAGATGATACAGTAAAGGATGATGTGACAGACCGGAATAATGAAAATGATGGAGTTATGGATGAAATCGGAGATGATGTACAGGATGGTGTAGATGATATCGAAGATGATATCGATCCGAATGACAGAAAAAATGAGACGGACCAGAATAATGACGGAACAACAGACCAGAACCGGGATAACACTAATAAAAACGATACGAAAAACGCAAAATAATAGATAGTATATAAGGATGTGGGGAAATGATAAGTAAAATCTCTGCATCCTTATTTTGTACAGTATACCTGTACTGGACGCTGATACTTTAGTGTGGTAAAATATTTTGAAAAAAGAATATAATCAAGAATATGATAAGGAGAAAAGCATTTATGAAATTCAGACCATGCATCGACATACATAATGGAAAAGTGAAGCAGATTGTAGGGGGCAGCCTTCTTGATCAGGGAGATCAGGCGGTAGAAAACTTTGCGGCAGATCAGGAAGCAGATTATTTTGCAAATTTGTATAAAAAGGACGGCTTAAAGGGAGGACATGTAATTCTGTTGAATCCTTCAACTTCTGAATATTATCCGGAGACAAAGAGGCAGGCTTTGAAAGCACTGCAGACATATCAGGATGGATTGCAGATTGGAGGAGGAATTACGGCAGAAAATGCAGAGGAATATATGAAGGCCGGTGCAAGCCATGTAATTGTAACATCGTATGTATTTAAGAATGGAGAAATCTACTGGGATAATCTGCAAAATCTGTGTGATGCCGTCGGGAAAGAACATGTGGTTCTGGACTTAAGCTGCAGAAAAAAAGATGAAAAATATTATATTGTGACTGACCGGTGGCAGACATTTACGAATGTGGAGCTGAATACAGATATTTTGGAAAAACTGTCAGGATATTGTGACGAATTTCTGGTGCATGGTGTGGATGTTGAGGGAAAGGCGTCCGGAATTGAAGAAGAGCTGATAAAGATTCTGGAACAAGCCGAAATACCGGTGACATATGCCGGCGGGATTGGAAGTCTTGATGATCTGGAACGTATTCGGGAAATTGGTAATGGAAAGATTGATTTTACAATCGGAAGTGCGTTGGATCTTTTTGGCGGACAGATTCCGTATGATGTTATAAAAAATTATCGTTAGAGAAAAGGGAAACCTTCGTAAACAAAGTGTTAACACTTTATAAATCGGTTGAATTGAAATATAGATAGTGATAAAATGGGGAATAGAGTGGTCGTTTTGCGTCCATAATCAGGAATAAGGAGCACATAGCGAATGAATATTATACAGAAAATATTTGGAACTCACAGCCAGAATGAGTTGAAGAGAGTTTATCCGATTGCAGATGCAGTTATGGCACTGGATGAAGACATGCAGAAACTTTCGGATGAGGAATTAAAAGCAAAGACAAAAGAATTTAAAGAACGTCTGGAAAATGGCGAGACATTAGATGATATTCTCCCAGAGGCATATGCGGTAGTAAGAGAAGCAGCAAGCCGTGTACTTGGAATGAAGCACTACCGTGTACAGATCGTCGGTGGTATTATCCTGCATCAGGGACGTATCGCAGAGATGAGGACTGGTGAAGGTAAAACTTTAGTGGCAACACTTCCTTCGTACCTGAATGCGTTGGAGGGAAAAGGTGTACATGTTGTAACCGTCAATGATTATCTGGCCAAACGTGATGCGGAATGGATGGGACAGGTACATGAGTTCCTGGGCCTGACTGTTGGTGTGGTACTGAACAGCATGGATAATGATGAGAGACGTGCCGCATATGAGTGTGATATCACATACGTGACAAATAATGAACTTGGATTCGATTATCTGAGAGATAATATGGTGATCTATAAAGAACAGCTGGTTCAGAGGGGACTGAATTATGCTCTGATCGATGAGGTCGATTCAGTATTGATCGATGAGGCGAGAACTCCTCTTATCATTTCCGGACAGAGTGAGAAATCTACGAAACTTTATGAAGCATGCGATATACTTGCACGTCAGTTAGAGCGTGGTGAGGCAAGCGGCGAGTTTACCAAGATGAATGCCATCATGGGTGAAGATATTGAAGAGACGGGAGACTTTATTGTTAACGAGAAAGAGAAGAATATCAACCTTACCGAAGATGGTGTGAAGAAGGTAGAAAAGTTCTTCCATATTGAAAACCTTGCGGATTCTGAGAACCTGGAGATTCAGCACAATATTATCCTTGCTCTTCGAGCACATAATCTGATGTTCCGCGACAAAGATTATGTGGTAAAAGATGACGAGGTACTGATCGTAGATGAATTTACCGGACGTATTATGCCGGGACGTCGTTATTCAGACGGACTGCATCAGGCAATTGAGGCAAAAGAACACGTAAAGGTTAAGAGAGAAAGCAAGACTCTGGCGACTATCACATTCCAGAACCTGTTCAATAAATATGCGAAGAAGTCTGGTATGACAGGTACAGCCCTGACAGAAGAAAAAGAGTTCCGCGAGATTTACGGAATGGACGTTATCGAGATTCCGACAAATCTACCTGTTCAGCGTAAGGATCTTGAAGATGCGGTATATAAGACACAGAAAGAGAAGTTCAGAGCTGTATGTGATGCGATCGAAGAAGCACATGCAAAACATCAGCCAGTACTGGTCGGTACGATCACAATCGATAATTCCGAACTGTTAAGCGGTATGTTAAAACGCCGTGGTATCAAGCACAATGTATTGAATGCGAAGTTCCATGAACTCGAGGCTGAAATTGTTGCACAGGCAGGTGTTCATGATGCGGTAACGATCGCAACGAATATGGCAGGTCGTGGTACAGATATCAAACTGGACGATGAGGCAAGGGCAGCGGGTGGTCTTAAGATTATCGGAACCGAGCGTCATGAATCCAGACGTATCGACAATCAGCTGCGTGGACGTTCCGGACGTCAGGGAGATCCGGGAGAATCCAGATTCTATATTTCCCTGGAAGATGATCTGATGAGATTGTTCGGATCAGAGAGACTGATGAATGTCTTTAATGCACTTGGTGTGGAAGACGGCGAACAGATCGAGCATAAGATGCTTTCCAGTGCGATTGAAAAAGCACAGGAGAAGATAGAAAGCAACAACTTTGGAATTCGTAAAAACCTGCTGGAATATGACCAGGTAATGAACGAACAGAGAGAAATTATTTATGAAGAAAGACGTCATGTACTGGACGGAGACAACATGCGTGATTCTATCTTCCATATGATGAATGATTATATAGAGAATGTTGTAGACATGGTGGTCAGCCCGGATCAGGATTACGATGAGTGGAATCTGGCAGAACTGAACCTGACGATCCGCAATACGATTCCGATGGAAATGATTACAGAAGAAGATGTCAAGGATATCAGTCAGAAAGAGCTGAAACATATGCTGAAAGAGCGTGCAGCCAAGGTTTACGAGGCAAAGGAATCAGAGTTCCCGGAACCGGAGCATATGCGTGAGATCGAGCGAGTAGTTCTTCTGAAAGTAATCGATGCAAAATGGATGGATCATATTGATGATATGGATCAGTTACGTCAGGGTATCGGTTTACAGGCTTATGGCCAGAGAGACCCGCTGGTGGAGTATAAGATGAGCGGTTATGACATGTTCGAAGAGATGATTAACAGTATTCAGGAAGATACCGTACGTCTGTTATTCCATGTCAGAGTAGAGCAGAAGGTAGAAAGAGAGCAGGTTGCAAAAGTAACCGGAACCAATAAGGATGAAACAGCACAGGGCGTGCCGAAGAAACGTGCGGCAGCAAAGGTTTACCCGAATGATCCGTGCCCATGCGGAAGTGGTAAGAAATACAAACAGTGCTGCGGAAGAAAAGCTTAAGAATAAAAGCACAAAAATTAAATCGACTTATAATAATTAAATTGCATTACATTATAACAGCAAATATGGCAAAAGGAGGAAAATAGATGCATTGCACAAGAAAAGTAACAGAAGATATCATCTGGATTGGTGGAAGTGACAGAAGACTTGCTTTATTTGAAAACATATTCCCGATTCCAAGAGGGGTATCCTATAATTCCTATCTTTTAAAGGATGAAAAAACAGTATTGTTAGATACCGTAGACCGTTCCATTGCAGGACAGTTTTTAGAAAATCTGGCATTTGCACTGGATGGAAGAAATCTGGATTACATGATTGTAAACCATATGGAACCGGATCACTGTGCTTTAATCGAAGAAATCGTAAGACAATATCCGGAAGTAAAGGTTGTGGGAAATGCCAAGACCTTTGGCATGATACAGCAGTTCTATACCTTTGATATTGCAGAACGTTCCGTTACTGTGAAAGAGGGCGAGACATTAAATACCGGAAAACATACCCTTCACTTTGTGATGGCACCGATGGTACACTGGCCGGAAGTAATGGTAACATATGATGAAACGGACAAAGTATTATTTTCAGCAGATGCATTCGGAACCTTCGGTGCATTGAACGGAAATATTTTTAATGATGAAATTGATTTCGACCGCGACTGGCTGGATGACGCAAGACGTTATTATACCAATATTGTTGGAAAATACGGCGGACCGGTTCAGACAACCTTGAAGAAGGCAGCAGGACTTGATATTTCCATTATCTGTCCACTGCATGGCCCAATCTGGCGTTCCAATCTTGGTTACATTCTGGATAAATACAATACATGGAGCAGCTATGAGCCGGAAGAGAAGGCAGTTATGATTGCTTATGCGTCCATGTATGGAAATACAGAAAATCTTGCAAATATATTCGCAGCAAAGCTGGCAGAAGCAGGCATTCACAATATTGCGGTATATGATGTATCCAATACACATGTTTCCACTTTGATTTCAGAAGCATTCCGCTGCAGTCATATTGTACTGGCAGCGCCAACCTATAATGGAAATGTATATCCGGTTATGGAGAATTTCTTAAATGACATGAAAGCACTTGCAGTTCAGAAGCGTACCGTTGCGGTTCTGGATAATGGTACCTGGGCAGCAACAGCTGGAAAACAGATGGCAGATAAGATCACAGAAATGAAAGATATGAAGATTATTGAACCAAAGGTAAGTATTAAATCTTCATTAAAGAACGAACAGCTGGAACAGCTGGATGAGCTGGTGGCAGAGATTAAGAAAGATTTCTAAAGCACTGGAAGTTATCAGAAGAGAAAATGAAATAAAATAAAAACGAACAGAGTAAAAATAAGTACAGAACAAACATTCGGTTTTGTTCTGTACTTTTTTGCTATGGGGTGCTATAATGAGCGGAGAAACGTGGTAATACTAAAGGAAGAGTAAATGAACAGAGGAGAAATTGAGTGGATCATTTTAAATTAGTTTCCAAATATCAACCCACCGGTGACCAGCCGCAGGCAATTGAGAAGCTGGTGAAGGGATTTAAAGAGGGCAATCAGTTTGAAACACTACTGGGTGTAACCGGTTCCGGTAAGACATTTACCATGGCAAATGTCATTGCCCAGATGAATAAACCGACATTGATTATTTCACATAATAAGACACTGGCGGCGCAGCTCTATGGAGAATTCAAGGAATTTTTCCCCGAAAATGCAGTAGAGTACTTTGTCTCCTATTACGATTACTACCAGCCGGAGGCATATGTGCCATCCACGGATACTTATATCGCAAAGGATTCTTCTGTGAATGATGAGATTGATAAACTGCGTCTGTCTGCTACAGCAGCATTGACGGAACGGCGGGATGTTATTGTCGTTTCCAGTGTATCCTGTATCTATGGACTGGGTGAACCAGAGAACTTCCAGAAGATGATGGTATCTCTGCGGCCGGGCATGGAACGGGATCGTGATGATGTTATCCGGCAGTTAATTGATATACAATATACAAGAAATGATATGGATTTCCAGCGAGGCACCTTCCGGGTACGGGGAGACGTTTTGGAAATCTTTCCGGCAGACCGTGGAGAGACTGCTATCCGGGTAGAATTCTTTGGCGATGAAATAGACCGGATTACAGAAATCGATGTATTGACCGGCGAGATTAAGAATAGTCTGAATCATATCAGTATTTTTCCGGCATCACATTATGTAGTGCCAAGAGAGAAAATCCTGCGGGCATGCGATACCATTGAAGCAGAGCTGGAAGAGCGTGTGAAATACTTTAAGGGGGAAGATAAGCTCTTAGAGGCACAGCGGATTGCCGAGCGGACGAATTTTGATATTGAAATGTTAAAAGAGACAGGCTTCTGTAGTGGAATTGAAAACTATTCCAGACATTTATCCGGACAGCCGGCAGGTTCGAGACCGTTAACACTGATTGATTATTTTCCGGATGACTTCCTGATTATGGTAGATGAGTCCCATATTACGATTCCGCAGATTCGTGGAATGTATGCGGGAGACCAGTCCAGAAAGACAACGCTTGTGGATTATGGCCGGCCAATGAATTTCGAAGAGTTTGAAAGCCAGATAGACCAGATGCTGTTTGTATCTGCAACGCCAAATGATTATGAAGAAGAACATGAACTTTTGCGGGTAGAGCAGATTATCAGACCGACAGGACTTTTAGACCCTGACGTGGAAGTGCGTCCGGTAGAAGGCCAGATTGACGATTTGATTGGAGAGGTCAATAAAGAGACTGCGGCAGGACATAAGGTG
>OLVW01001650.1_pt1 | contig 18403 bp, 9 predicted proteins | sample 1673301 | NCBI WGS metagenome assembly OLVW01 (sample SAMEA3178941, study PRJEB25190) | human gut metagenome
ACACAGCCGCTATCGCCTCGCTGAACCCTGTGAGGTTATTTGTGCAGGCAATGAGGATATCCTCGACCTTTCGATTTTTCAGATTATTCAGCACGGAAGCCCAGAATTTCGCGCTTTCATTCTCGCCGACCCACATTCCGAGCACAGATTTCCTGCCTTCAAGATTGACGCCTATCGCTATGTAAACAGCTTTTTTCACTATCTGACCTTCACTGCGAACGTGGTAATGTATTGCGTCCATGAACACTACCGCATACACGCTTTCAAGCGGTCTCTGCTGCCATTCCCGCGCCTCGGGAAGTATTTTGTCGGTTATTCGGCTGACCGTTGTGTCCGAGATGTCCATGCCGTAAATATCCTTAATATGAGCCTGTATATCCGATGTTGTCATTCCCTTGGCGTACATCAAGACTATCTTGCTTTCAATTGTTGTTGAAATGCTGGTTTGGTTTTTGGGTAGGGTCCTCGGTTCAAACTCGCCGTTTCGGTCACGCGGGATATTGACGTCTATCTTTCCCGCGCTTGTTTTCAGGGTTTTTCGGCTATGACCGTTTCTGCTGTTTGTTGTTCCTGATTCGGTTCTGGCAGTATGGTCATATCTCCCATAACCCAGTGTTTCATCAAGCTCTGCGTCGAGACTGCCCTCCAGGAACTCCGCTATTGTTTCCCTGAACAGCCTTTGGATATCCTCCATCCCAGTAACATTCGCGTTGCTCAGAAGCTCTCGAATCAGCTCTCGTCTTGCCTCTTCCCCAGGTGTTCTTTTTCTGCCCATTTCTTTTTCCTCCATTCGTTTGCTTTTATTATACACTGTTTATGGAGTTTACACAAGATTTGGGGTGGTATCAACCGGCTCGCAGCAGAGCCGGTTTTCTTGGGCCTATTGACATTTATTTGGTTAATTCTACCACAATTTTTCCTAACAATTTATATTCATCATCGGAAAGTTCCTTATCAAATCCATTTTTAACACGAAACTGCTGTGTCAGAATTTCAATAATTTCCTTCTGGTTGTCACTTAATCCGAATGTTGAAACAGTTGATCTTTTTTCCGTTCCATAAAGAAAGTCCATAGATACATTGAAAACAGAGGCAATGGTTCTCATGGTTTCAAACGGCGGCATGGCTGTTCCGCATTCATATTTGCTTATGGTTGCTTCTGTAACACTGAGTTTGTCAGCAAGGGTCTTTTGCTTCATGTGCGCATCGTTTCTGAGTTCCTTTAATAGTGTGCCAAAGTGATATATCTCCATTTGCACTTTCCTTTCGGGATTTTTTTCTGTTTTCACTTGAATCTTATTCAATTATATGCTATACTATAATCGCGTTGCGATTATAGTATATATAAAAACGGAATTTTATTCCGATTTGTGATATTGGGGATAAAGTCAGGAGAGGGTATATTGACTCAAAAAAAATACAGCGCCGGATTAATGTCACAGTCCTTCTGGTTTATTGAGTTTAAGAAAGTTCTTCCAATGGTGATGGAAGGTAAAGCCCAGGATGAAATCAAGAAGTACTGCATTGAGCAGAACATTTTCGGCGCAGTGAATGCTAACCGCTCCAGGAGGGTAACAAACTACATTACCAACAGGGCGATGGCTCTTGATGAAACGGAACTAAAGCTGTTTCAGGATTCAGACCTGTCAACGCAGAAAATCATTAATCTCATAGCTATTATGAGAACAGACAGGCTTTTATCCGAGTTCGTGTACGAAGTGTACCGCACCAGGAAAATACTTGGATTCAGCGAGATAACCGCTGCTGACATAAAGCAGTTTTTCAGGGATAAGGAATTGCAGGAGCCTCTTATTGAGGGCTGGATCGATTCCACTAAAAATCGGCTGTCCGGATGTTATTTCAACTTTCTGACGGAAGCAGGACTTCTCACCACAGATGGGAAAAGGCACATCATTACCCCGCCACTTCTGGACATATCTCTTGAACGATATCTTGAAGTTAAAGGCGAAACTGCGATGATCAAAGCACTTACGGGGGGCAACTGAAATGGCTGCATTAGATGAAAGGCTTGATAAAGCCGAAGAAATGATTGCTAAGCCTTCATTCCGGGAGAATAAGGGGCTTGGCAACGAGGTCGGGTATTATATTTTCGACTATATGCCAAAGGACGAACTTATTGTACGCAAGCGTGTGGAGTATATCCGCCAAAAACACGAGGATTCACCGGACGGTTTTAAGGTCGTTGTATTTGACCTCTACGACATAACTATCGAGATACTGAAAGAAAAGGGCTATCTTGAAAAGTGTTTCGACCTTGAAAAAAACAAAGGTCTTGACCGTGTTATAAGAGCTGTGGGGAATACGCTCCGGCTGACCGGAGATGACAACCTTATCGTAAAGTATATTCAGGAGCGGACGCCTGAAAAATCTGTCGTATTCATAATCGGGATAGGAAAGTGCTATCCCCTCATTCGTTCGCATACTGTTCTGAACAATCTTCATCAGGTATTGGACAACGTTCCTGTGGTTATGTTCTATCCCGGAAAATATGACGGGCAGGAGCTGGTCCTTTTTGGCGAGGTCAAGGACGATAACTACTATCGTGCTTTCAAATTGGTTGAGTAAGGAGAATATCAATGATCATCAGGGATATGTTCGCAAAGCCCATTGACCGTGACATCAAGGGAGTTATCAAGGTTGGACAGGACGATGACTCCAACATCAGGCAGGAACTTGAAGAGTACGTTGTCACAAGAGAGCTCCAGAAGCATTTCAGAGGCTTTTTCGAAAGCTATAAGAACGGCATAACCGGAAATACGGACAAGATGGGTGTGTGGATCTCAGGCTTCTTTGGAAGCGGTAAATCTCACTTTCTGAAGATACTGTCCTATGTCCTTGAAAACAAGGTTGTTGACGGCAAATCCGCCATTGACTATTTCGTTGATGACGACAAGATTGCAGACCCGATGGTTCTTGCGGATATGAAGCTTGCAGCCTCTGTTCCGACTGACGCTATCCTGTTCAATATCGACTCCAAAAGCGAATCTAACGGCAAGGAAAACAATGACGCTATCGTTTCTGTGTTCCTTAAAGTGTTCAATAAGATGCAGGGCTTTTGCAGCTCCAATTTTGCGCTTGCAGACCTGGAGCGCAGACTTTTCGGCGAAGGCAAATATGATGAGTTCCGCAGCACATTTGAAAATTCCTATGGTCAGCCCTGGGAAGAAGCCCGTGATGAGTTCGACTTTATCCAGGACGATGTAATTGACGCTCTGGTAGACATCGGCTATATGAGCGCCGAGTCAGCCCGCAGCTGGAGCGATAAGGCTCTGGAGCCGTATTCAATATCCATCGAGGACTTTGCAAAGCTTGTAAAGAAGTACATTGACTCAAAGGGAAAGAACCATCACGTTGTTTTTCTGGTCGATGAAGTCGGTCAGTACATAGGCGATAACTCAAAGCTGATGCTCAATCTCCAGACCGTAACCGAGGAACTTGGTATAGCCTGCCGCGGCAAGGCATGGGTAGTTGTGACCAGCCAGCAGGATATCGACTCAATAACCAAGATAAAGGGCAATGACTTTTCAAAAATCCAGGGGCGTTTTGATACAAGGCTGTCGCTTTCCTCATCCAATGTGGACGAGGTCATCAAGAAGAGGATCCTTGCCAAGAACGATTCCGGCAATGCCACTCTTTCAGCGCTGTTTGATACCAAGGACACTATCATCAAGAATCTTATCGTGTTCAACGACGGCGTTGAAAAGAAACTCTATCAGAACGGTGACGACTTCGCCCTTGTATATCCGTTTATCCCGTATCAGTTCGACCTGCTAGGCAGCGTTCTGACTTCCATAAGAACGCATGGTGCGTCCGGAAAGCATCTTGCAGAGGGTGAGCGTTCCATGCTTGCGCTGTTCAAGGAATCCGCCGTCAGGCTGATGAACAAGGAACCAGGGGCGCTTGTTCCGTTCAATATGTTCTATGACGCACTGGAACAGTTCCTTGACCATTCTCACAAGGGCGTTATCACCAAGGCGCTTGACAATTCCTCTCTCAATTCCGCCCATGCGGAAGAGTGCTTTACCGTAAACGTGCTGAAAACTCTGTTTATGATCAAGTACGTCAAGGAGATCAGGGCAAACCTCAATAATATCACGAGCCTCATGGTTTCCGATATTGACGAGGACCGCAGAACACTCTCCGAGAGGGTGGAGGAAGCGCTTAACCGCCTTATCCGCCAGACGCTCGTGCAGAAAAACGGCGATATTTATGTGTTCCTGACGAACGAGGAGCAGGAAATAAACAGAGCCATTGAAACGCAGCCGATAGAATCCTCTGATGTGACAAACAGGGTTTCCGGTATGATTTTCGACGATATCTACCCTGAGAACAAGTCCAGGCTGAACAGGTTCAATAACAGGTATCAGTTCAGTTTCTGCCAGTCGGTTGACGACCACCCGTTCAAGGCAAACCAGAATTACGACATCAAGCTCCGCATACTCACACCGAACAGCGATGAAGTCGGCGATGAGAACACGCTGCGCCTGTCGTCCGGTCAGGATAATGTTGTTCTTGTGGTACTTCCCGGCGACAGGTCGTATCTTGACGAAGTTACCTCCATGCTGAAAATCGAGAAGTTCCTGCGCATGGACGCCGCAAACACTGCTGTCAACACCGAATCGCTGAAATCACAGAAGCGCGCGGAAATACAGGAACGCAGCCGGAATGCGAAAACGTATCTCTGCCAGGCTCTTGAAGAAGCCGATATCTACACCTGCGGCGACAAGGTCGAGTCTAAATCCAGGGATATCAGGACCCGCATAAACGAAGCGCTCGGAAAACTTATCAACTCTGTGTACCACAAGCTGTCCTACATTGACAGACCGGTCGGCGACGATGATATCCGCGCCCTGCTGCGTGACAATTCACAGCAGATCACCATTGATGGCACAATGCAGGAGTACAACGTGGAAGCTCTGAACGAGATGTCCAGATTCATCGCCGACAAGACGGCGCAGCATTTCAAGGTGTCTATGAAGTCGCTGATGGAGCGGTTTACAAAGGCTCCGTATGGCTATGTTGAAGCCGATGTTCAGTGGCTTGTTGCAAAGCTGTTCCGCAAGGGCGAGATTTCCCTGACCGTGAACAATGAACAGGTAACGCTCCAGTCCAGGACTTCCGAGGAGATTTTCCGTTTCATCACACGCAAGGAATACATCGAAAAGCTGATGGCTGAAAAGCGTGCAAAGGCAAGCGACAATCAGAAGAAAGTCGTCCGTGAGGTAATGAAGGAACTCTTCAATACTACGCCGAACAGCGACGATGACGACGCTGTAATGGCGGAGTTCGTCAGGTACGCAAACAACCTCAAGACCGAGATTGAACGAACCGAGGGCAACTACAATAATGGCGCAAGGTACCCGGGAAGACGTGTTCTTTCAAAAGCCAAGCAGCTTCTGACTGACATCTGCGATGTGAAATATCCGAATGAATTCTTCGGAATGATTTCTGCCAAGAAAGAAGATTTGCTTAACATGGCTGAGGATTACGAGCCTGTTAAAAAGTTCTTCGGCGGTCAGCAGAAGAGTATCTTTGACAATGCCGTAAGACAGATGGATATTTTTGAGAGCAGTAAGACCTTTATCGTGAACGACGAGGTCGAGGGATATGTAAGCCAGATAAATACTATCCTGAACAAGTCGGAACCTTATAATGAAATGCACAAGCTCCCCGATCTGATTGAAAAGTACCTGACCGCTTATAATGCGGAGCTTGACAAGCATATGGAACCGGCTCTTGAAGCAGTTGACGAAGCCCGCAGACGTGTGTTTGACGAGCTCGATGGCAAGGAGTGCAGGCCGCAGCTTTCTGATAAATTTGTAAAGAGCTTTTCAGACCTTTCAGACAAGGCGCAGGCTTGCGACAATATAGCTAACCTGAAAAATATAAGCGTTGAAGCAGACGCTCTTATGACCCGTTCTCTTAATGAAATTTTTGCCGCCGAGAAGAAAATTGCAGACTCAAAGGCAGCTAAGATTACTCCGCCGATTCAGCCCGAAGACGACGCGGGCGCAGCGCCTGTACAGCCTGTCGCTCCGGTAGTGCCGAAAATGAAGAAGCGCAAGGCGGTCAGCATAAAGTCGCTCAATTCATCCAGCTCGTGGCAGCTTGAAAGCGCAGCGGACGTGGACAAGTACCTCGCCGACTTAAAAAACAAGCTGATGAACACCCTTGAAGAGGACACCATCATCACAATAGAATTTTAAGGAGAGATCAGGATGAATAAGACAGCACTCAAAAATTTTGCAATATGGGCAAGAAAAAAGCTCATATCCGATATTACATACAGCGCAGGACTGCTCGCCGTAAATGAGAACGGCATCGGCGAGCCGCTCCCGCAGTCCAGGAGCGATTTGCAGCTGTTCGATATCGGAACAAAGGATTACGCCGAGGTAAAGGGAGAGCGTATCTCGCAGCGTAACTCCCTTGTTTCTGCGATAAGGGCAAAGGCGGAGGAGCTGGACAACTACAAGGTTGCTTTCGAGTACATCGTCGAGGAAGTCGCCTATACCTGGTTCAACCGTATGATAGCTATTCGTTTCATGGAAGTGAACGGCTATCTGCCTATACGAGTGCTGTCCTCTGAATCCGGCAAGCATGAGCCGGATATAGTTACCACGCCATTTGACGCAGGACTTGAATTTACAGGCGAGGAAAGCGGCCGTATATATGAGCTCCGTGACAATAACAGGCTGGAAGAACTGTTCCGTATGCTGTTCATCAGGGAGTGCAACCACCTGCATGATATTCTGCCGGAGCTGTTTGAGGCTACGAATGACTACTCGGAACTCCTGCTCTCCCTGTCGTATACAGACAAGGACGGCGTTGTGTTCCATCTGGTGAACGATATTTCCGAGGACGATTTCAATATTGAGAAAGAGGGTCAGGTCGAGATAATCGGCTGGATGTACCAGTACTACAACACTGAACCGAAGGACAAGGTGTTTGCAGCTCTCAAAAAGAACGTCAAAATCACAAAGGAAAATATACCGGCTGCGACCCAGCTGTTTACGCCGCATTGGATAGTCCGCTACATGGTCGAGAACTCCCTCGGCAGACTGTGGATAGAGGGACACCCTGACGATGATCTGCGTCAGTGCTGGGAGTACTACCTTGACGAAGCGGAACAGGAGCCGCAGGTTCAGGCGCAGCTTGAAGAAATTCGTGCAGGGTGCAGGGAGATATCTCCGGAGGATATCCGCATAATAGACCCGTGCATGGGCTCGGGTCATATACTAGTGTATGCTTTTGACGTGCTCATGCAGATATACTCTGCACAGGGTTACTCCGAGCGTGACGCTGCGAAACTTATCGTGGAGAAGAATCTCTGGGGTCTGGATATTGACAGGCGTGCGTATCAGCTGGCATATTTCGCTGTAATGATGAAAGCCAGGCAGTACAACCGACGTATTCTGACTTCCGGAATAAAGCCGAATCTGTTCGTTATTGACGATAACCGCGCGCTGACTCCCGAAATCATAGAGTACATAGCGGACGGCGACAGCAAGATAGCAGCCGACCTGCGCTCCATTTCAAATGACCTTACAAACGCCCGTGAGTACGGCAGTATTATAAATGTTCAGCCCGTTGATTTCAGCGGGCTAATTGAGCGTATAGGGGTAATTGCACAGAGCGACGAGCTGAACCTCATTGCGATGGAAAACAAGCGCATTGCGTGCGAGAAAATTCTGCCGCTGGTGAATCAGGCGCAGGCGCTTTCGCAGAAGTATGACGTGGTTTGCACTAATCCGCCGTATATGGGTGGGTCTGGTATGAATAGTGTGCTGTCAGAATATGTGAAGAGATGCTATTCCGAGGCAAAGTCGGATTTGTTTGCAGCTCTTATTATAAAATGTCTTGAATTTACAAAGCAAAATGGATATTCCAGTTTGGTAACAATGCAGTCATGGATGTTCTTGTCCAGTTTTGAGGAAATGAGAACAAAATTACTTACACTAAACACATTGACAACACTCATGCACATGGAAAACATGGTTATGGGTATTGCTTTCGGCACTGCTGTGTCTGTTTTCAGAAAAGGTGCGGTTAAGGGTTATAAGGGGACGTACAATCAGATAAAACTTGCCGATATCGAAAATGCAAAACCAAAATCTTTTCCTGTCGCAGGAAATAGATTTGCACAAGTAAGCAGTGACAATTTCTCAAAAATACCCGGTATGCCTGTGGCTTATTGGGTGAGTGAGAATTTTATAAAGTCTTTTCAATATACTACTATTGAAGATTTTGGATTTGCTGGTATAGGAATGCGAACTGGTGACAATGAACGGTTTTTAAGGTTTTGGCATGAGGTAGATAAAAATAATATAATTATAGGTTGTAAATCTGCTGAGGAACAAATTGCTTCAAATAAAAAATGGGTTCCTTATAATAAAGGTGGAGAATTTAGAAGATGGTATGGGAATAATGACTATGTAGTCAATTGGTATAATAATGGCGAAGAAATAAAAGAAAACACTAGAAAAGTATATCCTCAACTTGGAGAGAATTTGGGGTGGAAAATTAGCAACGAACAATATTACTTTAAGAGAGGAATTACTTGGTCTGGAGTAACAAGCTCAAAATGTAGTTATCGAGCATATCCAACTGGGTTTATTTTTGATTCGGGGGCAAACGGTTTATTTGTATATGATGAGCGAAACTATTGTTATGTATTAGGTTGCTTAAATAATTCAATTTCTCTCTATATACTTAGTGTGATAAATCCTACAATCAATACTGGGGCTGGTACGGTAAGAAAGATACCTTTATTATTTAATGAATATTATAAGAATGAAATAGATTCTTTGGTTCAACAAAATATAGACCTTTCCAAATCCGACTGGGACAGCTTTGAAACCAGCTGGGACTTCAAAACCCACCCCCTTCTAAAACCCGTCCCCCTTATCTCCGAATCATTTGCGCAGTGGTCTGACGAATGCGAAAAGCGTTTCACTCAGCTAAAATCCAACGAAGAGGAACTCAACCGCATATTCATAGACATCTACGGATTACAGGACGAACTGACCCCCGAAGTCGAGGACAAGGACGTTACCGTGCGCCGTGCCGACCTCACACGTGATATAAAGTCGCTGGTAAGCTATGCTGTCGGCTGTATGTTCGGGCGGTATTCCCTTGACGTTGAGGGGCTGGCGTATGCGGGCGGCGAGTGGGACGGCAGTAAATACAAGACCTTTATTCCCGACCCGGATAACTGCATACCAGTCACCGATGAAGAATATTTCCGGGACGATATCGTAGTCCGTTTTGTGGATTTCATCAGAACGGTTTACGGCGCAGATACCCTTGAAGAAAACCTGACTTTCATAGCTGACGCACTCGGAACAAGGGGCAACACCAGCCGTGAAAGGATTCGGAACTACTTCCTGAACGATTTCATCAAAGACCACATCAAGATGTATCAGAAACGTCCTATCTACTGGATGTTCGACAGCGGCAAACAGAACGGCTTCAGGGCGCTTGTTTATATGCACCGCTGGAATGCTGACACCACCGGTAATGTGCGTGTGGAGTACCTGCACAAGCTCCAGCGTATTTACGAGAATGAGATACGCCAGGCACAGGACGTTGCAGAAACAGGCAGCGGACGTGAGGTTTCAGCTGCACAGAAGCGCATAGAAAAGCTGACAAAGCAGCTCAAGGAAACTCATGACTTCGATGAAAAAATAGCGCACCTGGCACTTTCCCGCATAGACATCGACCTTGACGACGGCGTTAAGGTGAACTATGAAAAGGTTCAGACCGGCGATGACGGGAAGAAGATCGAAGTGCTTACTAAAATCTGAGGAGATATCTCATGGCAGTACTTAACCTGAAACAAATTTCCGACAAACTGAACGAAGAGTTCGCCGGAGATGAACGCAGGCTCATTTTCTGGTTTGACGCAAAAGCGGAGTTTGTCGATGACATAGACGCTCTGGAGCTGAATAATGCGAAGATACTCCACCTGGAGCTGCATGAGCAGCTTCGCATGAAATACTTTCTGGAGTGCGAAGATACGCAGACGAATTACCTCATTTATGCACCGTACGCAAAACCGCCGGTGCAGGAGAACCACCTTGCGGATATGATCTTTTACTCGAAGGAGTTCCACACTGATAAGGCGTCGGTCGTGGCGTCCGACCTCGGTATAGATGAGCGATTCAAGCCCGTTATCGAGCATTACATCAAGTTCTTCGGAGAGAAAACCAGAACGCAGAAGTTCTATGAGCTTGAAATCGACCATTTCAACAAGGCAACGATAGAGGTTGCCCTTATGAGCATTCTTTGCAGGAATAAATCGGTTTCTTTTGAAGAAGTTGTCCGCTGTGTTCTGACAGATGACAAACCGGAGGATAATAAGTACCTTGCCGAGTTTGCAAGGTACGGCCTGCTGCGGTCGTTCTGGCAGATGGTTGAGGAACAGTTCGGATATGTTGACGCAGATCCGACATTACATCGTTTCATTATGACCCTCTTTGCGACCTACGCTTCCAAGACTATTTCCGCTGAAATGCCGAAAGCATGGGAGCCGTTCATTTCATTCAAGGCGGGCAATATTATCACGTTCCTGGATAATCTGATGAACAATATTCTCTATTCCGATAATTATGGCGACCTCTCAGCGCAGGCTTTTAATTCTCTCGGAGCGGCAGACCAGCTCCAGAAAATGCCTGTCGATTCTCTTGTCAGTTGCTGCGTTTTCCGTGGAATTGATGATGTTATAATAAGCTGGATCCGTGAGCGGCTGGAGGCTGAGGACACCGACACCAGACTCGGAGGAAAATCCATACCGGAAGTCTGCGTTCTGAGAAGAAAAATGCACTTCGGCAGCGAGTTCAGAAACAGATATTTTGTTCTGGAGAACGCATACTGGCTGGTTCAGCCGGAGAAATATCAGCCACTTACCGGCATAAAGGCTGTTGTAAAGCAGTATACAGACAAAAACTACACCATAGACCGCAGGTACAGGTATTTCTATTATTACTTTGATAAACTGGACAACAACAGCGAGTTCGACGATCTGCGCCAGCTCGTTGAAAATATCTACACCAACGATTACCTGAATGCACAGTGCGTAAACTGGAATCAGAATTTCGTGGCTGCGGACGGTGATACCGGATTGCCGCACCAGCTCAATTTCTATAACGATTTTGTCCGCAGCAACAAGGAGCGTACAGTCGTTATCATTTCAGACGCTATGCGCTACGAGGTGGGACGCTCGCTTTTCGAGAAACTGCAGGCGGACGCAAAGTGCACTGCTTCCATCTCCGCGATGCAGAGCGTACTTCCGTCCTATACCAAGTTCGGAATGGCTGCGCTCCTTCCTCATAACACTATTGAGGTCCTGCCGGATTCCCGCACGCTTGCAGACGGAAAGCCGACAGACGACATAAAACAGCGTGAGGCAGTATTGCAGGCGGCAAACCCGGACAGCCGCTGTGTAAAGTATGACGATATAAAATCAATGAATGTTTCTGCGCTTCGTGACGTGTTCACCGGACAGAATGTCGTGTACGTTTATCACGACCAGATCGACGCCAGAGGCGACCATGCCTCTACTGAGAATGAGGTATTCAATGCCTGTGAGGAAGCGGTCGAGGAGATTTATTTCCTCGTAAGAAAGCTTACGTCCAGCGCAAATACTATCCACTACATCATTACCGCAGACCATGGATTTATCTACAAGAGAGATAAGCTCTCCGAGAGCGATAAGATAAGCGGGATACCGGACGCAGACCGCAGATATGCGCTCACCGACCGTGATGTGCAGGGCGAAGGAGTTGCAAGCCTGCCGTTCAGCTCGATCATCGGCGCTGACGATTCCCGCAGAGTGTATTTTCCGATGGGAAGCGACCTGTTCAAGAAACCGGGTTCCGGATTAAATTATACCCACGGCGGCAGCTCTCCGCAGGAGATGATCATTCCGCTGATAGACGTCAGAACCGAGAAAGGCCGCTGCGAAACCACTAATGCCGAGATACGCTTCATCAGCCTGACCAGGAAGATAACGAATCTGGTTACAGTGCTGGATTTCATGCAGACGGAACCTGTCAGCGACGTGGTAAAGGAAACCAGATATCATGTTTACTTTGTTGATGAAAAGGGAAACAGAATATCGAACGAATGTATATATATTGCCGACAAAAAGGACGCGGACACATCCAAGCGTATTTTTAAGCTGCGTTTTTCTTTCAGAAATATTAAATATGATATCAATAAAAAGTACTATCTTGTAGCATTTGAGGAGAAAACCAGCCTTGAAGTACTGCGCCATGAGATGATGATCGATATTGCATTTGCAGATGATTTCGGTTTCTGATAAAAGGGGGATATAATCAATGTGCGAATTTGAAAATACTGAGACCAGCCTTAGCAGACATGATATCATAAAGCAGAAGCTGAGGGAACATTTTGACGGAAAAATAGTGCGCAAGGATCTGACCAAGAAGATGAAAGAGGGAGCGAACGTCCCGGTATATGTACTGGAATTCCTCCTGGGGCAGTATTGCAGCTCTGACGGTGAAGAAGTTGTCGAGGAGGGTGTAAATAATGTGAAGCGTATCCTTGCAGATAACTTTGTACGTCCTGATGAATCTCAGAAAATACTTTCGCAGCTGCGGAAAAAAGGCAGTCATACTATCATTGATATGGTAACGGTGCACCTTGATATGAACAAGAACTGTTTCTTTGCAGATTTTTCAAATCTGGGAGTTGGCGGAGTGCCAATTGATGACGCATATCCCGAAAAGTACGACAGGCTGCTGTGCGGTGGGATATGGTGCATTGTTCAGCTTGATTATGAATCCGATGACGAGGATCAGCCGGAAATAACTGATGAATACGGTAATCCGCTTCGCTCAAAAAAGAAAAAGAACAAGGATTATTCCCCGATAAGTATTCGGAAACTGACCCCGATACAGATGCCGCATATCGACATTGACGAGCTGAAATCAGGACGTGCTGCGTTTACCAAAGAGGAATGGCTGGATATAATGCTGCGCTCCACCGGTATGGAGCCTGACGGATTTACATACCGTGAGAAGTGGCTGCTGCTGACCAGAATGATACCACTTGTGGAGAACAACTTTAATCTTTGCGAACTCGGTCCCAGAAGCACCGGAAAATCGCATCTCTACAAGGAGATATCGCCTAACAGTATTCTTGTATCCGGCGGACAGACTACCGTTGCGAATTTATTTTATAATATGAGCAAAAGGACAGTCGGATTAGTAGGGCTGTGGGATTGCGTTGCCTTTGACGAGGTTGCGGGAATACGTTTCAAGGACAAGGACGGCGTTCAGATAATGAAAGATTATATGGCGTCCGGTTCATTTGCTCGCGGCAAGGAGGAGAAAGCGGCTTCCGCTTCCATGGTATTCGTAGGTAATATAAATCAGAGCGTTGACGTCCTGCTGAAAACCTCCAGTCTTTTTGACCCGTTTCCTCCTGAAATGGGGACTGATACTGCATTCCTGGACAGGATACACTGTTATCTTCCGGGTTGGGAGATACCAAAATTCAGACCGGAGCATTTCACGGACGATTACGGGTTCATCAGCGACTATCTTGCAGAATTTATCCGTGAACTCCGCAAAGAGCAGTACGGTGATGCGCTCGATCATTATTTCCGTCTTGGAAAAAATCTGAATCAGCGTGATACCATTGCCGTTCGCAGAATGATAGACGGCTATCTGAAGCTGATGTATCCTGACGGTAAATTCACAAAAGAAGAGCTGGAAGAGGTAGTTCAGATATCCCTGGAAATGCGCCGCCGCGTTAAGGAACAGCTTAAAAAGCTTGGCGGTATGGAATTTTACGATGTGAATTTTTCGTACATAGACAATGAAACACTGGAGGAAAATTATGTGTCGGTGCCTGAGCAGGGAGGCGGAAAGCTGATTCCGGAAGGCATATGCAATCCCGGGCAGGTGTATACCGTTTCCCGTGGCAAGAGCGGAATGCTGGGAGTATTTCGGCTGGAAAGTCAGACGCTTAATGGAACAGGAAAATTTGAGCGTACGGGCATAGGCTCCGACCGTGAAGCAAGGGAATCCTCCAATGCGGCTTTCAGTTTCCTGAAAGCGAACGGGAACAGAATAAGCGGCAGTATCAGCACAGATGCCAAGGATTATATTGTAAATTATCAGGACCTCCAGGGAATAGGAATGACCGATAAGCTGGCTATACCGACTCTTATTGCCTTGTGTTCAATTGCACTGGGACGTCCGGTGCAAAGTTCTATGGCAGTCCTGGGTGAGATGAGTATAAGCGGTACTCTGATCCGGGTCGATGAGCTGGCAAATACATTGCAGGTATGTCTTGACAGTGGTGCAAAGAAGATTTTAATGCCTGCGATCAGTATGCCGGATTTTGCATCAGTCCCGGACGATCTTTCAACTGCATTTGATATTATTCTGTATAAAAATGCGGAAGAGGCCGTAATTAAGGCGCTTAGTGTAGGATAAATATAGCAACCCCCACCTGCCAACCAGCAGGTGGGGGTTGCTTTGCCCGTTTTCCGGGCTGTTGTGGTGGAGCCGAAGCGGATTTACGTTTGCACACGTAAATCCGGATTTCTATATTTCGCATTGTAGTGCGGGCTCGGAAGTGTTTCACCAGAGTTTCGATTTTGTGATCCGGTGAGTATCGTTGCTTTGTTGATTTAATTATAGCATATTTCACTTTGAAAATCAAGCTATAATTTTATTTATACAGTATAATATTTCTGCGAGCGGCTCCCCGGATTTTTAGGTTCAGAGAGTGCCAGAAGTCCATTTTCCACCAGCGGCTCAACGTATCGTTTTATACCGTAAGTCACTGATTTTATTCCCAGGAACTCTGCAAGCTCCTTTTTAGACCTCGGAGTACGGCAGAATTCCAGAATTTCAGTCGTTTTTTCGTCATCGGCAGCGGATATCACAGCGTTACGCAGGCACACTCTGAATTCACCGTGAATCGCAGTAAATTCAGGCTCCGGGTGGTTAGCAGACTTCATCTCACGGCGAATAGTAGGTATGCCGGAGTAGCGATTCTCAGTTACCTGCATGACCTCCAGTGCATTTGCAAGAACAGGATTTCTTGTGTCCGGCTGCGCATTCCCGAGCATATCTATGCTTAACCGACCGTATAGCCCTCCGGGATTTCTCACTTCCAGGCGATCAGAGAACACAATGAGCTGTACCGGCATTCCTTCAGTATGAATGCTGTAATCACGATGAACCAGTGCGTTCAGTATGACCTCTCTGACGGCGTTCATGGGATAATCGGGAATATCGGTGCGCTTTCCGTCTTTGTCAATGACAGTGCGAATACGTGTATTTGCGCGGACAAAATTCATAGCTCCTTCAAGCATTTCCGGAATTGTTCCCTCGATTCTCTTATTATCAGAAAAGCGTGAGCCGTCCGGCTGAGGTTCGCAGTATTCAGTACCCTGTACGGCTGTTGCAATTATCCCCAGCTGCGGGAAGAACGCCTGGGGATACAATCCCCAGAGTAATTCAGCAGTAAGAGTGGGCTTTCCATCTCGTTCAACGCTCATAAGCTCCATTATCTGCTGGTCAGAAAGCTGTGCAAGGTTAGGCTTATTTTCTTTAAGACGGAACAGGTAGTTTTCAAGTTTTGGCGTGTTTAGTGATGACATATCCGCTCGTTCAACTATGCGGATATCATCCTGATATTTTTTGCGATAGGCTTCGTAGCTGTATATCTCATATTCCGTCATAGGAATATCCGCGTCGCCTACACGAATATACGAACCTTTGATGCGCCCCTTTGCCTTATTGAAACACGGGCGTTCCGAAATATCTATCGGCGGAATTTCAGCAGAAACCACATACTTACCGTCAATCTCTATACTTGTGAATACCGCACGTACGGGAGGCTCCATCTGATTGCACTGTTCCATTACTTTTTTCTGAAGCGCCTGCACATCAGATACTCCGGTTACTTTGAACCCCTCGTTTTCATATAGTCCGAACACGATAGTGCCTCCGCTGTTCTGGTTTGAAAATGAGGACAGAGTATCATACAATTTGTCTGGAGCACTTTTTTCTGCTCTTTTGACCTCGACAGTTTGAAATTCAGCTTTCGAGGTTTGTATTACATCTATTAAACTTAAAAGTTCGGTATCTGTCATTTCAAATTTCACTCCTTTCTTAAATTATATCATGTTATTTTAAAATGTCAAGGGAAAATATTGTAAAAATTTAAAATATCTTGTCAAAATTAAAAATATGATTTTTTAAATTTGAATTTTAAGCATTTATTATTTTGCTGCTCCTGGTTCTTGAGTAATCTATCTTTAGTTTCCTTTGTTTTTACAACCGTAGGTTTTTCCCATATTTCTGAAAGAAAATGCTTGAAGTGACAGTTGGAATGTTTCAAACAATTGCTTTCATTAAGAGCGATAAAAGTATATTTTGTATCAGAAAAAAGCTATTAGCACTGTATATTGACATTTTATACAAAGGTTTTATCCATTTTTCGTAAAAATTTTCCTGGAATAAATGATTGACATTTTACGCCCATAGATTTATAATAGAATAGCAGTCACGCCAAAAGTGTGCTAAGCAGATTGCAGATCTAATTATAAGAACAGGGGTGATTGCCTGATTAATTAAATAGCTAATTTTACGGAAGACAAAAAACCACTTGAAGCCTCTCTTGCGGTACATGTAGTACTAAACTTTCCATCACAAATAACCTTAAGTCAGCAAGACACTTAAGGTACAAATGAAAGGACTAATATTTGAAGAACAAGTTATCTATTTATTTAGTAAAGGAAGAGTTCACAAAGGAAAATGAATATATCAAAGGGAATTATCCATGCGATAGGCTTTCTGACACCAAGCATTTATATTCAAAAATGGGCCAATTAAGATGCCCTAGTTGGGTAGGAGCGTTCTTCGGAAATGATGAATCATATCAGGAGATGTTCAAAACTCAGACAACAAGCGCTGTTTTAAGTGTTAAGGTGACTAATCGCATTTTCTTGTTGGCCTTTGGTTTTGGAAGAGCAATGATCAATCCTGATGCAATTGTTGATGATTTTGGATTAAAAGTCACCCTTGGGGCAATTGGTCCCGATGATATCAGAAAAGTATCATTAAAAGCTATAGGTGGTAACCAGAAAATGAGCCAAGAGCAGATGCCGTCTAAATCGAGTATAGGCGATTTTTCTGTGGATATTAACAGAGATTTAGTTGATATGATATCAGGAGTATCAATTAAGCCGCAAATCTCAGACGGAATGATATCAGGCCGTGCAATGCTTAGCGTTACGATTGATACAGATCTTGAGAATATTGAAGGTTATCTGTCAACTTTATTGTCTGATTACCATTCTGAGGGATATAAATCTAATTTTGGTTGGATAGATAATATCAAATATATAAAGGACAATACTCTTATTGAGAAGCTGGATAACCTGCTTGAAACAAGAATTAATGAGGATCCTAGTTCAATAATTGCAGCTGTACCAGAAATAATTGAATGGGATAAAGCTAAAGGCTTCTCATTCAAATCTACTAGAAGTAAGGATATTGTCGATGACATCTCAATTGACAGCATTATATCTTCATTTAATGGTGATGAGATTACTGTACAAAAGCTCAAGTCCAAAATGGTTTATTTGCAAAGCAGCGTTGATGACCAGTTCTCATATAGAAGTTGGATAATTTACAAATGCTTGTTTGCGGAAATAGATTACAACCATAGCCATTACTGTCTCAACAACGGTGTCTGGTACAAAGTGAACAGCGATTTTGTTAATGAGATTGAAAATGATTACCAAAACACTTGTGTGTGCGATATTGAATTTCCTGATAATCACAATGAGAAAGAGAAAATTTATAATATCAACTTTGCAAACTCGTGTGACCCGTATATAAATATGGACTGCAACCTAGTAATACCTAGAACAGGAAGAAGCAAAGTTGAATTATGTGATACTCTGACGGATAAAAAAGAGCTTATTCACACAAAACAAGGTGCTTCTTCTTCTCTTTTAAGTCACCTGTTCAATCAGGGATTAATATCAGCTGAATTAATCAAATCGGACTTGCAATTTTGCGAGAAGGCAAATGAAGAGATAAAGAAACAATTCAAAGAACAGCAATTGACCGGCAATATTAGTGATTATTTGCTGCATTCAGATGATAAACTAACTATCATATATGCAATTATAAAGTCCGGTAATGATGATCTCCCTTCATTACCGCTATTTGGAAAAATTGCGTTTTATAATGTTAAGAAACAGCTTGGCTTAATGGGATGTAAAGTTTTGATAAAACACATTAAGTTAGCATAGTATATAATAATCCCCTCCGCGGGTCTGAAAAAATAACTGTGTAAACGCGAATAATCCCGAAAAACATACCAAAGC
>OLVW01001665.1_pt1 | contig 18283 bp, 10 predicted proteins | sample 1673301 | NCBI WGS metagenome assembly OLVW01 (sample SAMEA3178941, study PRJEB25190) | human gut metagenome
AGAATTTTCGAGAATCGTATGTGTTTCACTGTTTAGTTATCAAGGTTCTTTGTTTGTCTGTCTCTCAGACAGCTCATTTACTTTATCACATTCATCAGTGCCTGTCAAGTACTTTTTTCAAGTTTTTTCGAGGTATTTTGATGTTTGTGTGTCGCTCTCAAGCGACTTGTTTACTCTATCACATGTTCGTTTCTTTGTCAACAATTATTTTTGTTTTTTTCAAAACTTTTCAAATTGTTTATTCAGAAGAAACAATTCCTTGCGACAGCTTAGTTAGAATACCACTATAAAAAGAATCTGTCAACACCTTTTTTACTTTTTTTGAAACTTTTTTATTTTTTGTGTTATACTAATTCTCATATCATTCAAGAAAGAGGTCATTAATATTGAAACCCCAGTCTAATTCATCAAACACAAACAACCCCTTAGGCACAGCGCCAATCGGTAGTCTGCTTGCCAAATTTGCCATTCCGGCAATCATCAGCATGCTGGTCAATGCTCTCTATAATATAGTAGACCAGATTTTTATCGGCCAGGGCGTCGGTATGCTCGGAAACGCAGCCACCAATATTGCATTTCCTGTCACAACAATTTCCACTGCTGCCGCACTGCTCCTGGGAATTGGCGGTGCTTCTAATTATAATCTCGAAATGGGCGCCGGCAGAGACCGAAAGGCCAGCGAGATTGCAGGAAGTGCCTTATCATCACTTGTTATAACAGGTACAGCCATTGCCGCAGTGATTTTGATCTTTCTGAAACCGCTGCTCAACTTCTTTGGAGCGCCGGATACCGTAATGCCTTATGCAATTGATTATGTAAGCATTATCGCCATTGGACTTCCATTTTTCACCTTATCCGTCGGCGGCAACCACCTGATCAGAGCCGACCGCAGTCCTACTTATTCTATGGTCTGCACGCTGATCGGAGCAATCATCAACACAATTCTTGACCCACTGTTTATCTTTGGTTTCAAATGGGGAATCAAGGGCGGTGCATGGGCTACTGTCATCGGCCAGTTTATTTCTGCCATGCTGGTTGTACTTTATTTTGCAAAATTTCGCCATATGCATCTGGAAAGAAATATGTTTAAGCCTCAGCTGATCCACCTCAAAGCAATCTCTTCGCTTGGACTTTCTTCGTGCATCAACCAGATTGCAATTGGTGCTGTCCAGATTGTAATGAATAACACTCTTCGTTATTACGGAGCGTCTTCTGTTTATGGAAGTGATATCCCGATTGCATGCGTTGGGATTGTGTCAAAAGTAAATATGGTTTTTCTTGCGATCTGCATTGGAATTGCCCAGGGTGCACAGCCTATCTGGGGCTTTAACTATGGAGCTAAAAAATACGACCGTGTTCGTCAGGCATATCGTTATTCTGCAACAGCATGTACGATCATTGCCACATTCTTTTTCCTGTGCTTCCAGATCTTTCCACATCAGATTGTAGGTATGTTTGGAGAAGGAAGTGATCTTTACTTTAAATTTGCTGAAAACTACCTGCGGATTTTTATGCTTCTGACCTTCGCCAACGGCATCCAGCCGATGTCCGCCGGATTTTTTACTTCTATAGGAAAAGCAGGTCTTGGTATCATCATGTCTTTGACAAGACAGGTTCTTTTCCTGCTTCCGTTGATTGTCATCTTTCCGATATTTATTGGCATTGACGGTGTCATGTATGCTGGTCCGATTGCCGATGCTGCCGCGTTTGTACTTGCAGTTGTTTTCGCCCGCAGGGAACTCGGCAAAATGCGAGCCGAGACTACATAAGATAATACAGATTTATTTTTTCTAACCACCAAACCTCTTACAGTACCGTCTGGTATGTTGTAAGAGGTTTATTTTTTACGAAAAAACCAGAAAATCGTAACACAAACGTATAACTTCTATATTATAATAATTTTTATGATTTACCTCGCAAAAACATTATTAAAGGAGGCGTTGTATGAAAAAGAAACGCACGTGGAAAAAATTGTCCATGCTATTACTCATGGCAATTTTGATCCTCACAATGAGCCTTTCTGCTGAAGCAGCTGCAAAAATCAGCAAATCAAAGGCAACCTTGTACCCTGGCAGCTCAGTCACACTTAAGGTAAGCGGAACAAAAACCAAAGTAAAATGGTCAAGTTCAAACAAAAAAGTTGCCAAAGTATCCTCCAAGGGTAAAGTTACTGCAGTTAAACAGGGTTCTACCGTCATTAAAGCAAAAGTCGGAAAGAAAACCTTCCGCTGCAAAGTTACTGTTAAAGCTCCTGCATTAAGCCAAAAAAAACTTACACTTGCAGTGAACACCAGTAAAACCTTTAAACTGAACGGAACCAAGATCAAATCCGTATCTACAAGCAACAAAAAAATTGCCACTGTCACCAAAAAGGGCAAAATAACAGCAAAAAAGCCGGGCAAATGTACCATCACCTTTAAAGGTGCAAATAAAAAGAAATACAAATGCCAGGTCACTGTTACCGTACCGAAGGCAAAGCCTACTGCAAAACCAACGGTGAAGCCTACTGCAACTCCGGCACCTACCGCAACTCCAGTACCTACCGCAACTCCAGTACCGGTACAACTGAAATCCGACTTAAATAATAAGATTAATTCTCTCAGCAATAATCTTGAACGTCTTGTTGACAACAGCTTCAAGACTGACACACAAAAACTTCTTGATCAGGCACGCTCCATTTATACGAATTCCAAAGATGAAAGTACTATCAGTGATATGATAGCAAAACTTGATGAACGCAGCTCTGTGATTTCACCTCTCCGGGACGGTATTTCTGTATTTTATCAAGGACATAGCTACCGGGCATATAGCAGCGAGAACTCCATATATATTTCCGGCAGCGAAGATACCCTAGGAAATATCGAAGTAACTCCAAACGCCGAAGACTCCGAGTCTCTTATAGTTGATGTACAGGATGTTACAGGGCAGGATTATGTTAAACTGATCACGCTGAGCGACACACAGACCGGTGCCGCAATATGCTGGAAAGTATACTACACATTTGATGTCAGTCTTGCATTTGAAATTCAGGATGTCAGCGGAGATGGTGTCTCAGATTACTCTATCTATAAAGCTGCTGAAAAAAATAATCCAGTGATTGTGGTCTACAAAGACAAAAACACTGGCAGCAGCCTTACACTTTCTGTCAAAGAAGGTGTAACCTATACAATTGAGGCTTCTTCCGACAGTGATTACGACGAAGTAGTAAATATGAAATATGGCGATTATACTTACAAGTATTTCTTAAGCTATAAATATAAAAGCGATAGTCATTATCTCTATATTTCAAAAATTTCCGGAAATGACATTCTTCGCAACAGCATCAACTATAACACCAATACCATTCGTCTTTACGGATTCTCAGATGCGATGCCTGTTTTGAATGTCAATACCGTGTATTCAGAAGCCACAGCAGAACTTATTAATAATTCTACTGTGCTTAGGGTGTCTTATAAAGACCTTTTCTGCGACTATACTGTATCTTATATTAAAATTGATCCAGTAGAGTTAAAGCTGAATGCAGAGGCTGCAATTACAATCCCATCTGATGGTTACTCCTTTGCAGCATTTACTCCTGAAACAAGCGGAACTTATCGTTTAAGTGACTCTTACTTAAATAATGGTATATTCACAGTTGTCTATGACAATGATTCCTATTATGCTTCTTGTGGCATCCCGGATAATATTGATTTAGAAGCCGGTAAGACTTATTACTTTGCATTATTTCTGGGTAACGGCGATCCATGTAATGCAAGCATTTGCCTGACCAAGGTTTCTGATTCTTCCGAGAACGCATTAGCTGACGCTGGACTGGAAGCAGAAGACTCAGACGAACTGTTCGAAGACGGAACTTCCGACAGCACTATTGAATCTGCCGAGACAGGAGATATCGAAGACTCCAACATTACAGATGAAGACATCGATGTTGCAGTCGCTGAAGATTCAGCAGAAGCATCTGAAGAAGATACCACAGCAGTATCTGAAGAATCACCTGAAGTTTCTGTAGAAGATTTCAGCGAATAATCAAATTAGTTTTTTACACCCACACAAAAGGGCTGGTCGCTATATGGCGGCCGGCCCTTTTCTATTCACAGTATTCACAGATATATTCTTCTATTTCTGTTATTCGATTGCCCTTCTTCTCTTTCCATATCATAAGATACAGTTTATAATTCAAAGAATCACGCGCAATCGTAAATGGTTCTTCTCTCAGAAGATCTGCACGAATTCCCTGGCTCTTCAACTCCCTCTGACGCTGTTTTGCTCTTTCCAATGCTTGCTGATACTTCCGTTCCACATCATCTCCAAAAAATCTTCTTGGATAATCTGCCGTTGCTTGCTGCAGTCTCTCTGACAACAGATCTACAATTCTGCTGTGCTTCGTCTGATGCAGCATAACTGCAAGTCTCTTCGCCCAGAATTTCGCAGGATGCTTTCTATAGAATTCTAACATTTTCAGTAAAGAAGTATCCTCACATTCCGCTGCCAGTTCTTTCATATAAACAATTGCTTTTTCAGAAGGTATCCAGGGATTTTCCCTGGGCACGATATATTTCTCCGGGACTGCCGGATAACAGCAATAATTTAATGGTGGAAATTCTACAAGTGCCGCCAGTTTTATTTCTTCTTCCGTGCAATATGCCTCACCAAGATAATCATATTTATCCCTGAGAATCGCAAGGCGATACTCCAATTGTCGCAAATATTCATAGTCTTTTACCCAGAAATGACCAATATATGCATATTCATACAGATGGACTTCCAATTCCAGAGCCTCAAAAAATAAGGTCAGAACCGTTTCATCCTGTTTTACGACAAGCACAAATCTTCCATCCTGTCTGGTCATGGATGCCTGCAGTTCTCCCTGATAATCGCTGCAATACTCTCCTGTCATCCGTGCATTCCGAAACACCAGAAAACTCTCAACTGCATCATTCATCAGATACACCAGAGGTATATCCACTTTGCCAGCCACCGATACATCCCCGTCTTTTTTTGTCTTTTCCGGCAAAAGCAGTTCAAACTGATCCTGTTCCAGTAACTGCGCCAGTTTTTCCAAAGTTTCTTCTGTCATTTTTCTCCTAACATTCTCTAATACTTCTATTCCCTGCTTTTATATTTTTACCGAAAATCAGCTGATCTGCCATTTCACATGGCTTCCACTCTCATCTTTGTTTACGAGCAACTGATCTTCAATCTCCTGTTTCAACTCCGACACATGAGAAATGATTCCGATCAGCCTCGAGCCTTCTGCCATTTCCTGCAATACACGGACTGCCTGGTTTCTGGAATGCTCATCGAGAGAGCCAAATCCCTCATCAATAAACATCATATCCAGATTGATTGCTGCTGAGCTCTGCTGAATCTGATCCGCCATTCCAAGTGCCAGGGACAACGCTGCCATGAAGGATTCTCCACCTGAAAGTGTACGAACCTCTCGCTCCTTCCCTGTTACAGTAGAATACACCATCAGATCAAGTCCCCGGTTTTTACCCTCACCGGCTTTTTCCAGATCATACATCCGGAGCTCAAACTGTCCTGCAGACATTTCCTGAAAGCGCCTGTTTGCAGCATACAAAATGCGTTCCAGATAATAGCGCTGCACATAAGTCTCAAGGTCCATACGAGATCCACTGACATTTCCTGAAGTCATACGGTACAACGCGTCGATTCTGGCATGTTCCTCCACGATTGATTTTCGCTCTTCCAGCCTGGATGAAAGTATATCAAAAATTTCTCTGTCATCCTTGTTATCTATTCGCAATTGGTTATAAATCTTTTCTTTCTCCAAATATTCCGTTTCTGCAACTTCTTTTTCTTTCTGAAGTTCTTCCAACACTGGACGTTTTGATTCCCCAACTGCATTCTGCGCAGAATCTCGTCTTGTCTGTGCTGCAGTCTTTTTCTCATTATATGCATTGACTGTTTTCTGCAAATCCTCTGCCGATTCACGACTGTACATCTCTACAAGCCCTTTCCATTCAGTCTCTGTCATCTGTCTGGCTTTCATTACTTCTATATAAGAAGTTTTTCGTTCATCTACACACTTCTTCTGATTCGGAATCTCCTGCTGGTAACGGCTGATCAGGGTTTCTGCCTGTTTCTGCGCATTTGCGGCTTTCTTCGCTTCTGACAGAACTTTCTGATACACTTCTTCTGCCTGGTTTTTACTGCTTTCAGCCTGAAGCAGTGCCGCCCTTGCCTCTTCTTCTGTCTTAAATTCAACGGACCCTTTTACATTTTCCAGCGCGGCTTCACTTCCCGCCAGTTTTTCAGCAGCAGCTTTTTCTTTCTCTATGCACTCATCATAAGTGTCCTGCAACTGTTTTTTCTGCTTTTCCATATTTTGAAGTGCTTCACGGATTTTTACCAGAAGGCGTGCACTCCTCTGTAAGTTGTTCAGTTCTTCTGCCAGCTGCTGCTTCCAGTTTTCCAGAGAATCGTTCATTTCCGTCACACTTGACTGCTCTGTTATAGAAGAAACACTTCTATGCAAACGTTCCTGGAGCTTTTGTACACTGGCAATATAAGTATCTTTTCGTGTATCGTATTCTGATCTGGCCGCCGCTGCATCCCCAGCAGCTTTTTCCTGATCTTTACGCAGTTTATCCACATTTGTCTGCATATTTTGCAGTTTTTCCTCAGAAATATCCACAGATTCCACACCTTTTTTCGCAGGATGTGGATGTTCTGTAGAACCGCACACCGGGCAGGGTTTTCCCGATTCTAATTCTGCAGCAAGAAAACCAGCCTGCGCATTCAAAAAATGCAGTCTTACTTCTTCGTATTCTGTGTTTGCATCATTATATTTTTTCGTTATATTTGCATAAGTTTCTCGTGTTTTAATTGCTTTTTTGCGGCACTGTTCTGCCTGATTTTTCAAGTTCTGAACATCCACGATCTCCTTTGAAACCGCATCTGCTTCCTGCTTTTTATTCTCTGCGAGTACCAGCTTCTTATCCACTTCAGCCAACTCTTCACTCTGTTTTTTCCACTGTGTTTCCTGCTCTTCCAGAGCCTCCTGCTGCTTTCGCACTTTCTTTGTGTTTTCTGTTGCCAGAGCACAGTTTTTCCTGTCTACTTCTGCCTGTGTATGAAGTCTCTTTATCTGTTCAAAAAGCTCCAGTGCCTTCTGGACTTTTTCTGAGATTTTACTGCAATTCTGCAATTCCTGATCGCAAATCAGCTTTTTCTGTTCCTCTGCATTTTCCGCTGTTTTCCGCGTTTCTTCCAATATTGGCAACTGTTTTTCCTGAGTCTTTAATGATTGTTCCAATTCTGTCAGTCGTCTCTCCGCATCATTTAAGAGAACACCGGTCTCTCTGATCTCATACGCATTTCTGATACGGCTGATCAGGGCTGTTGTTTTCACTATTTTTGCTTCATCATCTGCACATTCCTGCAGTTTCTGTTCCGCAGTTTCTAACTGATCAAACCATTTTAAAAGTGCTTCCGCCTTGGTATATAGTTCTCTTTTTTTGTCTCTATTTTCAACCGATTTCCGATAATCTTTTTCTGCCAGATCAGTATATTTTTCCAGCCAGTCACACAGTTTTTCCACTTCTTCCAGAAGGTCAGTAAGGCGTGTCATCTCGCCCTCTTCCAGTTGTTTTTTCAACTGTTTCAGAGTCTCTGATTCATATGTTTCAGGTATACGGATCCTGCTCACTTCTCCCTGACATTGTGTTTTCAAAACTGCGATTTCTTTCTCTTTTGCACGCTTTCGATTCCCCAGTTCTGTCACAATATCCTGATACATTTCTGTATTAAAAAGCTTTCGAAAAATCACTTTTTTGTCATCTGATTTTGCACGGAGGAGATCCATAAATTCTCCCTGCGCAATCATAGCAACCTGCATAAACTGACTCTTTGTCAGGCCTACGATCTCCTGCAGTTTACGATCCGTTTCTTTTGATGGATATTCCATTCCATCCGGCATGATCAGGCTTACAGAGCCTGTAATTTCACGCTGTTTTCCTTTTCCTGCTCCTCGTGTGATCGTTTTCAGATGACGTGGTACGCGACGTACTGTATAAATTTCACAGTTCTCTCCACTTCCTTCCGCAAAGGCCAGTTCTACCGCCGGCTCACAGCCAAAATCCACATACTGGCTCTGCAGAACTACGCCTTCTTTTTTGTTTAAAGAAGAGCTGGCTTCTCCATATAAAGCAAAAACGATCGCATCAAAGATCGTCGTTTTTCCCGCTCCGGTATCCCCGGTTATAAGAAAAAGATTCTGATTTACTTTCTCAAAATCAATTGTAGTTTCTTTACCATATGAGCCAAATGCCTGCATTTTTAAACGTAAAGGTTTCATTTATTTCACCCCCTGAACCGTATGTAGTACATCCTGCAAAATCATCTTTTCTTCTTCGTCCAGATCTTTCAGGAAAGAGCAGCACAGCTCATACGGATCCAGCAATTCTTCTGTCTGTAACGTTCTGGTATAATCCGTTTTCCGCTGATTTTCCCTCCGGATCTCCAACAGATTCGGAAATGCCAGACGGATACGTTCCTGCATATCGATCACATCCAGATCCGCCTTATCTGTCAGGATCACAGTCACATAATCCTTACAGGATTCTTTCAAAACCTCCTCCAGAGTTCCTTTTACAACCTTCACCTGTCGCAACGGTTCAAGCGGTAAAATTGTTGTTTTTATCTCTCCTTTTACACCCATTTCTACCATAATAATGCCTTTTTGCTGCTGTGCTTCACTCACAGAGCAGGCAAGCGGAGTTCCGCAATAACGGTATAATTCACTGCCAACTTTCATTGGTTTATGGATATGTCCAAGAGCCGCATAATCAAATTTTTCCAACACGTCTGCTGATACTTCATCAATATTTCCGACCGTACGCATCTCGGAATCCATACGTTCCACATCCTCTGCATTCTTACCGGAAGGAAGATAAAACTGGTGGCTGACAAGTACATTTCTCTCGTCTGAATTAATTTTTTCACGTCCGATCAGACGATGAAGTGTTTCATTATAAGAAAGATTGTTTCCATTCTCATCCACTCCCACAACCTGTTTCACCATAGATGGTTTCACAAACGGAAGGAGGTAAAAATTCACCTCTCCATCCTTATCTTCCAGGATAACTTTTTCAATGTATTCTTCTTCTGTTCTCGGTGGCTGACCAACCATATATACTTTCTGGTGGGACAAAACTTTTCGAAAACAGTCAATTCTCGGAGCACTGTCGTGGTTTCCGCTGATCATCATAATCACAGCTTCTGGAACTGCCTCTGTCAGCTTCTCCAGAAACTGATCAAAAACTTCCACTGCCTCTGCCGATGGAACTGCTTTATCGTAAATATCCCCTGCGATCACAATGGCATCCGGCTTTTCCCGACCTGCCACCTCGATAACTTCCGACAAAATATATTCCTGATCTTCTCTCATGTCATGGTTCATGAGTTTTAATCCTATATGCAAGTCCGATAAATGAAAAAATTTCATAAACATATTCCTCCATCAGCCATGTTACTGTTTTCCGTAACACGGCATCTCTTCTGTATACATCATAACATCTCGATGATCTGCCTGCACCCGACGAACAGGCAATTATGAACACCTATAAAAATGGCTCTCCTGATTATCAGCCATCTGTTTCTCAGGAAAATTTGCTTAAAGAATTAAACTTAAAGCACAACCTTTGAATAAAATTTCATTGGTTGTGCTTTAATGCAAACTATTTTCTATTTCTGATTTGTTTTTTTGCCTCTTTTTCAAGATCATGAATGGTATCTAAATACGCTTGCTCGACAGGCGCAATTGTTTTCTCTTGATATTTTCGATATTCTTGTTTTGCTTTTTCAAGTGCCTGCGTATGACTAATCGTCCCACTATTTTGCAGAAGTTTTCTGTTACTCGAAGACAAAATTGTATCAAGTTGATTTATGTAGTCCTTCATATACATAGGTCTACGCTCAAGAGCGCTGATTTCAGCAAAATCGAAATATCCGGAAACAAGATTATTAAGAACTTTAAGTTCTGTTTCAGTCAAATAATTCTTAGCAATACCAATATCTTTAAGTGCCGGTATTTCACCTGCAAATGATTTCAATCCCATAAACGGTTTTTCTGCATCAGCACGCTCATATATAACTTCTGCAGCTGTATGTCCGTGAGCTGCAAAATGCAATTTATTTTGAACAATCTTAAAAAGCCTGACTGATTCCGGTGCCTTCGGATTATAATCGATACTTGTTGCATATAAATCAAGAACCTGTCTATAAAGAACTTTTTCAGAAGAACGAATATCCCTGATACGGTCAAGCAATTCTTTCCAGTAAGAACCACCACCATTTCCTTTTAAACGCTCATCATCGAGGGCAAATCCTTTTTGCATATATTCTTTTAAAATTCCTGTAGCCCAAATTCTAAACTGCGTACCACGAAGAGATTTTACACGATACCCAACAGAAATAATAACATCAAGATTATAAACTCTTGTAATATTATTCTGAGTTTTCCCCTTCATTGCACCATGAGGACTGGTTGTTGCAATTTCTGCAACAACCACTTTCTCATCTAATTCTCCTTCTGTAAAAATGTTTCTGATATGTCGGGAAATCGTAGATTTATCCCTCTGGAACAATTCTCCCATCTGTTCCTGTGACAGCCAGACAGTATCGCCATCAAAAGTTGCCTCAACTTTTGTAACTCCGTCGTCAGTTGTGTAAATAATCAATTCTGTATTAGAGTTCATGATATCTCTCCTTCAGGAACAATTCCTTGTCCAGTCACTCTTTTTGTTATTTCAATTTTTCTGTCAGCATACTCCTTGCATTATCTAGTTACTATTTTATCATTAATTAGGCATTTTCGTCAATTTAATAGAATTTTTCTATATGTGAAAATATCAAAAAAGGTGCGTCCCATCTCTGAGACTGCACCATTTCCTTTAAAACACTTTGTTATTAGCTTCAAAACAGTATTGAAGACATTATCTCTGTTTTATTTGTGTTTCTTCAGAATCCTTGTCTGCAGCGGAGCCATGACTTCACTCTCTGTTCCATAAAGCAATTCATACTCTGCCGGAACCGGAACAGCCTGTGGCTTACGCGCATAGTTCTGGATGAAGAGGTATTCGGTATCCTCGTTTTCTCTTACTGTTACAGAAACTCCTTCCGGAATAATCTCTATTGGAGATTTCAGACCTGCTTCTGCTGCTACTCTGCCATAGAAATCCTGGTAGAATCCAAGCTCCATGTCCGCGCATACATAATATACATGGCCTTTGCCAAATGCCTTGTGTGTCAGCACCGGATATCCCTGATAGAAGTCTTCGCCATAACGCATCAGCACTTCTGCATCAGAAACTTTGACCAGTTCGCAAAGGTTTTTGCAAGTATATACATTGCTGATTCCAAGATGGCTTCCTGCCTCCGGGATCGCATGGTTTTCTTCCCAGTCATAAAGCGCATCTGTCTCTGTGCTGCGGAGTCCTGCCACATCCATAAGCCCATACGGAGTTCCGCCAAGGAAGCATCTGTCGGTGCCGTCAACCAGTCCCGACCAGTAGGAAAGCACCAGAGTTCCGCCGTTTTCCACATAAGTGCGAAGCTTTTCTTCGTATCCATCTTTGAACATATATGCCATCGGAGCCGCCAGAACTTTATAATCGGAAAGGGAATGTTCCATTGCGATCACATCCACATTCAGCCCCTGTTCTCTCAGAGCACGGTAGTTTTTCTGGACTGCTTCGCGGTAGTGCATATCTACATTTCGTGGTCCCTGCACATCAGCGATCGCCCAGTCGTTCTCACGGTCATAGAGAACAGCCGCCTGCGATCTCATGCTGGTTCCAACCGTCTCCTGGATCTGCTCAAGAGCCTCGCCAACCTCTGTTACTTCGCGGAAAACGCGGGTATCATCTCCGCCATAATGATCGATCACTGCACCATGGAACTTCTCCGAAGCTCCCTGGCTCTGGCGAAGCTGGAAATACAGCACGCTGTCAGAACCATGTGCTACAGCCTGGAGAGATGCAGCCAGATGCATTCCCGGTTTTTTAAGTTTGTTGATCGGTTTCCAGTTCGTTGCAGACGGACAGGATTCCATAAGAAGGAATGGTTCCTTCCTGATACTGCGCATCAGATCATGCTGCATTTCCGCATCAACTGCAGTAAGATATTCTTCTTTTTTGTGCCAGCTTGGATAATTATCCCAAGATACCACGTCCAGAACATCCTTGAATTTTTTGTAATCCAGACCGTCATAATCATACATCAGATTTGCTGTTACAGGCAGTTCAGAACCACCCTCGCGGATCGCATCAACCTCATTTTTAATGAAGTCGATCGTCTGGTATGTCACAAATCTCTTCCAGTCAAGCTTCAGTGCATGAAGTTCATTTTCGCCTTTAGTTGACGGACTTTCAATCTGGTCAAAGCTATTATATCTATGGCTCCAGAAAGTAGTACACCAGCGTCTATTAAGGTTCTCGATCGTGCCGTATTTTTCTTTCAGCCATTCACGGAACTTAGCCTGGCACAGCGGGCAGTGGCATTCTCCTCCAAACTCGTTAGAGATATGCCACAGCATAACTGCCGGATGTTTGCCAAATCTTTCAGCTAATTTCTTATCAATCGCATGTACTTTTTCTCTGTATACCGGAGAGGTAAAGCAGTGATTATGTCTGCCTCCGAAGAATCTTCTTGTTCTGTCTGGATCCATACGAAGAACTTCTTCGTACTTGTCTGCCATCCATTTTGGTCTTGCTCCTGACGGTGTTGCAAGAATAGTATGGATGCCCTCTTTGTAGAGATTATTGATAATTTCCTCTAACCAGTCAAAGTTATATTTTCCCTCTTCTGGTTCAAGAACTGCCCAGGAAAAAATCCCTACAGATACAGTATTGATGTGTGCTTTTTTGAAATATTCAATGTCTTTTTGAAGAATATCCGGGCGGTCAAGCCACTGTTCTGGATTGTAATCTCCACCATGAAGATAATGTCTGTATTTCATCTCTTTTGCCATTTTTTCGCCTCTTAAAGTCCTTTAAAAACAAAGGAAAATTCCATCTTTTTGTCAGTTTTCAGCAAATATTCTTCGTGTGTGCGAGCACCCCAGCTGTCATCACCACCGATTCCCATCTGGTCTTTTGCCACACGTACAACAGTGTAATGAACCTCTGGAAGTTCATATGGATGCATTGCATTTTCCATCTCATGAGGTGTGTATGGAAGTGCAGAGAACATCATCGGCCCATTGTTTTCATCCATCTCAAAGAGCATTCCTCTACCCTTGCGGTCAGTTACTTTTGCCCAGCGTACTTCTTCTTTTGCACCACATTCCTGCGGTACCATATATCTTGCGATATTGTCTGCAACTTTGTTTGCATAAATGCCAAGTTTTGCACCTTTCTTACGGTCTGCATAAGTTTCTGCCTCGCCAAGTCCATACCATTCTACACGGTCATAATCTGCGTTGAATTTGAAGATTACACCGAATTCCGGCATATCACCGAGTTCTTTAACAGGGTCATACGTAAGAGTTGTTTTCACTCTTCCATCACCGAAAACTTCATAAGAAAGCTTGCATTCGCTGGTCGGTGTAGTCGGCATGATGTAGGTATAAGCTACTTTTACAGACTTCTCATTCACTTCTACTTCTGGCATATTTGACGGGCCATACGGTCCCTTGCGGAAGTCTTTGTGACTTAAGTACATGCTGGCAAGTTTCCACTGTCCGTAGCGCATTCCCATAAGATTTCCACAGTCATTGTCGGTTGGTGCACGCCAGAAATTCGGTTTCGGGATTGCCTCGATCATCTCTTTTCCGGCATATTTATAAGATACCAGACCACCGTTTAACACAGAGAAAAGTACTTCAAAGTGTGCGCCTCTGACACCGATATTGTGTGTGCTGCGGATCACTTTTACACCTTCCGGGCAGGTCTTTTTCGGTTCTTCAACCTGGTATACATACTGTCCAAAAGCCACCTCATGTCCTGCTTCTGCCCATGCTTTATCTTCTTTCAGATGGAAGGAAACAGTCACCGTATATTCGCCTGGTTTCTCTTCTTTTGCAAGCGGAAGTACATAAGTTTCTTCGCTTAATGGAGCAACTGCAGTTGCAAGAGAAGCCTTGTGGATCACTTTGCCATTCTTTGCAACAGTTACTTTGCAATCAAAAATATCTGTGCTTACAAACAGGTTTTTGTTGATGACTTTTACGCTGTCTGCACTGACTTCTGCAGTGATATTCTGGTAGTTGAATTTGACTTCCTGCATCTTTGGAGAAGCATCTCTGTTTCCGCCATATGCGATACCATTTCCACTGAAGTTGTAATCTGTCGGACGTTCTCCGAAGTCACCGCCGTATGCCTGGAATTCTTTGCCGTAGCGGTCTTTTTTGTAGATAGACTGGTCAATATAGTCCCAGATAAATCCGCCCTGATACTTCGGTTCTGTGTCTGTCAGATCTGTATATTTGTGCATTGCACCGCAGGAATTTCCCATTGCGTGGGTATATTCACAGCAGATAAACGGCTTGGAACTGTCTTTTGCAAGGAACTCCTTGATTGCTTCTACAGACGGATACATCTGGCTTTCCATGTCGCTGGTATCGTTATATCTGCGGTCGTGGCAGAGACCTTCATAATGAACCAGACGAGTCGGATCTGCCTTATGGAAGAACTGTGACATTTCAAAAATATCCTTGCCTCCGAAGGACTCATTTCCGCAGGACCAGATCAGGATCGCAGCGTGGTTTTTGTCTCTCTGGTACATGGAATTTGCACGATCAAGCATCATATCCAGCCATTCCGGTTTGTCATGCGGCACAACATAGGTGTAATCCTTCGTAAATTCAGCAACATCCCAGGAACCATGAGATTCAAGGTTTGTCTCATTGATCATATAGATTCCGTATTCATCGCAGAGCTGATAGATCAGGGATGCATCCGGATAATGGCAGGTACGGATTGCATTGATGTTGTTCTGTTTCATGATCTTAAGGTCTTTACGAAGCTCTTCTTCGGACACGTGTCTTCCACTCACAGAGCTGAATTCATGACGGTTTACGCCCTTGAATACGATACGTTTTCCGTTCAGTGTCATGATACCGTCTTTCATCTCAAAACGACGGAATCCAACCTTCTGCGGAACTACTTCCTGAAGTTCTCCTGCCTCGTTATAAACCTCTAAAACAAGGTCATAAAGCTGCGGATCTTCTGCACTCCAGAGTACCGGATCTTCTACTTTCCAGGAATAAATTTCCTCTCCGTCGAGTGCTTTTTTATCTTCGATCACGGTCTCTCCATCTTTGGAAAGAGTGATCTTTACTGTACCTTTGCCCCAGGTATCTGTTCCGATCTCAAGTGCCGCTGTACTTAAAGTTTCGTCCGGGATTGCACGGATCTGAAGGTCATAAACATGAACCTCCGGCACGGTATAAAGATAAACATCTCTGTAGATTCCAGAGAAACGATAGAAATCCTGGTCCTCGCACCAGCTGCTTGCTGTCCATTTGAATACCTGTGCTGCGAGTTTGTTTTCACCTTCTTTTACATACTCGGTCAGTTCAAATTCTGACGGTGTAAAGGAGTCTTCACTATATCCTACAAACTGTCCGTTGAGCCATAATGCAATGCCGCTCTCTGCTCCCTGAAAAGAAATAAAGAGACGTTTTCTCTGCATTTCTTCCGGCACTTCGAAGTATTTCACATAGCTTGCAACCGGGTTAAAGTGCTCCGGAATCTCACCCGGATGAATGTCTTCGTGACCTTCCCACGGATACTGTACGTTGGCATACTGAGGTGCATCATATCCTTCCATCTGGATATGTGCCGGCACGCGGATATCATCCCAGTCCTTGCAGCAATAGTCTGCTTTTTCAAATCCCGGGATTGCACTTCCGTAGTTGCGGGCATAGTGGAATTTCCAGATTCCATTGAGATCGTAACGGAAAGACGTTGCTTTTTCCTGCGCTTCCTCTCCATCTCTGTAATATGTATGGTCAGAATGCGCATCCATTCTTCTGTCCTTAAAATACTGTGGATCCTTTACTAAAGAATAATCAAAAGTTTTCATTCTTATCCTCCTGCGTTATTATTTTTAAGCAAAAAAGGATGCCGCATAATCTGTCTGGGACATATTACGCAATATACCCACAGGCCCAAGCAGCATCCTTTTATTAAATTCATTGTTTACTTGACAGCACCGGTAATACCTTCTGCGAACTGTTTCTGCAGTACGAAGAAGACGATCATGGTCGGGATGGAACAGAACAATACGCCGCACATCAGCATACCATAGTCTGTTACATAACCTGTGATCAGGTTGGCGATCAACATTGGCATTGTCATTGCCTTATTATCTGTCATGATTACCTTCGGCCACAGGTAAGAGTTCCATGCGTTCATGAAGGTAATAACAGCTGCAGCTGCATATGTAGATTTCATGGTAGGAATGAACATCTGGAAGAAGATCCTTACTTCGCTCAGTCCATCAATACGAGCTGCTTCGATAATATCTACCGGGAATGATCTTGCGTTCTGACGGAACATCATGATCATAAATGGTGTAGAAATGATTGGAAGGATAAAACCAACTGCTGTATTCAGAAGTCCTGCTTTGGAGAACATTTTGAACAACGGAACCATGGTTGCAACCTGCGGAACCATCATTGCAAGAAGCAGCACGGAGAACAGTCTGTCTTTTCCTTTGTCATGATAAACTTCAAATCCATATCCTGCGATAGAGCAGATCAGAAGACAGATCACTGTGGTAAGGATTGCATAGAAAAATGAGTTTCCAAGTGCTCTCCACAGTGGCTGCTGAGATGTCAGATTATGGAAGTTTTCCATAAAATGACTTCCCGGAAGGATACGTCCACGGGATACATCTGTTGATGTATTTGTCGCAGCTGAGATCATCCAGTATAACGGGAATACAGAAATAAATGACACGATGATCAGAAAAATATAGGTAGGAATCAATCTTCTCTGAATGGCTGATTTGTTTTTCTTAGTCACGTGTATCACCTACTTTCAAGTTGATAAATGCAAGCACAGCTACCATTATGAATATGATAAATGACATTGCTGATGCATATCCAAAGTTCGGTACATTTATAAAGCATGTGTTGTAAATATAGTGGGACATTGTGATTGTGGAGTTTGCCGGACCACCTTTTGTCAGGTTGACAGACTCATCAAACAACTGCAGTGTACCATTGATTGACATGATGAAGGTCATGATAATTGTCGGTTTCAGAAGCGGAACAGTGATCTTCCAGAAAGTCTTCCAGCCGTTGGCACCATCGATCTTTGCTGCTTCATATACAGAATATTCAATATTCTGAAGACCAGCAAGATAGAATACCATGTTGTAGCCTGTCCATCTCCAGATCAGAGCCAGGATGATTACGATCTTGGCACTGGTGGAATTTCCCAGGAAGTTGTAGCCGGTTGATAAGATTCCAAGTTTGATCAGGATACTGTTGATCAGACCATCTGTTGCAAACATGGAACGGAAAATCAGTGAGTAGGAAACCAGGGATGTTGCACATGGAAGAAATACACATGTACGGAAAAAGCCTTTGAACTTCAGGTCTTTGTTGTTCAGAAGCTGTGCAAGCAGAATCGCAAGAATCAGCATGATCGGAACCTGAATGATCAGATACAGGAATGTGTTGCCAATGGACTGCTGGAACACTTTATCTGCAAGGATACGTTTGTAGTTACTGAAGATTGGATCTGCAAAACGCATATTTGCGCCGGCACCTGTCTGCAGGGAAATGATAAATGCCCGAATCATTGGATAAAAGCTCATGATGGCGATCATGATAGAAGCTGGTGCCAGGAATATCCATCCGGCAGCTTTCTGCTTCGTAGCCAGTGTCATACCTTTTTTCTTGGAATTCACAGGAACTCCTCCTTTCAAGCCTATATATACTGCAACTTTTCCATCTAACAGCTGTACCAGTGAGCAAAATATTTTTATGTAACTTCCTTTTGCTCAGCCGTACAACTGTTAGATAGGCGCCTGTATGGAGTAACAGGCATTTTCTTTGAACAGAAAACGGAGGACTACTTAGCAGTCCCCCGCCTCCTAATAATTAATTCCTATTTAATTTCAATTACTTGTCCCGGAAAGGATTACTCAGTCATCTTGAATGCCAGTGTATCCTGTGCTTCCTGAAGAGCGTCTTCCTTAGCTGTTCCGTTTACGATATTAACAACAGCTGTGTTTACGCACTCTCTTGCCTCATAGTGATACGGAGTCTTTGTGAACTCCGGAATATGAGAAGAGTACTCTACGATTG
>OLVW01001666.1_pt1 | contig 18280 bp, 16 predicted proteins | sample 1673301 | NCBI WGS metagenome assembly OLVW01 (sample SAMEA3178941, study PRJEB25190) | human gut metagenome
GTCAATTTGTCCAAAGAATAAATCTTCTAAAGCAAGAAGAGACAAGAGAAGAGCAAACTGGAAAATGAGCGCACCGAATCTGGTGAAATGCAGCAAATGTGGAGAACTTATGATGCCACACAGAGTTTGCAAAGCTTGTGGATCTTACAACAAGAGAGAAATCGTTACTGTAGAAAACTAATTAAAAAAGGCTATAGTACAGGAGTTAGGCGTATTGCTTAACTCCTTTTCTTTTTTCTAATTTTCCTAAATCTGCTAAATATTATTGATTTTTACGGTCATGTCTAGTAGAATTGGTTTAGTAATGCTGGGAGGTAACAGTATGAAAGAAATAACAAAAGTTGTTGTCGATGCAATGGGCGGAGATAACGCACCGCATGAGATCATCAAAGGTGCGGTCGAGGCGGTCGGGAAGTCAGATGCGATCCATGTGATCCTGGTCGGAAAAGAAGATGTCATCAATCAGGAACTTTCCGGGTACACATATAATAAAGAACAGATTTCGGTTGTTCATACATCGGAAGTAATTGAGACAGCAGAACCGCCGGTTATGGCGATCCGCAGAAAGAAAGACTCATCCATTGTGGTAGGTCTTAAGATGGTGAAGGATAAAGAAGCTGACGCTTTTGTTTCAGCAGGAAGTTCCGGTGCGGTTCTTGCCGGGGGACAGCTTCTGGTTGGACGTATCAAAGGGGTGGAAAGACCACCGCTTGCACCGCTGATCCCGACAGAAAAAGGATTCTCCATTTTGATCGACTGTGGGGCGAATGTAGATGCAAGACCTTCACATCTGGTGCAGTTTGCCAAGATGGGTTCGATCTATATGGAACATATTATGGGAGTCAAGAATCCGAAGGTTGCGATCGTCAATATCGGAGCTGAGGAAGAAAAGGGTAATGCCCTGGTCAAGGAGACTTTTCCTATGCTGAAAGAATGTAAGGATATTAACTTTATCGGAAGCATTGAAGCGAGAGAAATCCCTCACGGACAGGCAGATGTTATCGTCTGTGAAGCATTTACCGGCAACGTGATCCTGAAACTCTATGAAGGAGTAGCATCGGTTCTTGTAAGCAAGATTAAAGGTGGTATGAAGCAGAATCTCCGCGGCATGATCGGTGGACTTCTGGTTAAGCCGGTGCTGAAAAAGACTATGAAGGATTTTGACGCAAGTGAGTACGGTGGAGCACCACTGCTTGGACTCACCGGTCTGGTAGTAAAGACACACGGCAGTTCCAAGGCAAAAGAAGTCTGCAATTCAATTTTGCAATGCGTAACCTTCAAAGAAGAAGGAATCAATGAAAAGATCAAAGAATGTATTCAGGCGGAAGAAAAATCCGCACAGGAATAAGCTCAGAAAGGATTAAGAATTATGGAATTTGAAAAACTGAAAGACATTATTGTTGATGTGATGGGATGTAACCCGGATGAAATTACGATGGACACTACATTTGTAGATGATCTGGGAGCTGATTCGCTTGATATTTTCCAGATTATTATGGGAATTGAAGATGCATTTGATATCGAAATTGAAAATGAAGATGCAGAAAAGATCGCAACAGTAGGTGATGCTGTAGAACAGATCAAGAACGCTGTTAACTAGGGAAAATGATTACAGGGGACATCCCCATTTTTGGGGAGTGTCCTTTTTTAAAATTGGAGGAGCAATCATGAGCAGAAATGTAAAGGAACTGGAAGAAAAAATCGGCTACAATTTCAAGGACAGCCATTTGCTCAGACATGCTGTGACGCACAGCTCTTATGTGAATGAAAAGCATATGAAGAAGGCAGACTGTAATGAACGTCTGGAATTCCTTGGAGATGCTGTTCTGGAACTGATTTCAAGCGAATATCTTTTTTTCGAGAACCAGACAATGCCGGAAGGAGAACTGACTAAGTTAAGAGCAAGCATGGTATGCGAGAAGGCACTTGCATTTTGTGCGCGGGATCTGGAACTTGGAAGTTATCTGCTGCTTGGGAAAGGTGAGGACGCGACCGGTGGAAGATTCAGAGAGTCTATTACCTCGGATGCATTGGAAGCACTGATTGGTGCGATTTATCTGGATGGTGGTTTTGCTAATGCGAAAGAGTTTATTTTAAAATATATTTTAAACGATCTGGAAGGGAAACGGCTCTTTTATGATAGCAAGACTATCCTGCAGGAAATGGTACAGGGCGGTCAGGAAAAAGGAATTGTCTACCAGCTGGTAGGAGAAGAGGGACCGGACCACAATAAATCCTTCCGTGTAGAGGTTGTGATCGGCGGAGAAGCCTTTGGATGTGGTATCGGAAGAACCAAAAAGGCTGCCGAACAGGAAGCGGCTTATCAGGCAATCCTGAAGCTGAAAGAAGGAAAGGTACAGTAGGTGAGGCATGTATTTAAAAAGTATTGAAGTACAGGGATTCAAGTCTTTTGCAAATAAGATTGTCTTTGAATTTCATAACGGGATCACCGGAATCGTCGGACCGAACGGAAGTGGGAAAAGTAACGTGGCGGATGCCGTCCGCTGGGTACTCGGAGAGCAGAAGGTGAAGCAGCTCCGTGGAGGTACGATGCAGGATGTTATTTTTTCCGGTACGGAAAACCGGAAACCCCTCAGCTACGCATCGGTTGCGATCACACTGGATAATTCAGATCACAAACTCCCGGTGGAGTTTGAAGAGGTTAAAGTCACAAGAAAGTTGTACCGTTCGGGGGAAAGTGAATATCTGATCAACGGCAGTGTCTGCAGGCTCAAAGATATCAATGAGATGTTTTATGATACAGGTATCGGAAAAGAAGGATATTCGATCATCGGACAGGGACAGATTGACAAGATCCTGAGCGGTAAGCCGGAAGAGAGACGAGAGCTTTTTGATGAGGCGGCCGGGATTGTCAAATTTAAGCGCCGCAAGGCGTTATCTCTTCGCAAACTGGAAGAAGAGCAGAGCAATCTGGTCCGTGTCAATGATATTTTGGGAGAGTTGGAAAAGCAGTTTGGTCCGCTTCAGAAACAGTCGGAGACAGCGAAGGAATATCTGAAAAAGAGAGAAGAACTGAAGCATTATGACATCAATATGTTCCTGGTGGAGATGAAACGTCTGAAGGGGCAGATCCGGGAAAACGATGAGAAGCTGAAGATTGCGCAGGATGAACTCACTGAAGCCGGCAAAAAGCATGAAGATATGAAGGCACAGTATGAGAAGATCGAGCAGGAAGTAGATGAGATCGACGCCGGAATTGAGCATGCAAAAAGCCAGAGAAATGAGACAACACTTCTGAAGCAGCAGTTGGAAAACCAGATCGAGCTTTTAAAAGAGCAGATCAACAGTGTCCGTATGAATGATGAACACTATGAAAAACGCGCAAACGATATTCAGGCAGAGCTTGCAAACCGTGAAAGGCAGAAATCCGAACTGGAAGAAGAAAAAGCAGAGATCGACAGACATCTTACAGCTGCATCTGAGAGACAAAAGCAGGCAGGAGAGGAGCTGACTGCCCTGCAGAGCCGGATTGCAGAGATGACAGTGGAGATTGAAAAGAATCAGAACGATATCCGTGAGCTTCTGAATAACCGTGCATCCACGAAGGCAAAGCTGCAGCATTATGAAACGACGCTTGAACAGATCAAGGTACGCCGGGCACTGCTTTACAAACGTCTGGTAGAAGCGGAGAGTGATGTACAGAGGCAACAGGAACTTGCCGCGCAGTATACGGAAGAACTGAAGGCAGTATCAGGGAAGATCACGGATTCTGTAGAACAGATCAAAAACTATGAAACAGAGATTGCCGGACTGCAAAAAGAGATCGGACAGGCAAATGAAAACCTGCGAAACAGGCAGAATGCTTATCACAGGGAGTACTCTCGTCTGGAGTCTCTGAGGAACCTTACGGAGCGTTACGATGGTTATGGGAACAGTATCCGTCGTGTGATGGAGCAGAAAAGCCGTGAGCCGAAAATCCTGGGGGTTGTGGCTGATCTGATCAAAGTAGATAAAAAATATGAGACTGCGGTGGAGATCGCACTTGGAGGCAGTATCCAGAATATTGTTACTGCAGACGAAGAGACTGCAAAAAAAATGATTGGTTATCTGAAGCAGAACCGGTATGGACGTGCAACTTTCCTTCCATTGACAGCGATTCATGGGGGACAGGGATTTGCCAGGGCAGAAGCCCTTCGCGAGCCGGGCGTGATCGGCACGGCGGACAAGCTGGTAACGGTAGAAGATAAATTTACATCTCTTGCAGAGCATCTTCTTGGAAGAACTCTTGTGGCAGACAACATTGATACCGGGATCCGTCTGGCAAGAAAGTACCGTCAGTCCCTGCGTATCGTTACGCTGGAAGGAGATCTGATCAATCCTGGCGGAGCAATGAGTGGTGGAGCATTTAAGAATTCCAGTAATCTGCTCAGCAGAAGACGTGAGATTGAAGAACTGGAAAAGACGGTTGCGCGTCTGAAAACAGAACTCCAGAAATCGGAAGCAGAAGTTGCGGCCGCAAAGGAGAAGCGGACGGCGCTGTATGCAAAGGTGGAAGAGATCCAGCAGGAATTGCAGAATGACTATGTGGTTCAAAATACTGCGAAGATGAATCTGGACCAGGTAAAAAGCCGTCAAAATGCGACCAGAGAAAATTCAGAAGGAATTTATGCGGAGCGCAAGAAACTGGAAGAACAGGTTCATGAGATCGAGGAAAACGAAGAATCGATCAAAATGGAACTGGAGACCAGCCAGCAACTGGAGGACGAGCTGACACGCCAGATGGAAAGCTCACAGAAGTGGCTGGAAAAAGAGCGTGAGGCAGAAGCGGCAGAAGTGCGCAAAAATGAAAATATTCACCTCAGTTTTGCTGCATTGGAGCAGAAAAAAGATTTTATCGAGGAGAATTTTGTCCGTATCCGGGAAGAGATGGGAAAATTCCAGGAAGAGCTTGCCACTTTAAATGCAAGCAAAGGAGAGAATCACGGTGAAATAGAGCAAAAGGAAGCACAGATTACCGAGATCCGGCAGACGATAGAGAATTCAAAGGAATTATTTGAGGAAATCAACAAAGAGATCGAAGAATCGCAGAAAAAGCGGGAAGAACTGAATCAGAAGCATAAGGCATTCCTGAAAAAGCGAGAAGATCTGGCAGCCTATATGGCAGAGCTTGATAAAGAATCCTTCCGGCTTACCAGCAAGAAAGAAGGCTACGAGGAAGCTTTGGAAAAGCAGATCAATTATATGTGGGAAGAGTACGAACTGACGTATAATCATGCACTGGAAATCCGGGATGAGAGTCTGACAGATCCTGCCGAGATGCGAAGGCGGATCCAGGAATTAAAGACGGAGATCCGGAAACTCGGATCGGTGAACGTCAATGCGATCGAAGATTTTAAAAATCTTTCCGAGCGGTATGAATTTATGAAAACGCAGCATGATGATCTGGTAGAGGCAGAAGCAACGCTCAAGAAGATCATTGAAGAACTGGACGAGGCGATGCGCAAGCAGTTTACTGAGCAGTTTGCGAAGATCAGCCAGGAGTTTAATCAGGTGTTCAAACAACTGTTCGGTGGTGGAAAAGGAACTCTGGAACTGATGGATGATGAGGATGTGCTGGAAGCCGGAATCCGGATCATTGCGCAGCCGCCGGGTAAAAAACTTCAGAATATGATGCAGCTTTCCGGTGGAGAAAAGGCGTTGACGGCGATTTCGCTGCTGTTTGCAATCCAGAATCTGAAACCTTCCCCGTTTTGTCTGCTGGATGAGATCGAGGCGGCACTGGATGATTCTAATGTCACGAGATTTGCACAGTATTTGCACAAGCTGACGAAAAATACACAGTTTATCGTCATTACACACCGTCGCGGTACGATGACAGCGGCAGACCGGCTGTATGGGATCACTATGCAGGAAAAAGGGGTATCAACGCTGGTATCTGTGGATCTTCTGGAAGATGAGCTTACAAAGTAGTGGATAGGAGGATATGATGGCAGAAGAAAAAATGGGATTTTTTAAGCGTCTGGTAGCAGGACTTAACAAGACGCGCGATAATATCGTGTCTGGAATGGACAGTATTTTTCATGGATTTTCAAAGATAGATGAGGACTTTTATGAGGAACTGGAAGAGGTTCTGATCATGGGAGATCTGGGGGTAAAAGCAACTTACGCGATTCTTGATGATCTTCGTAAAAAAGTAAAAGAACAGCATATCAAAGAGCCGATTGAGTGCAGACAGCTCCTGATCGACAGTATCAAAGAGCAGATGGATGTAGGCGAGACAGCTTATGAATTTGAAAACCAGACTTCTGTTGTTCTGGTGATCGGAGTAAATGGAGTCGGAAAGACGACTACTATCGGAAAACTTGCCGGTAAGATGAGAGGTCAGGGCAAGAAGGTTGTGCTTGCTGCAGCAGATACTTTCCGTGCAGCTGCGGGCGATCAATTAAAGGAATGGGCACATCGTTCGGATGCAGATCTGATCGGCGGACAGGAAGGCGCAGATCCGGCAGCCATCGTTTATGATGCGGTAGCGGCTGCAAAAGCGAGAAAGGCAGATATCCTTCTGGTGGATACAGCCGGAAGACTTCACAATAAAAAGAACCTGATGGAGGAACTGAAGAAGATTAACCGTGTGCTGGAAAGAGAATATCCGGAAGCATACAGGGAAACTTTGGTCGTTCTGGATGCAACGACCGGACAGAATGCACTTTCACAGGCAAAGGAATTCAGTGATGTTGCGGATATTACAGGAATTATCCTGACTAAGATGGATGGAACGGCCAAAGGTGGAATTGCAGTTGCAATTCAGGCAGAGCTTGGAATTCCTGTTAAATATATAGGTGTCGGTGAGACAATCGATGATCTGCAGAAATTCGATTCCGACGAATTTGTACAGGCATTATTTACAACAGAAGAAAAGAAGGAAGAAGGAGAAGAATAATAATATGCTGACATTGGAAAAATTTGAAGAAGCAAGCGAGATCGTAAAACGTGTGACACGTCCGACAAAGCTTATCTACAGTGAGTATCTCAGTAGTCAGACCGGGGGAAAGGTCTATTTGAAACCGGAAAATATGCAGTACACAGGTGCATACAAATTAAGAGGAGCTTATTACAAGATCAGCACACTTTCTGAGGAAGATCGTGCAAAAGGTCTGATCACAGCTTCAGCAGGAAACCATGCGCAGGGTGTGGCATATGCGGCAAAAGCGTTTGGATGTAAGGCGACGATTGTTATGCCAACTGTCACTCCGCTGATTAAGGTAAACCGTACCAAGAGCTATGGCGCCGAGGTTGTTTTACACGGAGATGTCTATGACGATGCCTGCGCAAAGGCCTATGAGCTTGCAGAAGAGTACGGATATACTTTTGTACATCCGTTCGATGATCTGGATGTAGCTACCGGACAGGGAACGATTGCAATGGAAATTGTCCAGGAACTCCCGACCGTTGATTATATCCTTGCACCGATCGGGGGCGGCGGACTGATCACAGGTGTATCTACACTTGCGAAAATGCTGAACCCAAAGATCAAAGTGATCGGTGTGGAACCGGCAGAAGCAGCAAGTATGACTGCTGCAATCGAAGCAGGACATACCGTAACACTTCCAAGTGCCAACACGATCGCAGATGGTACAGCAGTACAGACACCTGGAAAGATTATTTTCCCATATGTTCAGGAGAATCTTGATGACATTATCACAGTAGAAGATGAAGAATTGATCCCATGTTTCTTAGATCTGCTAGAAAATCATAAAATGTTAGCAGAAAACTCTGGATTATTAACGATTGCAGCATTAAAACATCTGGATGTTAAGAATAAGAAAGTAGTTTCTATCATCAGTGGTGGAAATATGGATGTGATTACCATGTCTTCTGTAGTACAGCATGGTCTGATCCAGCGAGACAGAATCTTTACAGTGTCTGTTCTTATCCCGGATAAGCCTGGTGAACTGGTACGTGTGGCTTCTATTATTGCAGAGAATCAGGGAAATGTTATCAAGCTGGATCATAACCAGTTTATAAGTACCAATCGTTATGCTGCAGTAGAGCTTAAAGTTACACTGGAAGCATATGGTACAGATCATAAAAAGAAAATTGTAAAGGCACTGGAAGAGGCTGGATGTAAACCAAAGATCATTCGTGCGAATCTGTAACTTTTAAACCGTTATTTTCTGCTTCAGACAGAAAGTGAGGAAGAGGACCATGGCACCATATATAATGGAAGAATATATAAAAGCCTGCAAAGCTGGTAAGAGAGATTATCAGGCCAGAATGATGAAAGGGCAACTGCCTACACTTCAGGTTCTGGATGAGATACTGCCCCCAAAGGGGTCCTATTCGGAGGTCCCGCTCGGACTTGTACAGATACCGATCGACCAGATCGTCGGAACCAAAAGCGGTGGAAGAAGCAATGCATTCGCCGGGAACTTTATGCCTATTCTCAGAGAAAACACAGAATTTGCATATAAGTGGGCAACTTTAAGTCAGAGTCATATTAATGAAGGTATCCGCGATCCGATCAAAGCATATGAATATATGAACAAATTCTATGTAGAAGAGGGAAATAAGCGTGTCAGTGTACTGAAGTATTTTGATGCGGTTTCGGTTCCGGGATATGTGACCAGAATTCTGCCACAGCGTACGGAACAGAAAGAAAATAAAATCTATTATGAATATGTGGATTTTTACGCCCTGAGTCAGATCAACTATATCTGGTTTTCACGTCTTGGAAGCTTTGTCAGACTTCAGAAAGCAGTAGGAAAAGGGGCAAAGGATATCTGGTCAGATGATGATAAACTGACTTTCAGTTCTGTTTATTCAAGGTTTGCAGCAGAATATGAATCCTTAGGCGGAAAGAAACTTTCCATAACAACAGGGGATGCATTCCTTGCATTTCTTATGATTTATGATTATAAAGATATCTGCCAGAAAACAGTTAATGAATTAAAGGAACTGGTTGGTAAAAGCTGGGAAGAATTTAAACTTCTGGAACATGATCAGGAAATTGAACTGAAGATGAATCCTACGAGTGAAAAAAAATCTCTCCTGGACCGTCTGCTTCCGGTAAGTACACCAAAACTAAAGATTGCTTTTCTGTACGCAAAGACACCGGCTACTTCTGCCTGGACGTATGCGCATGAGCTTGGTCGTCTTCACCTGGAACAGACGTTCCCTGAAGAAGTTACTACAGAATGCTATGAAAACCTTACGCGAGATCTTGCGGAAAAAGCAATTGCCGATGCGATTCAAAAAGGATGCAATATTATCTTTACAACAACACCGGAATTTGTGCAGGCAAGTGTACAGGCTGCTATTGCACATCCGGAGGTAAAGATCCTTAACTGTTCCTTGAATACATCTCACAGATATATTCGTACTTATTATGCCCGGATGTATGAAGCCAAATTTCTTATGGGGGCCATTGCCGGAGCTATGGCAGAAAACGGTCAGCTTGCATATATTGCTGACTACCCGATTTTTGGAACGATTGCCAATATCAATGCATTTGCTTTAGGTGCCAAAATGGTTAATCCGAGAGCACAGATATATCTGGAATGGTCTACGCTGAAAGATGTCGATCTTGGAATCGCTATGGACAATGTTATCAAAAAAGGTGTTACGGTTGTATCCGGACGGGATATGGTGATTCCGGAAGATGCATCGCGCTATTTTGGACTGTATCACATAGAAAAAGAAGGACCTCGTAATCTTGCTATGCCATTGTGGCACTGGGGAAAATTTTATGAACAGTTGATCAGGACGATCATGGATGGAACATGGAAATATGATGATAACAAAGATGAAACAAAGGCCATCAATTATTGGTGGGGACTGTCAGCGGAAGTGATCGATGTTATCTATTCGCAGAATCTTCCGATTGGCACACAGAAGCTGCTGACAATGCTCAAACGTGCGATTGCAACCGGGGAATATCATCCATTTTCAGGAATCCTTTATTCACAGAATGGAATGATTCAGTCGGATCCGGATAAAATTCTTTCTCCGGAAGAAATTATTACAATGGACTGGCTTGCAGATAATGTGATCGGAACAATTCCGAAATCACGTGAGCTTAAAGAACAGGCAAAACCGGTTACTTTACAGTCCGGTGTGGAAAGTCAGAAGGGATAATACAGTTTTATGAAAATACTTGCCATAGCAGATGTGGAATCAAAATATCTGTGGGATTATTTCGAGAAAAGTAAACTGGAGGGGATCGATCTTATCATATCATGTGGGGATCTTGATCCCCGCTATCTTTCTTTTCTGGCGACATTTACATCAGCGCCTGTTTTATATGTCCATGGAAACCATGACGATAAATATGAAAGGATTCCACCGGAAGGCTGCATCTGCATTGACGATAAAATATATGTGCATGAAGGAGTGCGCATCTTGGGACTTGGCGGTTCCATGCGATATAAACCGGGAGAACATCAATATACAGAGTGGGAAATGAGACGAAGAGTCTTTAAACTTTTTCCAAAACTTGTGTGGAGAAGAGGCTTTGATATACTTGTCACGCATGCCCCGGCATATCAGTTAAATGATGCCCGGGATCTTCCGCACCAGGGATTTAAAATTTTTCTGCAGCTGATTGAGAAATATCATCCTAAATTTTTCCTGCATGGTCATGTTCATATGTCGTATGGAAGACAACACAAACGATACGATAAATATATGGATACATATGTGATCAATGCTTTTGATCGATGTGTCTTTGAATTTGAAGCAGAAAATCCGGAAAAAGACGGACAATAAATAAAAATATATCTGTCAAGAAAAAACACTTGACACAATGATATAAATCATGTATGATAGCCAAGGTGGTTACAAATGGAAAAGTTTGTCGAACAGACATTGTTATATGATTTTTATGGGGAACTGCTTACAGAGAGACAGCAGCAGGTTTATGAAAGCGTTGTTCTGGAAGATTATTCCCTGAGTGAGGTAGCAGAAAATCTGGGAATCAGCCGTCAGGGCGTACATGACATGATCAAACGCTGTAATCATACACTGGAAGAATATGAATCCAGACTTCATCTGGTTGAGAAATTTCTCTGTATCCGCAAACAGGTTCAGAAGATCAAGGAACTTGCAGTAGGATATAATGCCGGTGAGATTACAGAGATTTCCAATAAGATATTAGAGGAGTTATAACGCATGGCATTTGAAAGCTTGACTGATAAATTACAGAATGTGTTCAAAAAGCTGAGAGGCAAAGGACGCCTGACAGAAGAGGATGTTAAGATTGCTCTGAAAGAGGTCAAGATGGCTCTTCTTGAAGCAGATGTTAACTTCCGGGTTGTTAAACAGTTTACCAAGTCTGTGCAGGAACGTGCAGTAGGACAGGATGTCATGAATGGTCTGAATCCAGGACAGATGGTAATCAAGATCGTAAATGAAGAGCTGGTTAATCTGATGGGAAGTGAAACAACCGATCTTCCTTTGAAACCAGGCAATGATATCACAGTCCTGATGATGGCTGGACTTCAGGGTGCAGGTAAGACGACCACAGTTGCGAAACTTGCAGGTAAGCTGAAATCCAAAGGAAAAAGACCACTTCTCGTTGCCTGTGACGTATATCGTCCGGCTGCGATCACACAGCTGCAGGTAAACGGTGAGAAACAGGGAGTAGAAGTTTTCTCCATGGGAGATAAACAGAATCCTGTAGATATCGCCAAAGCTGCGATCGAACATGCAAAAGCAAACCTACAGAATGTTGTTCTTATTGATACGGCTGGCCGCCTTCATGTGGACGAAGATATGATGCAGGAACTTGCGGATATCAAAGCCAATGTGAATGTTGACTGTACGATTTTGACAGTTGACGCAATGACAGGTCAGGATGCAGTAAATGTTGCAAAGACTTTTGCCGAAAAAGTAGGCATTGATGGTGTCATCCTTACCAAAATGGATGGTGATACCCGAGGTGGTGCTGCACTTTCCATTAAAGCAGTTACCGGAAAACCAATTCTTTTTGTGGGAATGGGTGAGAAACTTTCAGATCTCGAACAGTTTTATCCGGAACGCATGGCTTCCAGAATTCTTGGAATGGGAGATGTAATGAGTCTTATTGAAAAGGCTGAGGCAGCTCTTGACCAGGATCAGGCAGCAGAGATGCAGAAAAAACTCAAAAAAATGGATTTCGATTTCAATGATTATCTGACCAGTATGGAACAGATGAATAAAATGGGTGGAATCGGAAGTATCCTGAATATGCTTCCAGGTGTCGGCGCAAAAGCAAAAGATCTGGAAGATATGATTGATGAAAAGGCTCTTGACAGAACAAAGGCGATTATCCTTTCTATGACACAGAAGGAGCGAAGCAATCCGGGAATTCTGAATATTTCCCGTAAGAATCGTATCGCCAAAGGTGCCGGTGTGGATATCGCAGAAGTCAATCGTCTGGTCAAACAGTTTGAACAGAGCAAGAAATTAATGAAACAGATGCCTGGAATGATGGGCGGTAAAATGGGAAAAAGAGGCGGCTTCAAGCTTCCTTTTTAAATAAAAAACAATATAAATAAAAGATAGTATAATGGAGGAAAACAGAAATGGCAGTTAAAATCAGATTAAGAAGAATGGGACAGAAGAAAGCACCTTTTTATAGAATCGTAGTTGCAGATTCCCGTTGCAAACGTGATGGAAGATGCATCGAAGAAATCGGAACATACGATCCAAACCTTGAGCCAAGCGCTGTAACAGTTGATGAAGAAGCAGCTAAAAAATGGCTTGCAGCAGGAGCTCAGCCTACAGATGTTGTAGCAAAAATCCTCAAAGATGCCGGAATTGAAAAATAATTCAGATATACCAGGATAAGGTATTTCTGCAGCGTCCGTAGGGGACGGGTCAGGGAGGTATGTAATGAAAGAATTAGTGGAAGTAATTGCAAAATCTCTTGTTGAAAATCCGGATGAAGTAGTTGTTACTGAGACAGAAAAGGAAGACGCGATCATCGTTGAACTGAAAGTCGGACCTGCTGACATGGGCAAGGTTATCGGACGGCAGGGAAGAATTGCGAAAGCGATCCGAACTGTGGTAAAAGCAGCTTCTTCAAAAAGCAGCAAAAAAGTGATTGTAGATATTCTGCAATGAAAATAAGGGTCAGGAGCTGTGGAACATCCCATGGCTCCTGATTTGGGTTTAAGCGGATTTGGAATATGGATCAGCATTCGCTGTGAGCAGGCATAAAAGCAGAATGCAAATGACGTATGATATGAAAATTATAGGAGTCAGCAGATGGAAGATTTATTAAAAGTTGGTGTGATCACTACGACACACGGAATACGCGGGGAAGTAAAAGTATATCCTACCACAGATGCAGACAGATTTCTGGATCTGGAATATGTTCTGCTTGACACAGGCAGAGAGAAAAGAAAGCTTGAAATAGAGAATGTTAAGTATTTCAAGAACCTTGTAATCCTGAAATTCAGGGGAATTGATAATATTAATGATATAGAGATGTATAAAAAAAGAGAACTCTGGATCCCGAGAGAAGAAGCACAGGAGCTGGAAGAAGATGAATATTACATTGCAGACCTGATCGGTATGGATGTAGTTCTCGAAGACGGAAGCAAATTTGGAACTCTGAAAGATGTAATGGAAACAGGCGCTAATGATGTCTATGTAGTAGAGGATGCCAAAGGCGAAGAAATTCTGCTCCCTGCTATCAGGGAATGTATCCTTGATGTGGATGTGGAGAAGAATGTAATGACCATTCATCTGATGAAAGGATTAATATAAATGAATTTTCATGTTTTAACCCTGTTTCCGGAGATGATTGAAAATGGCATGAATACCAGCATTACCGGACGTGCGATCACAAAAGGTCTCCTCACACTGGAGGCAGTGAACATTCGTGATTATGCATTCAATAAGCACCAGAAAGTGGATGATTATACCTATGGCGGCGGTGCCGGAATGCTGATGCAGGCAGAACCGGTTTACCTTGCTTATGAGGCGATTGCAAACCGTACGGCAAAAAAGCCAAGAGTTGTATATCTGACTCCTCAGGGGCAGGTATTTAACCAGGCTATGGCCAGAGAAATGGCGCAGGAAGAGGATCTGGTATTCCTTTGTGGACACTATGAGGGAATTGATGAGCGTGTTCTGGAGGAAATCGTCACAGATTACGTATCTATCGGAGATTACGTGCTTACAGGCGGCGAACTTCCTGCAATGGTCATGATGGATTCCATTTCAAGAATGGTTCCGGGTGTACTGAACAATCAGGAGTCCGGTGAGACAGAATCCTTTGCAGGAAACCTTCTGGAGTATCCGCAGTACAGCCGTCCGGAAGAGTGGCATGGCAAAAAGGTACCGGAGGTTCTTATGTCCGGTCATCATGCAAACATAGAAAAGTGGCGCAGAGAGCAGTCAATTTACCGCACGGCAAAAAGACGCCCGGATCTTCTTAAGAAAGCTGATCTGACAAACAAAGAATGGAACTATGTGCGCCAGTTAAGGAAACAGTGGAAGGAAGAAGAGGAGCAGATAAAATGAAAACATCAGATTTTTATTATGACCTTCCTCAGGAACTGATCGCTCAGGATCCTCTGGAGGACAGAAGTTCATCCAGACTGATGCATCTGTCTTTAAAAGATGGCAGCATTGAGCATCGCCATTTCACAGATGTTCTGGATTATATGGAAGAGGGAGACTGCCTGGTCATCAACGATACAAAGGTAATCCCTGCCCGGTTATACGGACATAAAGAAGAGACAGGAGCACTGATCGAGATCCTGCTTCTGAAGCGAAGAGAGAATGATATCTGGGAGTGTCTGGTAAAACCCGGAAAGAAGGCACGCCCGGGTGCTAAGATCACATTTGGAAATGGTATTTTAAAAGGTGAGATTATTGATGTGGTGGACGAGGGAAACCGTCTGATCCAGTTCCATTATGAAGGAATCTTTGAAGAAATCCTGGATCAGCTTGGCGAAATGCCTCTGCCGCCTTATATTACACATAAACTGAAAGATAAGAACCGTTATCAGACAGTTTATGCAAAGAACGAAGGCTCCGCAGCAGCACCGACAGCAGGATTGCACTTTACTAAAGAGCTTCTTGAAAAAGTAAAGGAAAAAGGCGTCAATATCGCTCATGTGACTCTTCATGTAGGTCTCGGAACTTTCCGCCCTGTCAAAGTAGATGACGTGGAAAGCCACCATATGCATTCCGAATTCTACATAGTAGAGGAGGATCAGGCAAAGCTGATCAATGACACAAAGAAGGCAGGTAAACGTGTAATAGCAGTAGGAACCACAAGCTGCAGAACACTGGAATCTGCAACAGGAGAAGATGGAATTCTGAAATCCGGAAGCGGATGGACAGAAATCTTTATCTATCCGGGCTATAAGTTTAAAGTTATAGATGCTCTGATTACGAATTTCCACCTGCCACAGTCTACTCTTGTGATGTTAGTGTCTGCTCTTGCAGGCAGGGAACATATTCTGGCTGCCTATAAGAAAGCAGTAGAAGAAAAATACCGTTTCTTTAGTTTTGGGGACGCTATGCTGATAAAATAATTTCTTATTGTCAGAATTCGAAATATAGGATAAAATAATTTTATTAGCTTTAATCTTGATAGAAGGAGAGGACTATGGACGAGAGAAGAAAACATAAACGATTGGATTTAGATGTATCTGTTCAGCTGGAACGTCTGGATCAGGATGATATTACTACTTTAAAATTTATTCATGTGGTAGTTACCGATATTTCACGTTCCGGAATCGGATTTGTTTCTGACCAGAATTTGAAAGTTGGAACCTACTATGATACCAAGATTCAGATCTGGACGAAAGAGGTCATTGATGCGGTACTTGAGATTGTCAGATGTGACCCGAAGGGGGACGGAACCTATAAATATGGCTGTGTATTTGTTGGAATGTCAGATACCGATGCATTAAAAATTGATATTTATCAGATTTTCAATGATGTCTAAAAGAAAAACTGAGTTACAGAATAAAATGTGTTGATGAAAACCGCTTTTAACCCTTGAAAATAAAGGGCTGAAAGCGGTTTGATGTTTTCAAAACTGCCTGTAGCAGATTTGGTGCTTTTTTAAGTGGATTTATAATCTGACATATGATTTACATAGATAATTTCTCTAAATCTTTGTAGAAATCAGGGTAAGAAACCTCTGCAATTTCAGAATGCTCTAATTCGATACCACCATCAATATTTAACGCAGCAATGGCAAAGCTCATAGCAATCCGGTGATCAAGTCCTGCATCAATGGCTGCGGAGTGTAAGGTCTTTCCGCCGTGAATAATCATGCCATCATCCGTTGGGGTAACATCACAGCCTAATAACTTTAAGTTTTCTGTTACCGTAAGAATACGGTCGGTTTCCTTTACCTTAAGTTCTGCAGCATCCTGGATAATGGTGATTCCTTCTGCAAAGGCTGCCATAACAGCAATCACAGGGATTTCATCGATTAAAGTCGGGATGAGTTCCCCTTCCACCACGGTACCATGAAGTGAACTGCCTTTTACCAGAAGGTCGCAGACCGGCTCACCGGATGCAGTTCTTGGATTCAGCCGTTCGATGGAGCCGCCCATTGCTTTAGCAACTTTTAAGATGCCGTCTCTTGTGGGATTGACTCCAACATTGCGGATTAAGACTTCGGAACCAGGAGTAAGTAACGCTGCCGCAATAAAATAGGCTGCCGAAGAAATATCTCCAGGAACTTCCACTTTCTGTCCGTTTAAAACAGGATCCGGTGCAATGGATGCAGTTGTTCCTTCAGAGGTGACTTTAGCGCCGAAAGAGCGAAGCATTAGTTCTGTGTGGTTGCGGGAGAGTACCGGTTCCGTTACGCTGGTAATTCCGTCCGCATATAAGCCGGCTAAAAGTATACAGGATTTTACCTGGGCAGATGCAACCTTGGAAGTATAATCAATGGCATGTAATTCATGTCCGGTTATTTTTAAAGGAACACAGTTGTTATCCTTTAAACTTTCGATATCTGCCTGCATGAGACGAAGCGGTTCCATGATACGCTTCATGGGACGGGTGCGAAGGGAATCATCCCCATCTAACTGGCTGACAAATGGATTACCGGCTAAGATACCAGAAATCAGCCGGGTAGTAGTTCCACTGTTCCCCGCGTCTAAGATATGCTGTGGCTCCTTTAGACCGTGTAATCCTTTTCCATGGACAAGTACACGACTTTTTTCCCGTTCAATTTCAATGCCCATTTCCTGAAAGCAGGAAATCGTAGAAAGACAGTCGGCACCTTCCAAGAAATTGGTGATTTCGGTTGTGCCATTGGAAAGCGAACCAAACATAATTGCACGATGGGAAATGGATTTGTCTCCCGGAATATTTATTTCTCCATGTAAGGCATGGGCTTTTTTGATCTGCATAATAAAATCCTTTCTGGATGTATTCTGAAATATTGTCAATATTTTATCTAAATATTATCGTTCATAAACTGTATAATGATATTTGCGAAGCAGTGCAATGGCACAGTTAAGTGCTTCTTCTTCATATAATTCAATACGAAGTACACCGTTTTCAAATTCACGGTTATGGATAATTCCAATATTTTTAATACTGATATTGTTGCTGGCAAGAATCGTAGCAATGGTTGCAATTCCACCGGCTTCATCAATCAGATCACAATAACATTCAAAGACTTTACGCAATGGACCGGAAGAAGTAATGGTGATAGAATCCCGGTAATCCTTGGCGTGAGAGAAGAATTCATAGATTTCCTTTTCTTTTCTTTCAGCAATCAGACTACGCATGGTATTTAATTCTTCCGTATAGCGGTCAATGAGTGTTAAAATCTGCTCCCGGTTAGAGGCACAGATATGCTGCCACATTACAGGAGAAGAGGATGCAATTCTTGTAATATCTTTAAATCCGCCTGCTGCAATCGTCTTCATCGTCTCATTTTCATCATCGGTTTCACGAATCAGATTCACAAGACTTGCTGCAATAATATGCGGCAGATGACTGATAGAAGCGGTTGCATGGTCATGGGTTTTCGCATCCATAATCATAGGAACTGAGCCTAAGGATGCAATATAATCCCGGAACGCATGAAGCATTGTGGTATCAGTTTTTGCAGTCGGGGTTAAAATATAATAAGCATTTTCCAATAAATAGGCGGTTGCAGCCTGATAGCCGGTCTTTTTGTAGCCGGCACCTGGCAGTATGCTATTCTCCAGTCAAAGACACAGATTGCTGATTATCTGCAGAACACGGAAGCATTGCAAAACATGGCTATTATCATAACGCTTGAGTCAGCACTCTGCTTCGGCTATTGCGTGGCTTTCCTGCGCGGACTTTATGGTAAGAAGAATTT
>OLVW01001671.1_pt1 | contig 18221 bp, 15 predicted proteins | sample 1673301 | NCBI WGS metagenome assembly OLVW01 (sample SAMEA3178941, study PRJEB25190) | human gut metagenome
GCCACAGCCTTGATGGTGCCGAAGAAGCATTTGATGTCCAGCCAGAAGCTCATATGCTCCACATACCAGCCGTCGAGCTTCGCTTTCTCCGTGATCTCCAGCTCGTCGCGGCCATGGATCTGCGCCCAGCCGGTCAGGCCGGGGCGGACGTCGTTTGCGCCGTATTTGTCCCGTTCGGCCAGCAGGTCGTACTGGTTCCAGAGGGCCGGGCGCGGACCGATGACTGCCATATCGCCCACAAGGATATTCCACAGCTGGGGCAGCTCGTCCAGGCTGGTCTTGCGCAGGAAACGGCCCACCCGGGTGATATACTGCTCCGGGTCGTGGAGCAGATGGGTGGGCATGTCGTGGGGGGTGTCGATGCGCATGGTGCGGAATTTCAGGATGTTGAAATAGCTCTTATGGATGCCCACCCGCTTCTGCTTGAAGAACACCGGCCCCGGCGAGTCCAGCTTGATGGCAAGGCAGAGCAAAAGCAGCAGCGGCGACAGCACCAGCAGCCCGCAGGCCGACAGTACCACGTCCAGCAGCCGCTTGATTCCTTTTTGATACATGATGGTTCTCCCTTTTATTCCTAGAATATACTTATTATATACCATTTTCCCCTGCCCAAACAAGCCCCGGGCCGCATTCCCGGGCGAAAATGCTGGTTTTGTTGTATCGTTCTGACGGTTTTCTCTCTTGCCCCGCCGGGCCGGACGGCGTACCATAGACATAAGATCATCTGAGAGGAGCACTCTGTTTATGATACAGCGTTTTGTCATCGGGAAGCCTTTTCCCACCGAGAGCGTCGTGCTGAACCTGCCCGCCGAGACCGGCCCCGTGCCTTACCTGACACCGGACGGCGATGGCTGGCAGTATGTCATGCAGGAGAAGGACATCGTCTATGGCTTGGGCGAGATGCCCCGGGGCCTCAACAAGCGCGGCTGGCACTACGAGACGAACAACACCGACGAGAGTGAGCACGGCGAAAACCGGCTTTCCTACTACGCCGCCCACAATTTCCTGCTCATCTCCCCTGCCGACGGCAGCGGATGCATCGGCATCTTCGTCGATTTCCCGGGCAAAGTGAGCTACGACATCGGCTATACCCGCCACGACACCCTCCGCTTCGCCACGGCAGAGCCGAACTATGCGCTCTACCTCATCACAGCCCCTACAGCGGCAGAGGTCGCAAAGGAATTCCGGCAGCTCATCGGCCCCAGCTATATCCCGCCCAAGTGGGCGTTTGGTCTGGCCCAGAGCCGCTTCGGCTACAAGACGGAGGCCGACATCCGGGAGGTGGCACAGCCCGCCGCCAACACCGCCCAGCTGAACGATACGGCCCTCACCTTCTTGATATCTTCTACAATAGCATTGGGCGCCCGACGGCCAGCCTGCGCCCTACCGGATGTATACCGACGACGGCGTGACCACCGATCACAACAAGCCCGAACACTGGCGCATCGTCGGACAATAACGCAAAAACACCCGGAAGCATCTCCGGGTGTTTTTGGGTATTACAGGTATGCGACCGTCGCGGACAAGGGCTTTCTCGAGCCGTGGTTTGCCAGCGGCCCTGCGCCTTCTGCGGCATAGCCGAGGTCGAGGATCATCAGGACTTCTTCATTTTCCGGCAGGCCAAGGCGGGCCTCATCTACGGCATGGGCCACGCGGTCTACTCGATCTCCGACCCGCGCGTCCGGCAGGCCCAGCTCCTTGGCCAGCTCATCCGGGTCGAAGAAGTTGAGCCAACAGCTGTCCACACCTGCGTTGGCGGCGGCCAGCATCAGGTGGGTCGCCACGATGGCGGCATCCTCCACGCCGGAGTCCCTCTTTCCGCCGGGATAAGTAAAGACGCTGTTTTTATCGAAGGCCACGACGAGGCAGGTAGGCGCACCATAGCGGCAGGGCGTCACCTTGTCGAGCTTTGCCAGGCTTTCTTCCGACTGCAGCACATAGATGCGCTGCTCCTGAAAATTCTTGGCGGTCGGGGCCAGCCGCCCCGCTTCCAGGATCTCCGTCAGCTTCTCGGCTTCTACCTTACGTGTGCTGAAATTCTTGCAGGAATAACGCTCTGCAACGACCTTAGTAAATTCCATAACCGTTGTCCTCCTGACTTTGGGTGATAGACTTTTCATGTACGAAAGTCTCAGCATTATTGTAGCACGCTTTTTCTCTGAGAGCCACTGTTATTTTTACTAAAGGACCTGTCGTTTTTTAAGAAACGGCGCGTCCGATTCAGCCGGCCATTCCCCGCAGGCCGCCCGGGTGAAAAGTCCTTGACAAATCCTTCTAAAAGAGTTACACTGTTCTCGTTCTGAAAAACAATATGGGCCTATAGCTCAGCTGGGAGTGCAAGCGTATCGCTTTTGTGCCCCACAGAGTTGTGGGCATTCAAATGGGGAGTATGTCGGTTGGTCGCCCAACCGCGTCACGCCCCTAAATATGGGCCTATAGCTCAGCTGGGAGAGCGTTCGGTTCGCATCCGAGAGGTCAAGGGTTCGAATCCCTCTAGGTCCACCAATTTGCCGCATCGTTTTGTACGATGCGGCGTTTTTTATGCCTAAAAAACTTTGGCAGACCGTGCCGAGCTCCGAACCCTGAAGTCGGATGCGAACCGGGCGGGGTCATCCATGTACTTTTTGAAAATCCATCGGTTTCACGCTTCTTTCTTTGAATTTTGCATGGTGCTGCGGGCAAGTGCATCGCTTTTATGCCCCCTTCTCGGAAATTCCTTCAAAAATTTCCGCACCATCGTAGGTCGATACAGCCTTGAGCTGCTCCACTTGATCGAAGCTGGCGTTCAGCGTAATCGAGATCTCATCGTCTTTTCGGACGCGAATTTCCTTAATGAACTGCTGCAAAATGGCACGGCGTTCATCGTGGTTGGCAGTGTCGTAAACATCCGCCCATGTAAACAGCTCGTTGCAGATGTAGTTGCTACGCTTTGCTGTTTTGGTGGCTTCTTCGTATTCTTCCTGTGCCTGCACGAGCTGCTTTTCCAGAGTTTCCAAAGCCTCTCTTGCCTCGGCTACCAGTGTACCCAGCAGTTCTTTGTCTAAGGCACTCACGCCCCGGATAACCAGAATCGTTTCGGCTTTCAGGTCGTCCAGTTCTTTCTGCTTGCTTTCCAAGTCTTTCTGGATTTTCTTGACCTTCTTCTGGATGCGGGCAGCATCGTTGGTCTTGACCGATTCCAGCAGCTTCTTCCGGGAAACCTCCCGGAACTGCGCGAAGATCTGCCGGACAACTTCTTCCACGATGGAATCCAGCTTAGAAACACCATAGCCGGACTGCCCATCGCAGTCACCCGGATGCCGGATCTTATAAAAGCAGCTATACCGGGGCCGGACTTCTTTCACCGTATGCCCATCGGCATAGGTGTGTGTCCGCCCGCTGCTGGTCAGGCTCAAGCGGTTGCCGCAGTGACCGCAGTAAACCAGCCCGGTCAACAGGGCTTTGGAGCTGGTGCCCAGTGAAGTACCGCCACGCTCACAAGTGCGTGCCTGCCGCAGTTCCTGTGCCTGCTCGAACAGCTCTGGTTCGATGATGCGGAGCTGTGGGCACTCGGTTTCCACTGCACCGTTGATGAGGTACCCCGTGTATCCTTTGTTCTTGATCATCCGAACGATGCTGGTGTTGGGGATATTTTTGTTGTTCCGTCCTACGACTCCCTGTTCATAAAGATAGTGGCTCAACTTCTGTGCGCCGTAGCCCTCGTAAACGTACTTGTGGAAAATCAGCCGGACGATTTCAGCTTCCGCTTCATCAATCACAAGGTCGCAGACCTCTTGGCTTTTCTTGTTTACCCGGCCAAGGCGGACACGCTTGTAGCCAAAAGCCACGGTGCCGCCTGTATAGTGGCCTTCCCCGGTGAGCTGTTCCAGCCTTGTCCGGGTACGGACAGAGGTTTTCAGACTTTCGCCGGATGCCTGCCAGTAGCGGATGTAGTTCATCAGCTTGTCCACATGGGTGTCAAATCGCTGCTGTCCCTCGTTCACGCTCCAGACTTCGATGCCCTGCTTCGTGAACCACTCTACGATAAAGGGCGTTTCATCGTCACGGCGGCCTAGGCGGTCAAACATGAACACCAGCAGAATGTCAAACTTGCCTTCCATCGCAGCCTGCTGTATCTTCTGGAGTTCATCACGGTCTTTGGCAGACTTCTTAAAGCCGGAAACTCCTTTCTCGGAAAACTCCTTGACGATCTCCCAGCCCTGACTTTCTGCAAAGTTGCGGCAGGCTTCTTTCTGCATGGGGATGTCGTCTTTCTCGACCTGTCCCTTTGTCGAAACACGGTATAAGGTATAGACACGTTTTTTCATTTCAATCTCTCTTTCTTTGAGTGAGAAAGGAAAAATCAAACGTGTTTCGTCCATATTTTGTTTTCAAGGTTCAGTTCGATTTTATCTTATCTCACGCATTCAAGGAACACAAGGATGTCAGACAGCGGTGTGCCCTGCCGTGCGCAGGATGGTGGTTTGCAGCAGCTTCTGGATCGCATCCAGACAGTCCGTATCCGCAGACGCATAGGTGATCTTGACCTCGCAGCCTTTGACAGAAAGAGTTTCCGATTTAGCGGTGGTATCGCAGATAGCGTTCATAGGCCTCCTTTCTCCATACCCATTCGTTCAGATCAAGCTGATAGAGCAGCGCATAATTGAGCCGAATGAGTTCCGGGATGCTCAACCGCCCCATCGGGCGGATCAGCCGTCCCTTGCTGATGGTCTGGACAGATTCTGCCAAGATCATAGAGGGCTGCAAAAAAGCCCGATTACCGTCCACAAGAACGTGGGCTTGGTGATCGGGCTTCTTTGCAGTATTGGATGTGACAGGCGCAACAATGAGGTTGGGCGAATAGCAGTTTGCGGTGTTGTTCTGCACCACGACCACGGGGCGGATACCGCCCTGTTCAGAGCCGAGATGCGGCTCCAGATTGGCGTAGTAAATATCACCACGCAGAAACTTTCGGTTGACTGGAATCATGTGCATCACCGCTTGCAAGGCAGACTGTGGGCACGACCAGCACCGTTGTAAATGGACAGGATCTGTTTCATGTGGCGATCCGCCACGTTGCCAGTGCCGTTCTGTGCCAGCCGGGTGATGGTCTTGGGATGCACTGTGCGCAGCCGGAGAATCAGCCGTTCCCGGCTGTATTCGCCCTGATACAGAGCCAGAAAACGAGCCATGCCATGCAGGATGCCCGACAGAAAGGAATCAGAATCGCCGCCCCACGCATCCACAAGGATACTCAGCATTTCCCGGTAAAGGGCAGCGCCATAACTCTTGTAGATGTAGTAAGCCGAGCGGATGCAGTAGATTTTCCACGGGGCACGAATCCCATCCAGTGCAAACCGAACGCCTGTGTCCTCCGTTACCGAAACAAAATCGCAGGCGTTTTCTTCGTGTGCCACCAGTTTGGCACGAAGCTGTTCACCCGCGGTCAGTTCGCTGGAAATGCCTGTCTGCACAGCAAACAGCAGAGCTTCATGCTCTTTAGAAAGGCCGTAGAAGACCTTGCAGCGAATCGGGAGGTCACGCCCACCGTTGCACGTTTTCCGTGCCTCAATGGTGTTCTGACCATCAAAGACGAAGTAGCGGCCATCCCGGTAGCTGACCTTCGGCTCATTGGCGATGTACTCCGAAAAGTTTGCTGCGATTCGTGCAACCTTGCCCATGCGGAGCAGCCGCTGATATTCGGCGCAGGGGTTCAGCAGAACGCTGTCAACGTACCGCACCTCGAAGTTGCACTCCGGCAGGCTGGAAAGGTTCAGGTTAGAAAGCATCATAGCGTTTTCTCCTTTATTTTCAGAAGATACTGTACGGCATCTTCGGTCAAGTCGTGAATAATCTTGCGGCAGTCCGAATCTTCAAAAACATCCGGGTATTCTTTGAAAATGCTATTCCAGCGGCGAATGAAGTCCTCTTTTGCACCCTGTACCTCGCACATCATCAGGGAGCCGTTTGCAACGGCTCGTTCCTGATAGCGGTTGTCAATGGATGCTTTCAGAAAGGTTCTTTCTTCGGCAGTAAGCTGGCGTTGATGCCCTTGGATGCTTTTGCTGATTTCAGAAAGCGTTTGTTTTGAAGAAGATGTTTCGGCTTTTCGGGGCTGACGTTCCTGCTTTGGCTTCCGCAATTCTGCGAGAGCCGCAGGGATTTCTGCTTTTGGCGTTTTTGCCAAGGCGGTGATTTCTGCATCCGTTGCCTTGATGCGCCCGGTCAGGATTTCTTCTCTTGCACCGGGGACTGCATCTTCCGCAGCGTCTACGCCTTTGGCATACTTCTCTGCTCTCTTTACGGTAGCCGCCCCAACGCCGTTTTGTGCGGCAATGCGCTCACAGGTGGAGAGCTGCTTTGCCCTCAATGGATCATTTTGAACCATTGAGGTGAACCGTCCGTTCTCATCGTGTGCCCGCTCTTTGGAGCCGCCCCGTGACAGCTTTTCGGATTCATACAGCTTGCCCATCAGAAACTTCTTCCGTTCCGGGTCGAGATTTCTGCGTCCAAGCTGGTTCTGGCAGATCCATGAGAGAGCTGCGTAGCGGTTAGCCAGTTCAATCTCCTGTATCTGGTAGACAATGAACGGATGCTTCCGCAGGATGCGGTAGCGGGTATGCCCGTCCAGAATAAAGCCATTCCAGATGATAATGGGATTCAGCAGCCGCCCTTCGTGGAGAATGTTTTGCTCAAGCTGTTGTTCTTCTTCAAAATTCAGGGGCGGGATCTTGCCCTGAAATTCCGGGTCGATTTTAAGCGCATTCAGATTCATCATCGAAATGGCCTCGCTTCACATACAGCCCAGCGTTCTTATCGGGCTGTACATAATAATCGAAACCATAGCGAATCTGGCAGTAGGTGCAGACATCCTTGATCTTCTGCTTAGGGTCTGCGCGCCGAACGCGAACGCCCTTTGCCCCCTGAAAGGAATCCAGACAAATCGGGCAGAGGGTAGTCAAGCTGGCTTCGTCTACGCAGTTGTTATAAAATCGACTCATATAGATTTTCTCCATATCGGTATTTTGATGGGAAATGTAAAACCACCAGCCGAGAAATCCTCAACTGGTGGTTTGAAAAATACTGTTTTTCTCCTATTTGTCCTCGACACCCCGGAGGTGGGAACTTTTCGGCGGCGGATTTGCACCGCTCCATTGGCATCTCAGCCACCCCGTCTGCTTTCTGACCGGGCCGCGAATTACGGAAGTATCATTGTCTGGAAGTACCGAAAAGCTGCTTCTTCAATTTTCAAGGTACACGGTACAGTTTCGGGTTTGTCGTCCCCTGTTAGAAGGGCTGCCCTTGCTGTGACCATAGTGTACTTGAAAACTGAAGTTCTCGTTAGGAACCAGTAGTTCCGGTTTTGCCATTTTCACCGGAACCAATCGTTCCGGTTTACAACAGTAAAGCGTTTAATCAAGCGGATTCGCCCAGAATTTCCAGCATAACAAGAATCCGCCGCTGCATTTCTTTCAGTTCTTTGCGGAGCATTTGCAGCTGATCTTGCAGTTCCTGCTCCCGCTGGGACGCAGACACACCTAAGACGATGTAGTCCAGCGAGGAGCCAAATCGCTCCCGCAGCTCCACAAAGAGGTCGACAGACGGAACTTTCTCACCCTTCTCCAGATTTCTCATGTAGCGGTCACTGATGTTCAGGTCGATGGCAAGCTGTTCTTGTGTCACTTCACGGTCTCTTCGGAGGTTTTGGATTCGTTCACCCGTTGCAGCAGGATCATAATACATCACTCCCTCCGTTTCTTCCGCCGGGAGTGGGCGGAGCTTCATCTCCCATGCCGGATACGGCCAGCACATGATTTTTCACCAACATGAAAATACGGTCGGCATCAGCACTATGATTTTTGGTGCGCTTTTTGACGTTGGAAACTTCCAGCAATCGAGGCAGTCGGAAGTACCATGTGGTCATCTTGAACCACGGAAGCAAATAGGTCGATACACCTGCTTATTTTGCGTTGCAAAACGCTTGTTGGGGAACACCCCAAGCCCCTTTGATCTGCATTTTCCAATGCAGGCTGCGCGTCCCGACGGGACGCTTTTTACCCGGTGATGTGCTCCGGGTCGTTAAGAACTTGCATGAGGAAGGAAGCGGCTTCTGCCAAAGAAGCATACTTCATCTGTTCAGGAACTGGTGTTTCCAGAAGAGAAACGCCCCACACCTGCATACAGTCCGCAAGTTCTTTCTGCGCCTGCAATGCCGCAGCCTTACGCACATCCGGGGTTGTTTTTGTATCCAGAACGTAGGCTGTGGAGTATTTTCCGTTGCAATTTTCTGTCAACTGCACCATGGAGTAGTGCTCATCCCAAAAGTGGCAAAAACGCACCCTGCCGCCGATATTTTCCACGTCATGGCGCAGTTCTTCTTCGCTGCTCCATTGCGGAGTCTCAGACAAAATGCGATTCAGTTCCGAAAGAGCCTGCCGTTCTTCAGCCGATAACCTCCTAAACATGAAAAGCCCCGGCCTTTTCTGGCCGAGGCTTGATGGTTGCGGAGCAGAATGTAATCTGTTCGCTTCCGCTGACAGGGAGGGCATTCCATAGTTTAGGGTTCCACCCGCACCGTCAGGCGGGAGGCGTGCAATCCACCGTGGTATACCCGGTTATGGGCCACCACGGTCCGGGCGGAAGCAAAACCTTCCCGGGTGTTGCTGTTGGGGAAGATGAAATTCTTGGCGCTAGAGGTGACAGTCACCCGGATGCGGTGGCCTTTCCGGAAGCAATTGGACAACTTGGTGGTGCGGATCTTCAGGCAGACGATCTCGCCTTCCTGCAAAAACTCCGACCGGGCAAAGCCATTACGGTATCGGGCGCTGAGCAGGCCATCCGCCAGTTTGATGGACCGGCCGTTCTCATCCACGTCGGTAACACGCACCACAAAGTCGGTATCCGGCGCGTCAGAAGAAATATACAACTCCGCCGTCATATCACCGGTCAGAACCAGGTTTTCCTTCAGCACAGGGGAGGTGTAGCACAGCAGGTCCTGACGCAGTTCCTCCCGGGTGTAGTCCTCTGGCACTTCGATCTCGTTCTCCGACATATCGATGATGTGCTGGGACGGATGTTCGGGGTCATAGGCGTAACCGTCGCAGTTCTCCCGCTCCGGCCTGGCAAAAGTCAGCCGCCCGTTCCCGGCAGAGGTGTTGGCATGGCCGTCACTATCCAGATACAGGTAGGTGACCCGGGTCTCGGGCACTGGCCAGTTTTCGGCGGTCTTCCATACCTCCTGGCCCAGGGTGTAGTATTCTACCGGGGCAGTCTGGTCGATGCCGTTGTCCACTTCCTTGAGGTGATGCTCAAACCATCGGAAATACAGCCAGTCCAGATCAAAGCGCAGCGCCTGGCTGCCGAAGGATACCCCGTGCATGTCGTACTTACTGTTACCGCTGTGCTGCCAGGGCCCCAGAATGACCTTGCGCATGCCCCGAGGGAAGTCATGAACCAGTTCCAGGGCTTCGGTGGTACCCATACCGTTGTCGTCAAACCAGCCGGACTGAATCAGCGCCGGGATCTGCGCCCCGACGGAGCGTTCCTGCCAGTTGGACATACGCCAGAAATCGTTGTAGTCACTGGGTTCCAGCCACCGTGTGATGAAGGGCACATCGTACCCCAGAGCCTTTTTCGGCAGGTCGGTCAGGGGGCGGATGTTCAGCACTTTCTCCCAGTCATCGCGTTCCATCAGCTCAGGGTGGAAGGTTTTCTGAGACACCGCAAAGGCCCAGGCCAGCATGCCCGAGGTGAAAGACCCACCCCGGCGGGGCAGATCCACAAAGGCGCTGCCCGCGCAGACTACGCTGATCAGAGCTTTCAGGTGGGGGTTGCCGCTGGCAGCGGCTGCCCACTGTACATAACCCAGGTAGGACCCGCCCACCATACCGATGCGTCCGCTGCACCATGGCTGGGCGGCGATCCAGTTCAGAGTATCGTCGCCGTCCTCCACCTCGTGGTAGTTGGGCAGCCATTCGCCTTCACTGGCGTTTCGGCCGCGCACATCCTGTACTACCACCGCGTAGCCGCGCTGGACGTAACGGTAGTATATCTCACAGCCGTCCTCTTTGCCGTAGGGGGTGCGTACCAGCACTGCGGGCACCGGGGTACTGCAGTTTTTAGGCAGGTATACGTCGGTGGAAAGATGTACCCCGTCCCGCATGGGCACTGGGAAGGTCAGCGCATGTTCTACCGGGAACAACTGTTCCTCCGGCCAGGTCGAGCGCCACAGGCGCAGGATGGTCTCCTCCTCGGCACCGGGTTCCACCAGCACCGTGACCATCTCCCGGGCAGGGCAGGTGACGGCGATCAGCCGCCCTTCTTTCATCTGTTTGTTGTTAGGGAATTTTACATCCCGCTGCAGGTAGCTGCAGCCGTCTTCGCTGGTGTAGCGCTCGCCGCACAGGGAAACTTCCCCGGTGCCATGCAGCCCCGACTCGTAATGGGACAGGTTCTGCCCTAGGGCGGCAAAGTCCATCTTCACAAAGAAACGGTAAAAATCCCGGTCCTGTTCAGTCAGGTCCTGCCAGTCCAGCAGCGCGCCGGTATGCACGTCCAGTTTCTGGATCTGGGGTGTGCCGTCGCCCAGCCGCAGTCTGCCGTACAGGATACCTGAAACATATAAGTCAAAATTACGCATTTCCGTTTCTCCCGTTTTCCGTTCAGGCGCCGATGAAAGCACGGATGGCATAGGCTACACCGATGCCCACATAGTTGCCCAGAGCACCGGCCAGTACGCCCATGAGCAAGCCGATGTTGATAAGGGTCTTCCACTGGGCGCTGGAGGCGATGAGGGCGGAGGTAGGGCCATCTGCGATACAGCCTACGATGGACAGCAGCACATACTCAAAACGGACTTTCAGCAGCCGGGTGATGAGCAGGTGCAGCAGAATGGAACAGGCGATGACACAGAAGCAGAACAGGGTGATGTAGAAGGTGGATCCGAAGAACTGCTTCAGGTCCACCGCAAAGCCGATGGTCACTAGGAACAGCAACGCTACGAAAAGGCCCAGGTCAAAGTTGCCGCGCAGCTTGCGGACGGCTGGCACCTGTGCCAGGATGATGGAGAAGGTGGTGATGAGCAGGATGCGGCCTGCACTGCGGAACCCTGCTCCGAATACCATCGAGGAGATGCTGGTGGCAGCCCACACGGTGCCAAAGCCGATGGCCAGCAACCAGGCGATTTCCTGGATGGACCATTCCTTGGAAGTCATCAGTTCCTCGTGGCTGCCATCCCCCAGCAGTTCCGGCTCGCTCATTTCATAGGGCCACAGCTTTTTCAGCCATTTGGAACTCTTGTACAGGGCGGGGGCAGCAAACATCAGGATCAGCGTGGGGATGCCCACCACATAGTCGGCGGCATTGGCCGAGGCGATGGTGGTCTTGCTGGCATCCAGGCCTACAGCGATGGCGGTCAGGTTGGAACTGCCGCCGGTGTAGGTGCCCACGAACATACCGGCCACCTTCCAGCCCTCGTTGATTTTGTCGGCGAACAGTACGCCGAACACCAAAGCTGTCACGCAGACGCTGAATATGGCCGAGACCAACGCAATGACCGGTTCCTTGGATAATTTGCGCATCTGTTTCAGGTCCAGGCTCAGCAGGCAGATGGAAATGGACAACGGCACACAGTAGCTGCTGACGGCATCATAGGTAGCACTGGAGGTAGGCACGATCCGCAGGTTGGACAGCACGATACCCATGATGATAACCGTCAGGGCCGGACCCAGCGTTTTGAACGCCTTGAACCGCTGCAGCCAGAATCCCAGTGCGACCATGGCGACCATGATGAACAGGAGCGCGCCTTCGGAGGAAAAAATCGTATTCGGCATAATACACCTCTCTGCGGGATCCCGCTTAAAAATCAATATCGATGCCAAGGCCCGGTTTGTCGGACAGGGTGTAGACGCCGCCATTCACGGCAAAACCTCCGGGCATACCCATCTCGGGGTCTACGGCGTACATAAAGCTGTCGCAGTCCGCCTCGGTGATGTTCTGCTTGGCGGCAACCAGACTCACACCGGCAGCAATGGCTACCTTGGTCTCCAGCATGCAGCCCACCATGCACTGCACATGGTTTGCCTCGGCAATGGCGTTGATCTTTTCCGCCGGGTACAGGCCGCCGCACTTCATCAGTTTGATGTTGATAATGTCTGCAGCATCGATCTTGCAGGCCTTTGCTGCGTCGATGGGGGTGTGGACCGACTCATCCAGCATGACCTGCAAGTCCACCTTGGAACGCACAAAGCGCATACCGTCCAGATCCCAGCTGGGCAGGCACTGTTCCACCGCTTCCACGCCCAGCTTTTCAAAGGCTTTCAGGGTGCGCACCGCATCGCTGACAGTGTAACCCTGGTTGGCGTCCACACGCAGGCGGATGTTGGGGCCCACCGCCTGACGGATCAGGGTCAATGCCTGGATATCCTCGCTCGGGTTGATGCCGGCCTTGATTTTCAGAATAGTGAAGCCATCCTTTTCCACCCGTTCCCGGGCTTCGGCGGCCATAGCTTCCGGTGTGTCAATGCCCACCGTCATGTCAGTGACGATCTGGTTCACGCTGCCACCCAGCACCTTGTACAGAGGCTGACCCATCAGTTTGCCCTTGATATCGTACAGGGCAATATCCACTGCGGCCTTTGCCGAGGTGTTACCTGACAGCAGGCGGTCCATCATCCTGTGGATGCCCTCAATATCCAGCGGATCCATGCCGATCAATCCGGTGCGGAACAGTTTCAGCGCTTCCAGAACGGTGGCTGCGCTCTCGCCGGTCACCGGTTCAAAGGGCGCGGCCTCACCGATGCCCCACAGACCTTCGTCGGTGGAGATCTTCACCAGCACATTCAGCGAATGATCCTGTACCGCAAAAGCAATACGGAAGGGCTTTTTCATGGGGATACGGATGGTTTCTACCTTTACATCTGTGATTTTCATAGGGTTCCTCCTGCATAATAATTTTTATAAATTTTTTATGAATTTTTATAGAAATTTTACTATTTCTAAAATTTTTGTCAAGAGCTTTTCTATTTTTTTCACATTTTTCAGAGTATTTTATAGGATAAGCACAAAATTATCTGATTTTCTTTGTAAAACTTTTATAAATATTGAATATTTTCTCACTTATTTACGTACAGGGCATTTTGTGATATACTGTAAATAAACTTTTTACGAAAAAGCGGGAGGTCTTATGCTGGGCGAACACGTTCGAAATATTCGGAAAAAACGGGGAATCACCCTCAAAGAACTGGCCGAAAAGACTGGTTTGTCCATCGGGTATATCTCCCAAATCGAGCGCAATCTCACCGACCCGTCCCTGTCCACCCTGCGCAAACTCAGCGCCGCTCTGGACATCCCCACCTATCTGTTTATGGGAGGTGAGCACAACACTGGCCTGACAACCCGTCAGGCAGATATGATGATCCTCTCCCAGCCCAATTCCAATATACGGTATCATCTGCTTACGCCCATGCCCAACGGAGATTTTGTACCTCAGTCGTTGGTCATACGCTTTGAGCTGGAACCCCACTGTAAGGACGGCGACCTGCCGGTGATCCATCCCAGTGAGGAAATCCTGCTGCTGGAACAGGGGCAGCTGGATGTACTGGTGGAGTCCGAGACCATCCGCCTGAACGCCGGAGACACCACTGTGGTGCAGTCCAACCTGCCTCACATCGTTTCCAACCCCGGGGATACCACAGCGGTGGGACTGGCTGTGTTCACCCCTGCCATTTGGTTTCCCAACAACCGGCGCAGTTTTAACCGCGGTGGCGAAACCTGAATCTTCGCATAGGAATACCAAAAAAGTACAGCCATTGCCTGTACTTCAGACTATTGAAAAAGGTCACCGGAAGGTGGCCTTTTTCTCGTAAATGGGAAGAAAACGAGATGCCTGTCGCAATTTTTGTTATACACAATCCATTTGTGTTCATTCAACGCTATTCGGGTAATTTCAAGGTGGAAAATTTTTGTGAGTATCTTTGGTCAAAAAGGCAATGGTCTTTTGGTGGCAGTCCGTGGTAAACAGAAGCAGGTTGATCATCTGCGTAATGAAGTTGAAGAACTAAAACATCAATTGGATGCGGAACGAGCAAAGAATGACACATTAAAAGCAAAAATCACGGCATATCAGAAAAATGATTTAAGTGCAGTAAAGAAAGTGGAAGCACGTTATGAAGAACAACTAAGGATTCTTAACGAGCAAATTAGGGCTTATGAACAAATGAAACCCGAACTCGAACGGCTGCGAAACTTTTTCTTTGAACAAAATATTGGCGCAGATGAATCTGATGTTCAGGCAGTAGAAAGTGACAAACAAGAGGAGATTGCCAAGTACAAGATTATTACTGTTGGAGGACACGAGCAACTAAGAAAGAACATCAAAGATGCATATCCATCGATAATGGTACTAGATGGTACACCAAAAAGTCAAGATTTTCATCCTGTAGAAAATTCAGACTATGTATTTATCCTTACGCAGCATATGAGCCATGGCCGTCGATGCCATCGTACTACGATTGTTTTCAAAAAGTTCTGTATCACTACTCGCACCAGACAAGGAAGATCCAAACCTTTTCTCGAAAGAGAAGGGTTCGGATTTTTTGTTTTTGGCGGCGTGCCCCGCCGCACAACAAAAGCATCCGCAGCGCATGGCCGGGCTGCTTCAGCTCAGGCGCAGTGCGCTGCGGATGCTTATTTTTTATGCCGCGCCCCCTCTCCTGATGGGAAAGTCAGGGCATCGGCTGCGTTTTGATGTCATTTGCCGGAACACGCCCGCGTTCTTGGCTCCCCGGTCAGGGGAGCTACCGGGCGAAGCGAGACTGAGAGGTTTTACCCTGCCAGCTTGCGGTAGGCGTTCAGCACCTGATAGGCCGGGATGCTGCTGCCCGGGGCAAATTTGCCGTTCAGGCGGCGCTTCATCAGGCCCTGCTCCACGCACCACTGGGCTGCCTTAGCGGTATCCGGGTCTGCCACGTCTGCAAAGGCCGGGGCCTCGGCAGGCTCGGGACGGCCTGCGGTGTTCCACAGCAGCAGCGCGGTCTGGGCGCGGTTCTCGGGTGCAGCCACACCTTCCGGCAGCAGGGCTTGCAGCTTCTGGCCGGAAACATAGTTGTACACGCCGTAGCCTACAACGCCAGCCGCCACTGCGCCAGCCGCTGCCACGATGACGACCGCACCGCCGCCGTCACCGCCGCCGGTAGAACCGCCGCCCGGGGTAGAACCACCCGGGGTAGAACCGCCGCCCGGGTTATCGCCGCCGGAGGGAGGCGTTACCGGGGGTTCCGGAGGCGTTACCGGGGGAACGGTGCCGCCGGTGCCAGTCACATCCAGCTTGAAACTTACTTCCAATATATCGCTTCTGCACTTATAAGCGTAGTACACTACGTTTGTGCCTTCATCGACTGTCAGAATGTTCCCATTGGCTTTGCCATGCTCCCATCCTGTAACCCGGCTTTTATCAAAGTTCCCGGGCAGAGTGCTCAGGTCAAACGTACGGTCAGGGTTCAGGGTAACGGTGTAAACATTATCACCGCTGTAAATATCCGTAAGAGAGAAATCGAGCTTCGGGTTGTTGTCCAGATTCAGGCTGGTGAGATGGTTATCCCCAAGCCACAATGTAGTCAATTTTGGACTATCGCTGACATCCAGCACGGTCAGCTGGTTGTTGAAACAGTTCAGATCCTTTAAGGAAATCATATTGTTCAAATTCAGCTGGGTCAACTGGTTATGGGCACAATTCAGTTTATTCAGCAGTTTATTCTGGCCCAGAATCAGCGATGTCAGCTGGTTGTTTTGGCATTCTACCTTTTCCAGCTGGAACTTATGGGACACATCTGCGTCCAGCTCTGTCAACCGATTCCAGGAACAGTAAAGTGCTCTCAGAAATTTACTATTTCTGACATCCAGTTGCTCCAGATCATTGTGCGAGCAATCGAGATTCTCCAAAGCTTTCAGATGCGATACATCCAGTTGTTCCAACTGGTTCTCGGAACAATTCAGATGGTAAATTTTGAGATTCTTGCTCAGGTCCAGCTGGGTCAGTTGATTCTTATTGCATATCAATTTTTCCAACTCTGGATTCTGTCTCAGGTCTAATTTCTGGATAGAATTGTTTCCGCAATTCAACTCTTTCAGGTTGGGGAACGCCTCAATGCCTTTTAAGTTGCTGATGTTCCATCCTTTGACTTCGATACTTTCGACTTTTCTTTGTTCTTCCACCGTGAGGACATCTCTGCCACCTGCTTTGTAGGTTTTGATGTACTTTCTAAAGTTAGGGTCAGGGAAATTTTTCTCATTGATGGGCAGACTGGTTTCAAAGATGAATGTAGGTTTTACTCCCTTGCCGCAATCGTATTGGTAGCTCACTTCCTCTACGCCCGCATTCACGCTTAGAGTTGTGTCGGAAACAGAGCCGCCGGTCCAGTTGGTGGCTTTGCTCACGTCAAAACCGGGCAGTGTGGCCAAGTCAAACTTTCCGTCTGTACGAACTGCAATGGGACGCCTGTTGCCATCAGCATTTATAGTGCTTCCGACCATATGGGAAAAGTCCACACAAGCAAGCCGGTTTTCCGCACAGCTCAGATGGCTCAAGCTGTTATTCTTGCTCAAGTCCAGCGTTGTCAGCTGATTTCCATCACACGTCAGCGATGCCAGATTCTGATTCCGGCTTACGTTCAGTTCTATCAATTCATTATGGTGACAATCCAGCAGTGTCAGGTTAGTCTGGTTTTTGACATCCAGCTCTACCAGTTGATTTACCGAGCAATTCAACTGTTTTAGCTGGTAGCAACGGCTAACATCCAGCGCCGTCAGTTCGTTGTTGGAACAATCAAATTTGATCAGTTCCTCTTCGCTCCGCATTACGATTCGCCATATTTTGTTATAGGAGCAATCTACCTCCTCAAGTTTCAACCCAGAGAGAATGCCCAGATCCATGGAGGTCAGGTTATTATGGGAGCAATTCAATATTTTCAGTCCACTTGAAAGAATATAAAGATAATCTTTCAGTTGATTATAGGAACAATCCAGCTCCCTCAGTTTGAAATTTTTGCCAACATTAAGTGTTGTCAAGCCGATACCGTGGCAATCCAGCTTTTCGAGATCTTCAAAGAAACGAATTCCCTCAAGATTTTTGATTTTGTAATCGTCAGTAATCGTCATCTCTGTGATGCTGAGTTCCTGCGCATCGAGCTTGCCATTGTGGTTTGTGTCACATCTTTCTTTGAGAAAGCGCTGAAATTCCGCATCCGGGAAATTAAGCTTAAAATCCGGCGAATTAAAATCAATTTCTGTGTTCGCCGCAAAGGCGCTGAAGGGCAAAAAGGTGAACACCATAGCCAGCGTCAAAAGGGCACTGACAAGGCGCGTTCGTTTTGAGAATCGCTGTTTCATGGGGTGCTCCTTTCGTTTTTTGTGTTGTTATTGCTGTGCGGTAAAGGGGTTTCAGCCGGTCTGCGCGGTAGAGGGCAGAATGGTCATTCTGCCGTCCACGGCGGCATCCAGCATCTCGTGCTCCCGGAAATACTCCATCAGGATATCCTGACAGGAGGTTGCCACGCTGCGGGGCTTCTGGAGCTTGCAAAGGGTGTCGTAGGAGATGTTGAAAAAGCTTTCGATGTTTTTAAAGTGGTAGTTCTGCAAGCCCACGGTAAACAGGGCGTCATCGCCGATCTCCTTGCCCACCTCCCTGCCGCAGTAGGTAAAGTAATCAAAATCGCCCTTGCGGCGGTCGTACCGCAGGCGCAGGGTGGAGGGCAGCTGGTAGAACTCCGTATGGCCGGTGTAGGCTTTCTCCCGCAGCATGTAATGGAGCATCTGGCGCAGCTGCTGGCCGGTCACCTTGAACATGAATACGCCGTCATCGTAAGGGAAGCCCTCGATAAGGTCGCCGTAGGTAACGATGGGGCCAAGCTTTTCGGCCCGGATGCTGCCGGAGCCGATCAGCATCACATCCACCCCAAGGCTGCGGGTAAAGATATCGGCAAACAGGTTGCCAAGCTCGGTCTCCTGCGTGCGCTGGGGGTGGGTAAGCTCCCGGCGGAAGCGCCCTACGATGTGGCTGTACTTTTCGTCCACCTGACTGGTGAAGCGGTGCAGTACCTGCTCCATGGCGGGATTGCGGGGGCAGGTCTCGGCGCAGATGGGCACGGTGCGCCATGTGTAGGAATCGATGCAGTTGTTGTCCGTGTCCACGATGATGTCAAAGCGCCCGATCTGGTCGGTGCCGGTGCCCGCCTGCGCAATGACCA
>OLVW01001680.1_pt1 | contig 18144 bp, 13 predicted proteins | sample 1673301 | NCBI WGS metagenome assembly OLVW01 (sample SAMEA3178941, study PRJEB25190) | human gut metagenome
GGCCGTCCACGATGCCGTAGATGGAGGTGAACAACATGGTACCGATGCAGGGCAGCACAAAGCGCAGCAGGCGCGAATAATTAAAATGATCCGATAATTGGATTTTCTGCTTTGCCATGAAATCTCCTTTTCCTGGTAGATCCAAAAAATGCAAAAAGGCCGGACAAGACCAGCAGCACGATGCCTGCCCTCCTCTGCTGTGTGGCTACGGCCAACACAGCCTCCGGGCAGACACTCGCTGCGGCATCTTATCCGGCCTTTCCATTACGTTGAAACAGCCCTCCGATGAGCAGAAAAGAGTATAACAAAGTTCATTTTTATTGTCAAGTTTGTTTTTTTCGTTTGTACGGCAAAAAAGCGTCTTTTCCGCTCCAAAAGCAGGTTGCAATCCGCCGTTCTCGTGTTATACTAAAGAGAAATCACTTTGTTATGGAATGCTTTTGACATCCCCTGTACCCCACATTCTCACAGGCATTCAACATAAGCGGTGTAAGCGAGGTCAAGAGTATGAACACCCAACACAAACCCACATATATCAGCTTATTCAGCAGTGCCGGTGTCGGCTGTTATGGCTTCAAGATGGCTGGCTTTGACTGCATTGCCACCAACGAGCTGCTGGAACGGCGGCTCAACATCCAGCGCTATAATCAGAAATGCAAATATCCCAGCGGTTACATCTGCGGTGACATCACGCAGGAACAGACCAAAAAGCTCCTGTACGATCAGCTGGAGCTCTGGAAAGCCAAAGAGCACCTTTCCCGCGTGGATGTCGTCATTGCAACGCCTCCCTGCCAGGGCATGTCCATTGCAAACCAGAAAAAGACCGACACGGAGATCGTCCGGAATTCTCTGGTGGTCGAGTCCATCAAGATCATTCAAAAGATTAACCCGCGCTTCTTTGTATTTGAAAACGTCCCTGCATTCATGAAAACGATCTGCACCGATCTCGACGGCACCAACAAATCCATTGCCGATGCCATTGAGCGCAGCCTGGGGCAGGAGTATTCCTATGCTGCCCGGATCATCAATTTTAAAAACTACGGGGCCTGCTCCAGCCGCCAGCGGACTGTCGTGATCGGCGTTTCCAAGGATTATGCAGACAGCATTTCCCCGCTGGAACTCTACCCGGATCTTCTGCCGGAGCGCACTCTGCGGGAAGTCATCGGCGACATGAAGCCACTCAAAGAATTTGGCGAGATCGACCCCACCGATATTTACCATGCGTTCCGCATTTACCCGGAACATATGCGCGCCTGGATCGCGGATTTAAAAGAGGGACAGTCGGCGTTTGAAAACCCGGATGACAACAAAAAGCCACACCAGATCATCAACGGCGAAATCGTCATCAACAAGCAAAAGAACCACGACAAATACAAGCGCCAGTATTGGGACAAAGTAGGCCCCTGCATCCACACCCGGAACGACCTGCTGGCCAGCCAGAACACCATCCACCCCAGCGACGACCGTGTTTTCAGCATCCGCGAGATCATGCGGATGATGACCGTCCCCGAATCCTTCCGCTGGGTGGACCGCGATCCGGACACCCTCAACCAGCTCCCGGAAAAAGAGAAGCGCGCGTTTCTCAAAAAAGAGGAGACGAAGATTCGCCAGTCCTTAGGCGAGGCTGTTCCTACCGCCATTTTTCACTCCATTGCAGAAAAGATCGCGGATGCCCTGGCACACCCGCCGCTCCCGACCCTTGAGATCAACAAGATCATCGCGGCGAATCGCCTGTCCGATGCCGAGGCCCTGAAAGAGTTCCTCACGGAAAATCCTCTGGACCTGGCTTTCTCTACCCTGAGCCGAATCGCAGAGCTTTCCAACACCAACCGGACGGAGACCGCCGCTTTTTTTACCAGCAAGACCCTCATTACCGAAATGATGAAGACCCTCCCCGTCTCCGAGCAGGAAACCGTCCGGATCCTGGAGCCTTCCGTCGGAGTTGGAAATTTTATCCCGTTCATCCTCAAAAAATTTGAGGGGAAGAACCTCCAGTTGGATATCGTGGATATCGACTCAGCCAGCCTGGAGCTGGCGAAAATCCTCTTACAAAAGTATCACGTTCCCGACACCTGCACCATCCGTTACATCAACGATGACTTTCTCCTGCATGATTTCCCGGACCGGTACGACTATGTGATCGGGAACCCTCCCTTTTTTAAATTAAAAGCCAGTGATCCCCGCCTCCCGCTCTACCGTCTGGAAGCGAAAAACAAGAACACCAGCAACATCTGCTCGTTTTTTCTGGAAAAATCGCTCCGCCTTGCCAAATACGTTGCGTTGGTTTTCCCCAAGTTCCTCCTCAACACGCCGGAGTTTTCCACCACCCGTGCAGAGCTGGCGCAAAAATCGGTGGATGCCATTCTGGACTTTGGCGAAAAGGGCTTCCCGGGCATTCTGGTGGAGACCATTGCCATTTTCATCAACAATCTAGCGGCCCCGGCCAACACCAAAGTTTTTTCGCTCACGCACCGGCTCCATCTCACCCAGCCACAGGCGTACATTTTTGACCCGGAGCTTCCCTACTGGATCATTTACCGGAACCAACTGTTTGACTCTGTTTGCCGAAAGCTGGATTTTGATGTTTTTGAAGTGTTCCGGGACCGCCAGCTCACCAATAAGCTCCTTTCTTCTTCCGGTGAGCTTCGGGTGCTGAAATCCCGCAACCTGAGCGATGACGGAAAAGAGATTCTGGACATTCCCGGATACGATTCCTACATTTCTTACGCTGCGGCTAAGCCCCTTTCCGTCTTCCAGTATCTCGATGCACCCAATGTTTATCTTACCCCGAACATGACCTACAAACCGCGCATGATGAAAAAGCCTCCCCACTGTGTGGTGAACGGCTCCCTTGCCATCCTGATCCCAAAAGGCGGCATTGTCCCCACGGAAAAGCAGCTCGCGTACTTTTCCTCAGAAGAGTACCGGGCATTCTATCAGATCGCGCGGAACTTCCAGACGCGTTCTCTGAACGTGGACGCCTGCTCGGTGTTTTTCTACGGCCTGCTGCGGGACGAGGCAAAACCCGCGCCCGAAAAATTTGACACCTCCGTTCAACTTTCCTTTTTATGATCGTGTAAAGTGAGGGATGTATGATGCTGACCCAACAGTCGATCCGTGATTTTCTGGCACAGTCCGACTATGACATCCGTGAAAGCGGCAATGGCCGCTGGATCGACCAGAAGTGTACACCGGATGTTGTATGCGCCGTTGCTGACTTTATCTGCAACTATGTTGCGGATGATCCATCTCCGGGCAGCTGTCCATTTACCTCTAAAGAAATCTGGCATTCTGAATATGCCAGTCAGTACGTTGAAGCCGTTTTTAAAAAGCCCACTCTCAAAAATAAAAATGCAAAGCATGAATATGATAAATTTTTCCAACAACCTATGGAACTGCTGGCTTATGCAAATGTGCTTGGCAAACAAAAAAGAAAGGGCAAAAATTATTACTGGGTCAAACAAATCAATATTTTGGAATACATTGCTCTACGAGAACGGAATGCACTCATTTTTCTAGTTCTTTACATTGAAAAAACACTCCATGATAGTGGACTTTGGCCGTTTTTTCATACATTTCTGCAATCTCCCTCTTCAAAAACTTATACAGAGGTCCGGAACGCGTTCTTTGCTTTCACACTCGCGTACACCAAAATCAATAAGCCCTTGGAATGCGGCCGCATCTTCACCAAAGTACTGAATCCATTGGCATACTCTCACAATACCCGTGGCACGAAAGGCGGAGATCTCTCTGCCGATCTCATCACCTACGATATGCTGATGTACAACCGCCCCAACTTTCGGGACATCTATGCCGACAAGCCCAAAGGCGTCACTCGGAAAGAGTATGCGGTAACGCATCCCATTGAGATCAACGAGGATTACTACCGCTACCAATCCAATAAGGCTACACGCTTTCTCCGCATTTTCAACGATCAGACCCGGAACGGGCAGACCGAACATCTGGAACCTGCACGCCTGCTGGACAAGGCGACACACATGCACCACATCTTCCCGAAATCGCTTTACCCGGAGATCAGCTTCTATCTGGAAAATATCATTGCCCTGACGCCTACTCAGCACCTCAATTACGCCCACCCCAATGGCCGCACGCAGGAGATCAACGAGCAGTATCAGCATCTGTTGCTGCTCTCCAAAGCAGACCGTATCCGAGAGAACCTTTCTTCTGCAAACGTCGAGCACATTTATGAGTTCAGTAATTTGCTGTTCGTGCTCTCCACCGGCTTTGAAGAGGATACCCCGCTTTCCATTGCCGATATGGATTTCTGCGCCGTTGTCAATGCCATCAACCGGCATTACGCTTAAAGAACCCCAGATGCAAAAAAGAGCACGCGTTTGCGTGCTCTTTTTTGCCGTGTTCCTTTCTTCTGTTTCACATCCCAGGCCGCCAGCCCGTGCAGTAGCGGGCGTAATCGCGGTCGGCCTGTTTGACGTAGAGCACCAGCTCCTCTTTGCCCTCCTTGTTGGTCCGCTCGCGGACCTTGGTGGGCAGGTTCTGGCGGTGGAGCAGCTCGATCTCGTCGTTCAGCTCCTCTTCGGTCTCAAATACATCCAGCTCTGTCCAGTGGGTGGCAAAGAGCCAGAATTTTGCCAGCGTTTCATTCATCTTCGTTCTCCTTTTGGGGCTCTTCGGTCTCCGGCGCGGGCGGCGTCAGCCGGTAAAACGGCGCGATGGCGTTGGCGTCGCCATGGCGCACGATGGAATAGGTGATGTCGCAGTAGGGCTGGATGGCGGTGCTCTTTTCTACCGTGGAGATGAGCAGCACCTGCAGCTGCAGGCGGCGGAACAGCTCCATCATGGGGCGGATGCGGTCGCTGGTCATCTTGCTGAAAGCCTCGTCCAGCAGCACCAGACGGATGCTGTTCTCGCTCTTCTGGTAGATCTGCAGCAGGGATGCGCAGATGGCCACATAGAAGGGTGCCTGATTCTCGCCGCCGGAGGAGTCGCGGCTGACGCGGGACAGGTATGCCTGCTGGCCGGTGACCCGGTTGGTGACCTTGATGTCGTAATCCAGATAGGTGCGGTAGTCCACATAATCCGACAGGGTGGTGGTGCCGGTGCGGCCCTCCTGCCGGGCACGGGTGTTCTCGTCCACATCCGCCATGATCTTTTCCATCAGCGCATCCACCTGCCGCTCGTAGGCGGGGTCGGCGGTGGCGGCAAGGTTGTCCAGCGAGTCGCCCTCGGTCATCTGCTGGTTGCCCTTGTCCACGATGACCTGATAGAACGCAGCCAGCTGCGGGTCCCGGCTGGGCTCCAGCTCAAAGCGGTAGACTTCTTCGCCGTAGGTCAGCTGTTCCATCACCTTGTTCAGCTCCCGGAATTGCCGCCGGGCATTGAAGATGTCGTCCTTCATGCGGAACAGGATGTCCTTGCGGAAGCGGTCCTTGCAGTCGCGCTGGGCCTGCTCCAGACGGGCGGCGTAGCGTTCCAGGTCGATGCGCACAAGGCTCTCGTGCTGGGCGCGGTACTGGTCCAGCCCCGCCAGACCCAGCGGGTAATCACAGACGTAGTGCTCGTTGTAGGCCTTCTGGGCGGGTTCCAGCGTGCCGGTGAGGTAGGCCGTCAGGGCATCGTCCAGCCGGGCCTGTGCCTTTTCGGCGGCCTGTGCGGCGGCTGCGGGCTTGTCGGCCGGAGCAAGGGCCTGCATCCGGGTGCGGGCCAGCGGCTCCAGCAGCGGATGGGCCGCAAAGAACTTCCGGGCCGCGTCGGCGCTCTGCTGTGCCGTCTCCCCGGCCTTTTTCTGTTCGGCTTCGCAGGAAGCGATCTGTTTTTCGCACACGCGGATGTCGCCGCCCACCTGCTCCACAGCGGTGCGGGCGGCTTCCCAGGCGGCTTCCCGCGTTTCTTCCTCGCGGTACATCTCCTGCAGCAGGGGGTTCTCGCGGTATTCGGCCAGCTTGCCCTCCTGTTCGGCCACCGCATTCCGGGCTTTTTCGGCGGCGGTGCGGGCCTCCCACAGGCCGGCCAGCTGCTGCGGCGCGGTGCCGCGCTGGAAGTTCTGGTACTGGTCGTAGGCGGTTTTCAGGTTCTGCTCGGTCTGGGCGGCGGTGCGGGTGCGCTCGGCCAGAGCTTCCAGCTCTTCGGCCAGTGCCCCGGCGCGGGCGCGGCGGGCTTCCAGGCCGATATAACGCTGCGGGGTGCGCAGGCGCTCCAGCCGGAAGGGATGGTGCCGCAGCAGGTCGCGGGTGGCGCTGTCCGGGTACTGTTCCAGTGTTTCAGGGGTGTCGCAGCAGACGATGCGCCGCAGGATGGTGTCGGCGTACTGGGCCGCCAGCGGGTTTTCGCTGGTGACCTGTGCCGCCAGACTGTCCGCCGGGGCAGTCTCGGCATGGCGGTTGGCCTTGCGGATGCCCGGCGTGTCCAGCAGGCTGATGGGCCCCACCTTGTCCTTCAGGGCCACAAAGGCGCTCTTGGCGGCCTCGTAATGGGCGGGCGGCACAAGGATGTCGAACCGGCGGTCGCCCAGGCAGGCTTCCACGCAGTCCTGCCAGCTCTCGTCCGCCACGGCCAGCAGCTCACAGAAGATCTTGGCGTCCGGCTGCATGCCGCGGCTCTGGAGCTCCGCGTTCACGGCATCCCGCACACGGGTGGCGGCATCGCCGTGGGGGTACACCCACTTGCCGCCGGACACGGCGTCCAGCTCGGCGCGCTTGTCCGCCTGCTCTTTGCGCAGGGCGGCGGTGTTCTGCCGGGCCGCAAAGTAGGCTTCTTCCAGCGGTTTTTCCTGCGCGGCAAGCCAGTCGGTGAGTTGCGGCAGGGTGTCGGCGGTGAGGTTTTCCAGCTTCCAGCCGGAAGCAAACCCGCTGCGGCGCAGAGCCGTGAGCAGGGCTTCGGCCTTGGATGCGGCATCCTCGGCCTGCGCGGCTTTGCGGGCGGCGGCATCCTGCGCCGTCTTGCGGCGGGACAGTTCTTCCTCCATGGCATCCAGTGCCCGGCCCTCGCCGCTGGCACCGGCTGCGCTGTGGGCGGCAAGGTAGGCGCGGCGGGCTTCCGCCTCCGCGTTCTTGGCCTCGGCATAACGGGCGTTCAGGGCCTCCAGCTGGCGGTGTCCGGCGTCCAGATGGCCCTGCCACACGTCCTGTTCCCCGCCGTCGGCAGCAGCACGGGCCAGCAGGGCCGCGCCCCGGTTCACAAGGGCTTCGGTCTGCTTTCCGGCGGCTTCGCGGCCATAGTTCACGATCTCTTCCAGTGCACCGGCGCGGGTCTGGGCTTCGGCCAGCACAGCGTGCAGGTTCTCCAGCTCCAGCCGGTCGCCCTGCAGCGCTTCCAGATCCAGCTCCGGCTGGGGCAGGATGTACTGGTACAAAAATTCCCGGAAGTTGGGGATCTCGTCCATGCTGGTGCCCATCTGGAACACTTCGTTGAACTTTTTGCCCAGCGGGCTGGACGCCCGCCCGATGCCCAGCGCCCGGCAGATGCGGTCACGGGCTTCGCTGGGGCTGCGGGTGTAGGAGAGTCGGCCGACGGCGGGCTTGAAGTCCTCCTTGGCGCTGGGGGCACCGGTACGCGGGTCGATGAAGGGCAGCTGTTCCAGCGTGCAGCCGTCCTCGGAGAGGTACCAGGTCTGGTCGCCGGGGTGCAGCTCCTGCATAGGGCCTTCCGACTCCACCCGCACCGCGATGACAAAGGGGGCGCGCTTGAGACTGTCGTAGAACTCCGCGCCGATGTAGGCCACGGTATGGCCGGGGCGGCGGTAAGCGTTTTCCCCGCGCTGCTTGGCGTGGACCGAGCCCTGCAGGGTGCGGCCGCTTTTTTTATTGCCCAGGGCATTGAAGTTGCGGTTGGTGGTCAAGCAGTAGCGGATGGCATCCAGAATGGTGGTCTTACCCACGGCGTTCACGCCGATCATATAGGTCAGGCGGGCGCAGTCAAAGGTGACGTTTTCAAAGTTGTGCCAGTTGATGAGTTTCAGGCGTTTGAGTTCGATCATTCTTCTGCCTCCCCTGCGGCGGTGTCGGCCCCTTCCGGCCGTTCATACAGTCCCAGCTCGGTGCGGGTGCGGGCGCTCTCTGCCGCTGCGTCGGCAAGGTCGGCATCCGGCAGGGCCAGCAGCACGGTGGGGAACACCTCGATGCGGCTGTCCAGCCCGGAGAGCCGGCCCACCGGCCGCGCCAGATTGTACCGGCGCAGGGTGCGCATCAGCCGTTCCAGCGTCTGCTGGTCCAGCCTGCGGGGCAGGTTCATCTTCTGCAGCTCGGTCTGCACCTCTTCCACGGTCACCAGCACCTGATCGGCGCTGGCGGCAAGGCTCTCCCGCTTTTGCAGGTAGAGCAGCCGCAGCACCAGCAGCAGGATGCTCTCGTATTTCAGCAGCCGGGCCTGGCTGCCCTCGTGCTCGTTGACCAGGGCCGCCGCCTGCAGCGGGGCCGGGTACAGCAGCACAGCGTAGCCCAGCGGTTTGAACACCGCCCGCACCTCGGGCAGATGATCCTGCACATAGAGATATTTTGCCCGCTGATCCTCCACGTTGCCCAGCACGAAGCAGTGGTTGAGCAGGTAGTTTGCGGTCTCTTCCAGCATGTTAATCGTTGCCATCGTTTTCCTCCTTGCGGCGGGTCAGGACAAAGTCCTCGAACCGGAAGCCGCCGCGCTCCACCCAGTTGCCCGTGAGCCGGATGTCATAGTTCCGGTGCGGCGACTGGGAATAGGTATGCAGGCCGATGATGCGGGCAAAATCGCCCGGATATTCCTCCGCCAGGGTGGATGCCTCCACCTGCGGGCGGGCAGCCAGTGCCTGCTGTGCCAGCAGGGCCACGTTCTCTTCGGTGACAGCCAGCCGGGCGTAGTCCAGCAGCAATTGCTGTTCTTTGCGCAGCTGGTCCGGGTCCAGCGTTTCTGCCTGCACCGGGGCCAGCGGGGCCGCCGTGCGGGGCGCGGCCGGCGGGTACAAAAACTTTTCGCCAAAGGCAGCTGCCGGGTACAGATGCAGATGGGCGGCCACCGGGCCGTCATCCGGCTCAAAGAGCTGGTCCGGGGTGCGGATGTCCTCGGCGTAGCGGCGCAGCAGGGCCGTGACGCTGCCCTGAGACGAGCGGTCGCTCAGCAGCAGGAACTGTGCCCGCTGCACGGCCCGCTTGCGGTAGCGGATGTGGCTGGCGTCGATCTCCCGGATGAGGTTGCTCATCTCTTCCAGCGCGTCCCGCTGCTGCTGGATGAGGGCCCGCACACGGGGCGCGGCCTCACCGGGGGCGCAGCGCTCCACACGGGCGTAATCCAGTGCCAATTGGGGCAGATACTGCTCCTCGCAGGCGTCCAGCCCTTCCTCCAGATAGGCGCGGTAATTGAACAGGTTGTCGCTGGTCTTGAAGCGATGGTAAGCCGCCGCCACCACCTTTTCTTCGTACTGGTCAAACAGCTCCAGCACCTCCTGCGGGGTGCGATTGCGGGTGAGCCGGTCGATGTAGTGGCCGATGGACGCATTGAGCGCCCGCAGGGATTTGTTCAGCGCTTCCAGATCGGAAGCCACCTCCCGCAGCACATTCTCGTAGGGGTTCTTCTCTTCCCCCACGCCCTGCAGCAGCTGCCAGGCCTTGTACAGCTTGCCGGTGTAGGTGACCACACGGGGATTCAGGATCTCTTCCAGCGCGTCCAGCAGCGGGGCCGCTTCCGGCACAAAGGCCAGGGTCGGCTCGCTCTCGTAACTGCCGGGCTGCTCTTCCAGCCAGCCGGTGCGGCGCAGCCGCAGCAGAAAGCCCAGCGCCAGCGTATGGGGGTCGCGGGTGGGCTGTTCCTCCTCATCGCCGGCACCGTCTGCGTCCAGCGTCAGGGGCTTTGCCAGTGCCGCAAAATAATCCTCCGCGCGGGAGACGGCCTCCGCACGGGAAATGCTGTAGTCGGCCGTATGGCGGCACTCTTCCCACAGCAGGAGCAGCAGCTCCGCATAAAACGCCCGGTTCGGCCCCGCCAATGGGCGGAACAGCCGTGGGCTGACCAGTTCAAACAGCTGCATGGAACGTTCCTTTCTGTTCGCATCAGAATACGGTTTTATTGTATCACAAGCGGCAGAGTTTGTCACAAAAAGGCGCAAAAAAGCCCCGGGAGCGGGTGCTCTCCGGGGCAGGAAGATCCGGGTTTATTTTGCGGCCATCTCGGCAGCCGTCGCGGTGCAGCGCTCCGTCATCGGTTTACCCCCCTCCGGAGCCGGGTGCACCATGCCCGGAACACCCTGTTCTGCGCCCATGGAAGGAGGATGCGCAGTTTTTTTCAGATTTCGTGCCGGAACTTTTAAAAATTACACAGTTCTACCATTTTTTCATGCTAAAATGAGGTCGTAAAAATAACAGGCAAAGGATGATCTCCCCATGCAGCACTGTCCCGCCCGGGCAGCCCGGCAGCTGGCGGCAGCAGCACTTGCGCTGGTGCTGCTGCTTGCTCTTGCCGCGCCCCGCGCCCACGCCGCCTTACAGGAAAAACACGGCATCCGGCTGCTGACTTTTGACCACAGCCAGATCCTTTCCATCGGCAACCAGACCTCCGGCAAATGCAGCTGGTATGCACTGCGCTACGCCCGCACCATTCTGGACGGGCGGGTGTGCTCCGGCAGCGGCATGTGGTCCAACGGTGCCGTGTGGTCCGCCGGCGGCTACACCGGGTATTCCGGGGACCTGTCCGCCTGCCTGCATACCATTTACAACGAGCTCTCGGCCGGACGGCCGGTGATCGTGCACCTGAAAAATACCACGGTGAGCGGTGTGAACAAACACGCCAACCGCACCTCTACTTACGAGTATCACCTGTCCGGCTCCGGCTGGACCCAGGTGAACTACCCGCACATTGCCACCAGCGACACCTATGGGCACTGGGTCTGTGTGGTGGGCATAAGCCCCACGGCAGACCCCGATAACCTGAAGGAAAGCGACTTCTACGCGCTGGACCCGGCCCGTGTTTCGGCCAACGGAACGCTGGCGCTGACCCGGCTGCTGGACGGCACCCTCTGGACTGCCAACTCTCCCCTCAAAATTGCAGGCTGAAGATAGAAAGAGCAAAACGGCGGACGCACTTGCGTCCGCCGTTTTTGCATGCATCTGTGATTCAGTAGCCGCGTACCGAGAAGCCCCGTTCCCAGGGGTCGGGCGGCAGGTCCTTCTGCCGGATGTCGGTGATACGCACATAGTCGCTGCGCTGGATCATGGCGAACAATTCCGGGAACTTGTCCGGGTCGCCCTGCACCTCCAGCGTCACGCTGCCGTCGTCCTCGTTTTCCACCCAGCCGGTCAGCTCCAGCGCCTGGGCCGCGTAGCGCGCCCGGTAGCGGAAGCCCACCCCCTGCACCTGCCCGGAGATGGAAAAGTGCCGCCGCACCGTGCCTTCCGGCAAAACCGGCGGGGTGCGGTCCTTCTGTTTCAGAAAATCAAACATCGCAACCTCTTGGGGAATGATGGATCGCACCGCGCGGTGCATCATTCTTACAATTCCTGATAGGCCGTCATCAATGCGGGGATGAACTGCTTTTTGCGGCTCACCACGCCGGGCAGCGTCCAGCTGCCGTCCTCTGCCGGGTGGGTGTCGAACCCGTCGGCCAGCACCTCGGCGGCATAGCGTCCGTCGCTGATGACCACGCTCTCCTCCTTGGGCACATCGGTGAGCAGCATGTAGATGTCCTCCACATTCTGCTTGTTGCGGGCCTCTTCCAGATAGGGGCGCAGCAGATTTTCGGCGGCCAGCAGGTTCTTGCGGGTCATGTAGCTGCCCTGCGCCACACCAAAGCGGATATCGCCGCACATGAACACCTTGAAGTCCTGCAGGAACACCTCTTCGGCGGTCTTGCCGTCCAGCTTTTCACCGGCCTCGAACATCTCATTGGCAAACTCGTCGATGTCTACCCCGGCGATGCCGGCCAGACGGTTGGCCGCGTTCACATCCACTGCGGTGCAGGTGGGGCTGCGGAAAGCCAGCGTGTCGGACAGGATGGCGGCCAGCAGCAGGCCTGCGGTCTGGGACGGGATCTCCACGTCGTTCTCGTCGTACATCTGGGTGATGATGGTGGCCGTGCAGCCCACCGGCTGGTTGCGGAAGTACACCGGGCCGCTGGTCTCCAGGCTGCCGATGCGGTGGTGGTCGATGATCTCCAGGATCTCAGCCTGGTCAAAGCCCTCCACGGCCTGGGTGGCCTCGTTGTGGTCCACCAGGATGATGCGGCGTTTTTGCAGATTGATGATGTTGCGGCGGCTGACCATGCCGCAGTATTTGCCGTCCTCGTCCAGGATGGGGAAATAGCGGTGGCGCACCTTGGCCATCACGCGGGTGACGTCTGCCACCGGGGTGACGAGGGTGAACTTCATGATGTCGCTGCGGGTCATATAGTAGGAGATGGGAGCGCACTGGCTGATCAGCTTACCGGCGGCGTAGGTGTCCACCGGGGCCGACATGATGGCCACGCCCATTTCCTCGGCAATGCGCTGGATGGTGCGGCCCACCTTGGCCCCGTTGCAGATGATGAGCAGCGACGCTTCTTTTTCAATGGCGCACAGCTGGCTTTCGTAGCGGTTGGTCAGGATGACGATGTCGCCTTTTTCCACGGTATTTTCCAGCATTTCGGGCGTGGCGGTGCCAATGCGGATGTGGCCGGTGGTGCACACGTCGTCCTCGCGGCCCACCACCATGGTGCCGCCCAGCGTTTCCAGAATATTGCGGTAGGTGGTCTGGCTCTTGGCCAGGATGCCGGTGTCGAACACGTCCATGTTGGCGGTGGCAATGTCCTTGACCGTGATCACGCCCTCCAGCTCGTTGTCCGGGCTGGTGACCGGCAGGGTGTCGATCTGCTTGTCGCGCATGATCTCCCATGCTTTGCGCAGGCTGGTGGTGCCGGGGATGCCGGGCATCTCGCGGTAGTCCACATCGCGGATCTTGGGGTTCACGTCGGTGCACATGCGCGGCGGCTTGACCCCGAACTTTTTGAGCACGAATTCGGTCTCCTGGTTCATCTTGCCGGCGCGGCGGGCCTCGCAGACAAGATCGCTGGTCTTGTTTTTCAGCTCTGCATAGGCAATGGCCGAGCAGATGGAGTCGGTGTCCGGGTTGCGGTGCCCGATGACCACGACTTTATGGGCTGTTTTGGGCATAATTCTCCCCCTTTTTTCGGGTCTGCTTCTTATCATGTTGTACGGCCGTGTGCTCCCTGCACGAACACACAGGCTGTGGATTTATTTTAGCACAATTATCTGCGGGGGTAAAGTAGAGCAAACGCACCCAGCTTCATTCTTTTTTGCCATTTCTTGTATACAACGTCTTGTAATTCTGCGCCATCCGCTGTATGATAAAGGTGTCTGAATCAAGTTCCTTTCATCCTGCGGAGGTTTTCCATGTCAACCACCCAAAAACCAATCAACCCGCTCTTCACCCGGCAGGCGCTGGTGGCACTGCTGTTGCCGCTCATCGCCGAGCAGGCCCTGAGCGTGACCATCGGCCTGGCCGACACCCTGATGGTGTCCTCGGTGGGCGAGGCCGCCGTGTCCGGCGTGAGCCTGGTAGACAGCTTCAACACCCTGATGATCCAGGTGATGAGCGCCCTTGCCACCGGCGGTGCCGTGGTCACCAGTCAGTACATCGGCCACCGGGAGCCCAAAAACGCCAAGGCCGCCGCCGCACAGATCCTGTTTGTGCTGGCCAGCTTCAGCCTGGTGGTGGCCGCCGTGGTCGTAGTGGGCCGCCACGCCATCCTGCGGGGCATTTTTGGTGCCATTGACGCCGACGTGATGCGCTACGCTGAGACTTACTTCCTGCTCTCGGCGCTGAGCTACCCCTTCATCGGCCTGTACAACGCCGGTGCGGCGCTGTTCCGGGCGCAGGGCAACAGCAAGATCAGCATGCTGTCCAGCCTGGTGATGAACGTGATCAACATTGGCGGCAATGCGGTGCTGATCTACGGCTTTGGCATGGGGGTGCTGGGTGCAGCCCTGGCCAGCCTGGTGTCCCGGGCGGTGTCCTGCCTGGTGGTGCTGTGGCTGCTGCAGCGGCCCGCCTGCCCCCTGCGGGTGGACGGCCTGCTGGCCCTTGCACCGGACGGCGGCCTCATCCGCCGCATCCTCCGGGTGGGCATCCCTGCCGGCATCGAGAATGGCATGTTCCAGATCGGCAAGCTGTCGGTGTCCAGCCTTACCTCTACCCTGGGCACGGCGGCCATTGCCGCCAACGCCGTGGCCAACACCGCCTCCACCTTTTTGAACATCCCGGCCAACGCCGTGGGCATGGCCGCCCTGACCGTGGTGGGCCAGTGCCTTGGCGCCGGGGAGAAGGAGCAGGCCGTGTACTACTCCCGCCGCCTGCTGCTCACCGCCTACTGCGGTGCCTGGGTCATGAACCTTTCTGCCTTCCTGTTTGCCAACCGGTTCGTCATTTCCCTGTTCAACCTCTCGCCGGAGGCACAGACCATGGCCCTGCAGGTGATGGTGTGGTTCAACTTTGTGTCCCTGTTCTTCTGGCCGTCCAGCTTCACCCTGCCCAACATCCTGCGCGCCGCCGGCGACGCCCGGTTTACCATGGCCGTGAGCATCCTTTCCATGTGGGTGTTCCGGGTGGGCTTCTGCTATGTGATGGTGCTGGGCTTCCACGGCCGTCTGCTCTCCATCTGGATGGGCATGTTCCTGGACTGGGTGTTCCGCTCGCTGTGCTTCTTCGTGCGCTTTGCACGGGGCCGGTGGATGGAACAGAGCGTCATCTGACCCCCTGTGTTTTCCAAGCCGTCTGCACCCTTTGCGGGGTGCGGGCGGTTTTTCTTTTTTGCCCTGTGCAAGAAAACGCCGCGCTGGATCGTATTGTAGTCAGAAGGTTCTTTTGGGTGCCAATTTTACGCAGATTCTACAAATAAATCGTTCGTTTTTTGACAAAGTTGTCACCTTTCCTTCTTGTTTTCGCAACAACGTGGGCGTATAATCTTTGAATGCTAAGAGTTTGCCCTATCGCAAAAAGGAGGCTTTTTCCCATGAAACGCAACTGGTTTGCGCGCCACCCCATCGGGTTCATGGCGCTGTATTTTCTGCTGTATCTTTCCGCTTTCAACTTTCTGGAGACGCAGATCTCCATGCCCCGTGTCCTGCTGGTGCACTGCCGGCTGGACGATCTGATCCCCTTCTGCAAATACGCCATCGTGCCCTACTTTGCATGGTTCGCATGGATCCCCTTCACCCTGTTCTACCTGCTGTGGAAGGCCCCGCGCGAGGACTTCTGGCGGCTGTGCCTGCCGCTGTTCGGCGGTATGACCATCGCACTGGCCTGCTATGTGATCCTGCCCACCGGGCTGGACCTGCGCCCCTACTATGTGCCGGGCACCGATCTTTTTGCCCGTGCCGTTCGGATGCTGTACCGCACCGACACTGCCACCAACGTGTGCCCGTCCATCCATGTGTTCAACTCGGTGACCCTGATGCTGGCCTACCACCGCTGCCGCCTGTTTGAGGAGCCCCGCCGCCGCTGGATGCGTCCGGCTGCCGATGTGCTGTGCTTCTCCATCGTGTGTTCCACCATGCTGCTCAAGCAGCACAGCTGCATCGACGTGGTGCTGGGTGCCCTGCTGGCACTGGTGCTGGATGCCCTGTTCAACCGCGCCGCTGAGCGCAGCGAACAGCCGCAGATCTGGCACGCTTAAACGGATCCCTTCAGAATGCCCCGCCCGGAAACCGCCGGGCAGTGACCCACAAAGCAAAAGGGCGGAAGCGCACCGAAAACGTGCGCTTCCGCCCTTTGTTGTAGTTTGATTCAGAACAGCCCCTCCGGCAGGCAGACGTCCTGCTTGGGAACCTTTGCCCAGGAAAAACCTGAGATGAGGCTTTCCGGCGTGCAGGGCGCCGGTTCCGGCTGCAGGCCGTAGGCATAGGCCAGCTTGCCCACGATCTCCTGCGCGGTGTATTTTTCCCGCAGGTTCTCCAGGCTCTGGTCCCCGTCCCGCTTGGACAGCCGCCGCCCGTCCGGGGCCAGCAGCAGCGGGCAGTGGGCAAAGGCTGGAGCCTGAAGGCCCAGCAGACGGTACAGGTACAGCTGCCGCGCCGTGGAGGACAGCAGGTCCGACCCGCGCACCACCTCGGTGACCCCCATGCGGGCATCGTCCACCACCACGGCCAGCTGATAGGCGAACACGCCGTCCGCCCGGCGCAGGTAAAAGTCGCCGCAGTCCCGCAGCAAGTTCTCCGTGTGGGGGCCCATGCAGCCGTCCAAAAAGGTGATCTCCTCGTCCGGCACCCGCACCCGGTAGGCCGGGGCCTTCTTTTTGCGCTTTTCGGCGATCTGGGCGGCGGTCAGGTCCCGGCAGGTGCCGGGATAGATGACGTTGCCGTCCGAGGTGTGGGGCGCACTGGCCGCGTGCAGCTGGGCGCGGGAACAGAAGCAGGGGTACACAAGGCCCTGCGCTTCCAGCTTTTTGTACTGCCCGGTGTAGATGTCCGCGCATTCGCTCTGGTAGTAAGGCCCGTGGGGGCCGCCGGTGCTGCCGCCCTCGTCCCACACAAGACCCAGCCATGCAAGGTCCTGCTCCAGCAGGTCCGCGTAAATGCGCGGGCAGCGCTCGGCGTCCAGATCCTCGATGCGCAGCACGATGCGGCCGCCCTGGCTTTTGGCGCTGAGCCAGGCCAGCAGGCTGCAGGCCAGATTGCCCAGATGCAGCCGCCCGCTGGGGCTGGGCGCAAAGCGCCCGACCACAGCCCCGCTCACAGGCCCAGCTTCCACTGCCCGTCCTCCGGCTGGAAGATGGGGGTGTTGTAGTAGGCAGCGCAGGCATTGGCCAGATACTCCGCATCCTTGCAGCTGGCCGTTTCCATCGCCGAGTGCATGGCCAGCTGGCCCACGCCAATATCCACCATGGGCATCAGGATCTGGCGGCCCAGCAGGTTGCCCAGGGTGCTGCCGCCCGCCACATCGGCACGGTTGGCAAAGGTCTGCACCGGCACCCCGGCCTTTTCGCAGATGGCGGTAAAGGCGGCACCGGTCAGGCCGCTGGTGGTGTAGGTCTGGCGGGCATTGTACTTGAGGATGACGCCGCCGCCCATGTTCACCGGCAGCTTCTGGTCGCTCTTTTCCGGGTGGTTGGGATGGATGGCGTGGCCGTTGTCGGCGCTGAGCAGCAGGCAGTTGGTGCGGGCGCGGATGCTCTGCTCCTTCGTCACACCAAGGCTCTCCTCAATGCGGGCCAGCACATCGCTCATCAGGCTGCCCTGTGCGCCCTGCCGACTGGAAGAGCCCACTTCCTCGTTGTCGAACATCACCCAGATGTCGCCGCGGCCCGCTTCCTCACCGCGCCCCTGCAGGAAACCATACAGGGTGGCATAGGCACATTCCAGGTCGTCGATGCGGCCGGACATGAAATATTCGCCCTGCAGGCCCACACGCTGGGCCTTTTCGGTGATGCAGAGCACCAGGTCGGTGGCCAGGATGTCCTCTGCCTTTCCCCCGGCTTCGGCGGCAAGGGTGTCCTTCAGGCTGCCGCCCTCGGCCCCGAAGATGGGCTGCAGGTCCACCTGGGGGTTGTAGTTCAGGCCGGTGTTGGCCTCCCGGTTGAAGTGGATGCACAGGTTCGGGATGCAGGCCAGTGCCCGCTCCGGGTGTACCAGACGGCTCTCCACGCCATCGGCGGTGCGCACCAGCAGGCGGCCTGCCACGCTCAGGGGCCGGTCGAACCAGGTGGACATCAGCATGCCGCCGTAGCCCTCCACCTCGGCGCGGGCAAAGCCGTGGTCGGCCCCGTCCAGCGTCTTGATGCGCCAGGTGGGCGAGTCACTGTGGCTGGCTGCGGCGTGCCAGCCGGTGAGCGGGCCTTTGGGCATCCGCCAGGCCAGAATGGCCGAGCCGTTGCGGGTGGTGTAGTATTTGCCGCCGGGCACAAGGTGCCATGCCGCGCTCTCCGGGCAGTTCCGGTAGCCCTCGGCTTCCAGAATGGCCGCGGCGGCCGCCGTGGAGTGGAACGCGCTGACACCGGCGTTCAGAAACGCAAACAGATCTTCCATGGAAAATGCTTTGCTTTGCATGGGGATGCTTCCTTTCGCTTTTACTGGTTCTACTCATTATAAGCCCTTGCTCTGCAAAGGTCAATGCGTACAAAAAAGCCGCCGCAGGCGGCAATGCCTGCGGCGGCGGGAAAGCCGGCTGCTCAGTGCAGCTCCGGCCAGTAGCCCTTGTTGGCTTCGATCATATCGT
>OLVW01001688.1_pt1 | contig 18094 bp, 15 predicted proteins | sample 1673301 | NCBI WGS metagenome assembly OLVW01 (sample SAMEA3178941, study PRJEB25190) | human gut metagenome
ACAAAAGGAAAGACAACGACAACCTATATGATCCGCAACGTGCTGGAAGCCTGCGGTATTAAAACCGGTTTAATCGGTACAATCGAAACGATTATCGGTGATGAAAGCTGGGCATCCTGCAATACAACACCGGAGTCTTATCAGATTCATGAATCGTTTGCCAAAATGGTAAAGGCAGGCTGTAAGGCAGTTGTCATGGAGGTTTCCTCACAGGGCTTAAAGCTTGACAGAACCGCCGGTATTTTATTTGACATCGGTGTATTTACCAATCTTGAACCGGATCATATCGGACCGAATGAACACGCTTCTTTTGAAGAATATCTGGCATGCAAGGCAAAGCTTTTCAGCCAGTGTAAAACAGGCATTGTCAATGCAGACGACAAGCATACAGCAGAAGTCATTAAAAATGCGACCTGTGAAATCGAAACTTACGGTTTATCGGAAAAAGCACAGCTTAGAGCCTGCGATATCTGCTTAAAGCATGAAAGAGGCACGGTGGGACTTACATACCGTTGTACCGGTGCGCTGGACATGGACGTGGCACTCAATCTTCCGGGAAAGTTCTCGGTTTATAATTCACTGTGTGCGATTGCGGTTACAAGACATTTTCAGGTGCCGCAGGAAACGTTAAAAAAGACACTGGCAGAAGTCAAAGTCAAGGGCAGGATCGAGCTGGTAAAGGTATCTGATGAATTTTCACTGATGATTGATTATGCCCATAATGCCATGTCTTTAAAAAGTATACTTGAAACATTAAAAGAATATAACCCGCACCGTCTGGTGTGCGTATTCGGCTGTGGCGGCAACCGCTCTAAGGAAAGACGTTTTGAAATGGGTGAGGTTTCGGGAAAACTGGCTGATTTTACGATTATTACATCGGATAATCCGAGATTTGAAGATCCGGAAGCCATTATTGAAGATATTAAAACCGGCATTTCAAAGACAGACGGAAAATATATCAGCATTACAGACAGAAAAGAAGCAATCCGCTATGCGATTGAACACGGCGAACCGGGCGATATTATTGTCCTTGCCGGAAAAGGTCACGAAGACTATCAGGAAATCAAGGGCGTGAAGCATCCGATGGATGAAAGAGTGCTGATTGCCGAAGTTTTAAAAGAACTGGCGGAAAAAAATGTTTAAAATGCCGGAATTAATATACGGATAATGTCCGTCCAATCAAAAAAGGAGGCACCATGTACGCAGATATTATTGTGGATATTTCACAGGAACAACTGGATAAAACCTTTCAGTACAGGATTCCTCCCGAATTGGAAAATGAAGTGCAGATTGGGGTTATGGTGCAGATTCCGTTTGGCAGGGGAAACCGTCTGCTGACAGGATATGTCATCGGTATCGGCAGTACCCCCAAGATTCCGGCTGAGAAAATAAAAGACATCGACAGAGTATCCCAAAGCGGGATTCAGGCAGTCGGACGTATGATACAGCTTGCGGCGTGGTTAAAAAAGCAGTACGGCTCGACAATGAATCAGGCTTTAAAAACGGTGCTTCCGGTAAAGGAAAAAGTGCGACAGAAAGAAAAAAAGACAGTGCGCCTTGCCGTATCAAAGGAAAAAGCGGCAGAATATCTGGCACTGTATGAAAAGAAAAATGCCGTGGCAAGGGTGCGGCTGTTAAAAGCACTCTGTAAAACAGATGAGAACGGACTGGACACGGCAGTTTTAAAGGAGCAGTATCAGATAACGACACAGACAATTCAGGCATTGGAAAAGCAAAATGTCATTACGGTGGAAACACAGGAGCTGTATCGTAATCCGGTGCGGGAAACAGCCCCCGGACAGGAACGGCTCATTTTAAATGAAGCCCAGCAGAAGGCGGTCACGCAGTTTTGTACACAGTTTGATGCGGGGGAGCGGAAACCGTGGCTGCTGTACGGTGTAACAGGAAGCGGAAAGACACTCTGTTATATTGAAATGATACAGCACGTGACGGCGCAGGGAAAACAGGCAATCGTCCTGATTCCTGAAATCGCCCTGACCTTTCAGACGGTACAGCGTTTTTACAGGCGGTTTGGCAGTCAGGTGTCGGTTTTACATTCGAGAATGTCCAAGGGAGAGCGGTATGACCAGTTTTTACGTGCCATGCGCGGAGAAATCAGTATTATGATCGGACCGCGTTCCGCTTTGTTCACACCTTTTACAAATCTTGGGCTTATCATCATGGATGAAGAACACGAAGGGGCTTATAAAAGTGAACAAGCGCCGCGTTACCATGCGCGGGAAACGGCAGTCCACATTGCCAAAATGTGCGGCGCAGGTGTGGTATTCGGCTCGGCGACACCGTCCGTAGAGGCATTTTACCGGGCAAAGAAAAACGAATATATCCTGTTAGAACTGCCCCGGCGTGCAAGCGGCACACTGCCTGCCGTATATACGGTGGATTTGCGGGAAGAATTAAAGTGCGGCAACCGCTCTGTTTTTTCACGCCGTCTACAGGAGCTGATACAGCAGAGGCTGGCGGCAAAGGAACAGATTATACTTTTTTTAAATAAAAGAGGCTATGCGGGATTTGTGTCCTGCCGTATGTGCGGACATGTTTTAAAATGCCCGCACTGCGATATTTCCCTTACCGAGCATAAAAACGGGAAAATGGTCTGCCATTACTGCGGGTACGAACAGCCGCGGGTTACACGGTGTCCGGTATGCGGCTCAAAGTATATTTCAGGATTCCGTGCCGGTACACAGCAGATAGAGGAAGCTGTGAAAAAAATGTATCCGCAGGCGCGGGTTTTGCGCATGGATATGGATACCACGGCAGGCAAGGAAGGGCATGAAAAGATACTGGCTGCATTTTCGGCGCAGGAAGCCGATATATTAGTAGGAACGCAAATGATTGTAAAGGGGCATGATTTTCCAAATGTAACGCTGGTAGGTGTACTGGCGGCAGATATGTCGCTGTATTCGGATGATTACCGTTCCGGAGAACGTACATTCCAACTCCTGACACAGGCGGCGGGCCGTGCGGGACGAGGCAGACGTCCGGGGGAGGTAATAATACAGACTTACAGTCCGGATCATTACAGTATCCGGATGGCAGCGAGACAGGATTACGAAGGCTTCTATGAAAAAGAGATGAATTACCGGGATCTGATGGGATATCCGCCGGCATCACAGCTGATGGCAGTCCTGATGACCGGATCTGATGAAAATAAGCTTACAACGGCAGCAGAATATCTGAAGAAATATGCAATCAGGGTAAGCGCAGACGGAGAAGTGCAGGTAATCGGACCGGCAAGTCCGTCGGTTGGAAAAGTCAATGACGTTTACCGGAAAGTCATATATCTGAAAAGTGAGGAATATCAGGTGCTTGTGCGGATCAAGAACCATATGGAACGCTATATCGAGATCAACAGAGGATTTGCGAACATGAGGATACAGTTTGACTTTAATCCGATGAATATTTTTTAAAAGATAAAGGAGACAAAAGAGATGGCACTTAGAACAATCAGAGAATTTGGGGATGAAGTTCTGAATAAAGAATGTAAAGAAGTAACGAAGATGACGCTTCGCACAAAAGTACTGATCAACGACATGTTAGATACCATGTATGAAGCAATGGGCGTAGGGCTTGCGGCACCACAGGTTGGGATCCTGAAGCGTATCGTAGTCATTGATATCGGAGAAGGACCGATCGTCCTGATCAATCCGGTGATCCTGGAGACATCCGGAGAACAGACAGGCGAAGAAGGATGCTTAAGCCTTCCTGGAAAAGCAGGAATCGTGACAAGACCGAATTATGCGAAAGTAAAAGCATTGAATGAAGATATGGAAGAAGTGATCCTGGAAGGAGAAGGTCTCCTTGCAAGAGCATTCTGTCATGAGATCGACCATCTGGATGGTAAGTTATATACCAGACTGGTAGAGGGTGAAGTACATGACGTGAACTATGAGGAGGAAGAATAGCATGAAAGTAATATTCATGGGAACACCGGACTTTTCGGTCGGAACACTGGAAGCACTGATCGAAGCCGGACATGAAGTCGTACTTGCAGTCACACAGCCGGATAAGCCGAAGGGACGTGGCGGCAAGATGCAGTATACACCGGTCAAAGAAGCAGCACTGGCACATGGAATCCCGGTCTTTCAGCCGGTGAAGATCAGAGAAGCGCAGGCCGTAGAAGAACTTCGCAAATATAATGCAGATATCATGGTCGTTATCGCATTCGGACAGATCCTTCCAAAAGAAATTCTTGAGATGACACCATACGGATGCATCAATGTACATGCGTCCTTATTGCCAAGTTACCGTGGTGCGGCTCCGATTCAGTGGGCAGTTATCAACGGGGATAAAGTGTCTGGTGTAACGACGATGCAGATGAATGAAGGCCTGGATACGGGAGATATGATCATGAAGACAGAAGTGCCACTGGCAGAAGATGAGACAGGCGGAAGCCTTCATGACAAGCTTGCTAAAGCAGGTGCAAAGCTCTGTGTTGAGACATTAAAGGCACTGGAAGATAAGACCGCAACGTGGGAAACACAGGGAGAAAGCCCGACAGCATATGCGAAAATGCTGGACAAAAAGCTCGGAGATATCGATTGGAGCAAGTCTGCGAAGGCAATCGAATGTCTGATCCGGGGTCTGAATCCATGGCCGAGTGCTTACACAGACTGGAATGGTAAAGTCATGAAAATCTGGGAAGCAAAAGTTCTGGATGAGAATACCGATGCAACCCCGGGAACAATCGTGAAAGTGGAAAAAGACGGATTTTCTGTACAGACAGGAGACGGACTTCTGAAAGTACTGGTACTTCAGATCCCTGGAAAGAAGAGAATGGAAGCGGACGCTTTCTTACGAGGTTATCAGATCGAAACAGGATGTGAACTTTCTTCACAAATGATTAAGAATTGTTAAAAATGTATGAAAACCTGCTATTTGGGGAAATTTTCATATATAATGCAGGTCATAGAGAGCAAGGAGGCTGATAATTATGTATTATCCAATGTATTTTGATCCAACGTATATATTAGTGCTGATTGGTGTCGTGATCTGCCTGATCGCATCTGCGAAGATGAATTCCACATTCAGCAGATATTCCAGAGTAAGGAATCATTCCGGTATGACAGGAAGAGATGCTGCAGAGCAGATCCTTCACAGGGAAGGACTGTATGATGTGCGGATCGAGCATATTTCCGGCAATCTCACTGACCATTATGATCCAAGAACAAAGACGCTGAGACTTTCGGATGCAACGTATAATTCTACATCAGTGGCAGCACTTGGCGTAGCAGCGCATGAATGCGGGCATGCAGTACAGCATGCGACGGGATATGTGCCGCTGAAGTTAAGAAGCAGCCTGGTGCCGGTGGCGAATTTCGGAAGTTCGATCGCGTGGCCGTTAATTATCCTTGGATTTTTCTTCAACAGCAGTACGACCTCTTCACTGTTCATCAATCTTGGAATCCTTGCATTTTCACTTGCAGTGTTATTCCAGATTGTGACATTACCGGTGGAATTTGATGCGTCGCACAGAGCATTAAAGATCCTTGGTAATACAGGCATGTTGTATGAGGATGAAGTCAGAGATACCAGAAAGGTGCTGACAGCGGCAGCGCTTACTTATGTAGCCGGAGCAGCATCTGCAATTCTGCAGCTTCTGCGTATACTGCTTCTGACTGGAAATCGAAGAAACGATTAATTAACGAAAGGGAAGGGGATATAAACCGCTTCCCTGATTGTATATCTATGGGAAGAGGAGGGGACGTATGCAGGCGTCTGTAAATGAAAGAGAATTAGTGCTGGACATGCTGCTTCAGATCACGAGAGACGGTGAGTACAGCCATATTGTTATAAAGAATGTTCTGGATAAATATCAGTATCTGGACAAACGAGAACGTGCATTTATCACAAGAGTGGTAAATGGAACCCTGGAACGCATGATTGAGATCGACTATATCATTAATCTGTTTTCAAAGGTAAAAGTAAATAAGATGAAACCGTTGATACGAACGATCTTAAGAAGTTCGGTGTATCAGATGAAATATATGGACAGCGTACCGGATTCGGCAATCTGTAATGAAGCGGTGAAGCTTGCAGGCAAAAGGGGATTCGTGAATCTGAAAGGATTCGTCAACGGAGTGCTTCGCAATATCAGCAGGAATCTTGACAAGATTAACTATCCGGATGAGAAGGATAAGGTGTCTTACCTTTCCGTGAAGTATTCGTTGCCGGAATGGCTGGTCAAACAATGGCTGAACGTATACGACGAAGAGACAGTAAAGACAATCGGAAGTGCATTCCTGGAAGAAAAGCCATTAACAGTCCGGTTTAATGAACATAAGATCAAAAAAGAAGATCTGGTCGGAATCCTGAAAAAAGAAGGTGTAACGGTTGGTCAAGTGCCGGAGATTCCGTGTGCATTATATCTGTCAGGATATGATCACCTGTCCGCACTTCCAAGCTTCTGCGAAGGACTTTATCAGGTGCAGGATTTAAGCTCTATGCAGGTAGCATTATGGTCAGAAGTGAAAGAAGGAGACCAGGTACTGGATGTGTGTGCCGCACCGGGTGGAAAATCCATACATATCGCAGAACTTCTGAACGGAACCGGCCATGTGGAAGCAAGAGATTTGACTGAATATAAAGTCGATCTGCTCCGGGACAACATCGAAAGAAGCGGCCTTACCAATATTGAGGCAGTATGCCAGGATGCAACCGTGTATGATCCGGATAAGAAAAAGAGTGCGGATATTGTAATCGCAGATCTTCCGTGTTCCGGACTTGGTGTACTTGGAAAGAAACCGGATCTGCGTTATAAGATGAATGAAAAGACGGAAGCTGACTTGGTGGAATTACAGAGGAAGATCCTGTCGGTGGTAAAGGATTATGTAAAACCGGACGGGAAGCTTCTGTATAGTACCTGTACCATACACAGAGAAGAGAATGAGGGGAATGTAGAATGGTTCCTGAAAGAATATCCGGAATTTGAACTGGTGAAAGACAAACAGATGATTCCGGGTAAAGATACAGGAGATGGATTCTACATAGCAATAATAAAAAGGGTGAACCATGAGTAAGAAAGATATATGTTCCTATAATTATGATGAATTAAAAGAAGAGATGCTTGTAATCGGAGAGAAGGCATTCCGGAGCAAACAGATCTATGAATGGCTTCATGTAAAGCTGGCAGATGATTTTGATGAAATGACGAATCTGTCAAAAGCCTTACGTGAGAAACTGAAAAAAAATTATGAGATCCGCAAAGTGAAGATGATCGATCATCAGATATCAAAAGTAGACCCGACGGAGAAGTTCTTATTCGAACTGGAAGACGGTAATATGGTAGAAAGCGTTCTGATGAAATATAATTACGGCAATTCCGTATGTATCTCTTCACAGGCGGGCTGCCGTATGGGGTGCAGATTCTGTGCTTCGACGATCGGTGGACTGGTAAGAAGCCTGGAGCCGTCTGAGATGTTAAGGCAGATCTATCACATCCAGAAGATTACCGGAGAACGTGTTTCGAATGTTGTTGTGATGGGAACCGGAGAACCGCTCGATAATTATGATAATTTTGTAAAGTTTATCCATATGTTGAGTGATGAGCACGGACTGAATATCAGTCAGAGAAATATTACGGCGTCTACCTGTGGAATCGTTCCGAATATGAGACGGCTTGCGGAGGAAGGACTTCAGATCACACTGGCACTTTCACTTCACGGTTCCAGTCAGGAAAAACGTAAGAAACTGATGCCGGTAGCGAATAAATACGATCTGTCGGAAGTACTGGATGCCTGCGATTATTATTTTGACAAGACAGGAAGAAGGATTACTTTCGAGTACAGTCTGGTAGCCGGAGTGAATGACCAGCCGGACGATATCCGGGAACTTACGACGATTTTAAAAGGGCGAAATTGTCATCTTAATCTGATTCCGGTGAACCCGATCAAGGAAAGAGATTTTAAAAAGCCGGACCGCAAAAATGCCCTGGAATTTAAAAATAAACTTGAAAAAAACGGAATTAATGTTACTATAAGAAGGGAAAGAGGCTCTGATATTGACGGAGCCTGTGGACAGCTGCGTCGCAGACACGCAGCCAAAAGCGAGGGAGAGACAGATGAAAATTTATGCAATGACTGATGTAGGAAGAAGACGTGAGGTCAATCAGGACTATGTATATGTGACAGACAGACCGATTGGACCATTTCCAAATCTCCTTACGGTCGCCGACGGAATGGGCGGACATAAGGCGGGAGATTTCGCGTCCAGTTATACGGTAAATGTATTAAAAGATGAACTGAAGAAGACACCGATGGATAAACCCGAGGAGATTCTAAGGAGCGTAGTCAGTATTGCAAATCATAAATTAATCGAGGCAGCTTCAAGAGATATAAAACTGGAAGGTATGGGAACGACACTGGTAGCGGCAACTGTTGTTGGCAATACATTGTACTTTGCTAATGTGGGAGACAGCAGACTTTACCTGATCAACGATAAGATCCGTCAGCTTTCCAAAGATCACTCGCTGGTAGAAGAGATGGTAAGACTTGGTGGAATCAAAGCAGAAGAAGCAAGAAACCATCCGGATAAGAACATCATTACACGGGCAATTGGTGTAAAAGAAGATGTGGAACCGGACATTTATGAATATCGTCTGAAAAAGGGTGATATGATATTGATGTGTACAGATGGCCTCAGTAATATGGTAGAGGATGAAGACATGTTCAATATTGTCAAAGGTTCCAGAGACGTAGTGGAAGCTGTTCAGATGTTGATAGAAAAAGCAAATAGCAATGGCGGGAGAGATAATATAGGGGTTATCGTAGCAGAGCCACTTGCTGATGAGGTGAGTGTATGGTAAAAGATGGAATCGTACTAGGCAAGAGATATGCTGTACTTAGTAAGATCGGTGCCGGCGGAATGGCAGATGTCTATAAAGGCCGGGATCAGATGCTGAACCGATATGTAGCGATTAAGGTATTAAAGAAACAGTATAAAGAGGATGAAAATTTCGTAAGAAAATTTCGTTCGGAGGCACAGGCAGCAGCCGGACTGATACATCCGAATATTGTAAATGTATATGATGTAGGGGAGGACCGTGGCCTTAACTATATGGTTATGGAACTCGTAGAAGGAATTACATTAAAAGAATATATAGAGAGAAAGGGAAGACTTTCTCATAAAGAGACGATCAGTATTGCGATTCAGATGTGCAGCGGTATCGGCGCAGCACATGCATCGGGAATTATCCATCGCGATATCAAACCACAGAATATTATTATTTCCAAGGACGGAAAGGTAAAAGTTACGGATTTTGGAATTGCGAAGGCCATAACGTCCAATACGGTAAGTACGAATGCGATGGGATCGGTTCATTATACGTCGCCGGAGCAGGCAAGAGGCGGATTCAGTGATCAGAGAAGTGATATCTATTCAATTGGTATAACTTTATTCGAAATGGTAACCGGTCAGGTTCCATTTGACGGGGAGACAACGGTAGAAGTTGCAATGAAGCATCTGCAGCAGGAGATTACACCGCCGTCAGAACTCGTACCGGATATTCCGTACAGTCTGGAGCAGATCATTCTGAAATGTACGCAGAAAAGTTCAGAGAGAAGATATGAAAGTACAGGGGCCCTGATTCAGGATCTGAAGCATTCACTGGTCGATCCGGATGGGGATTTTGTAGTGATCCCTCCAATCGGTGGTATGACAGATACCGTTATCATGACAGACAAAGATCTGGATGATATCCGGAATGGAAACGATGATGAAGAGTATGATACAGAAGAGTATGATACAGATGAGTATGATACAGATACCATGTATGGAAATGATGACAACGACGAAGATTATGAGAATTATGAAAGTGGCAGAGGGGCAGATGAAGTCAATCCGCATATGCATAAGATCATGAAGATACTTACAATCGTAGTTGTGGCAATCATCGTGCTGATCCTTGTATTTACTGTTGGTAAGGCGGCAGGCGTATTTAAATCATTTGGTGGAATTACAACTCAGGACGAGGAAGATAAATCAGGCAAGGTCACAGTACCGGATGTCCGTGGTATGTCTGAAGAGGATGCAAAGGCACTGCTGAATAAAAAAGGACTCGGAATTCAGGTTGTGACAAGAAAAGAGTCTAAGAAGTATAAGGCAGGAAAGATCTCAAAACAGACACCGGAAGCCGGAGAAAAGGTATCAAAACATACCAAGATTGAAGTAGTTGTAAGTTCAGGACTAGTTGGAAGCAAAAAGGCAATACCGGATGTCAGTGGTATGAGTGAGACAGAGGCACAGAATGAACTTGAGGAGGAAGGATTTAAAGTAACTTCAAGCTTCCAGTATGATGACAGTGTTGAAAGTGGAAAAGTAATCAGTACAACACCGGAAGCCGGTACAAAAGCTGAGAAAGGTTCGACGGTTACGATGCTGGTAAGTCAGGGAAGCAATAAGAAGACAGTGCCGGATGTAAGAGGTATGGCAGATGCAACTGCACAGAGTACAATCAAGAGTTACGGATTTAATGTAGGAACTGTAACTTATGATTACAGCGACAGTGTAGAAAAAGGAATGGTCATCAGTCAGACAGTAGAACCTGGAACAAAGGCTTCTGCAGGAACGAGTATTTCTATTACCGTAAGTAACGGACCGAAACCGGAGGAAAAGATAGAAGTACAGAGTTTTGTCGGTCAACAGGAATCAGCACTGAAGAGCTGGGCATCGTCAAAAGGACTTTATACCAATATATCTGATTCACAATACAGTGACAGTTATGCAAAAGGATGTATTATTTCCATGACTCCTTCTTCAGGAACAGTTTCCAAAGGAGGAACAATCAGTTATGTGATCAGTCTTGGATCAAAATCACAAGATAGTAATAACACTGGAAATAATGGTGACAATTCCGGAAATTCAGGAAATAACGGCCAGAATTCCGGTGATGGAAATAACGGTGGTAATCAGTAAAAAGATATGCAGGGAAAAATTATAAAAGGAATTGCCGGATTCTACTACGTTCATGTAGTAGAATTCGGTGTTTATGAATGTAAAGCAAAAGGGGTATTTCGTAAAGAAAAGATAAAACCTCTGGTCGGAGATAATGTAGAGATAGAGGTTCTGGATGAATCCGAGAAGAAAGGCAATATCGTAAAAATCTTGCCTCGTCAGAATGAATTGATACGTCCGGCAGTGGCTAACATCGATCAGGCATTGGTGGTTTTTGCAATCACAAAACCGAATCCGCATTTTAATCTATTGGACAGATTTCTGGTCATGATGGAAAGCAAAGAAATTCCGGTGGTTTTATGCTTTAATAAAGAAGATATTGCAACAGATCCTCAGATAAAAGAACTGGAAGAAATCTACGAAACATGTGGCTATCCAATGGTATTCGTAAGTGCAAAAGAAGAACGGGGAATTGAAAAAATACGTGAATTGCTAAAAGGAAAGACGACGGCAATTGCAGGGCCGTCAGGGGTAGGAAAATCTTCGATCATCAATATTCTGCAGCCGGACGCCGAGATGGAGACCGGTGCGATCAGCACAAAGATTGAGCGTGGCAAACATACGACACGACATTCGGAACTATTCGCGATCGATGAGGATTCTTATATCATGGATACACCCGGATTTAGCTCATTGTACGTCAATGATTATGAAAAAGAAGAATTGAAATATTTATTCCCGGAATTCCGGGAATATGAAGGAATGTGTCGGTTTAATGGATGTGATCATGTGCATGAGCCGGGATGCGCAGTAAAAGAAGCTTTGGAAGAAGGAAAGATTCATAAGATCCGTTATCAGAATTATATAGAAATGTATGAGGAATTGAAGAATAAGAGGAGGTACTGATGATAAACTATGTATTAGCACCGTCAATACTGGCGGCGGATTTCAAAGTTTTGGGTCAGGAAATGAAAAAGACTGAGGATAATGGAGCGGAATATATTCATTTTGATGTCATGGATGGAATGTTTGTACCAAGCATTTCATTCGGTATGCCGGTTATGGCATCGATTCATGATGCTACAGAGCAATTCATGGATGCACATCTGATGGTTCAGGAGCCAATCCGTTATGTGGAAGCATTTCAGAAAGCAGGAGCTGATTCTGTAACTGTACATGTAGAAGCCTGTGAGGATGTAAAAGCTACGCTGAATAAGATCCGCGAATGCGGAATGAAAGTAGGACTTTCTATTAATCCGGAGACGGATGTGAAGGAAGTTGTACCGTATCTTGAAGAAGTGGATATGATTCTGGTGATGTGTGTTCATCCTGGATTCGGAGGACAGAAATTCATTCCAGAGTCATTGGACAAGATTCGTGCGATTCGTGCGATGTTAAATGAAAAAAATCTGGAGACGGATATTCAGGCAGATGGCGGCGTCTATGTAGAGAATGTAAGAGAAGTACTGGATGCAGGAGCGAATGTGATTGTTGCCGGCTCCGCTGTATTCAGAGGGGATGCCGGAGAAAATACTGCAAAATTTATGGAGATACTAAAGAGTTATGAGTAAGAGGATTATCATCATCAGTGGTGGGGAACTGAATGAAGAATTTGTATTATCGATTCTTGAAAAAGAAGAGAATCAGTATGTCATCGGTGTGGACAGAGGTATGGAGTTCCTTTGCAGACATCAGATACTGCCGAATTATATTGTTGGCGATTTCGACAGTGTAAAAAAAGAAATCGGTGATTATTACCGCAATGAGACGAATGTTCCTATTCGTGAATTTAATCCGGTAAAAGATGCATCGGATACAGAGATTGCAATAAGACTTGCGATGACACTAGGGGCTAAGGAAATCCTGATCCTTGGAGCGACCGGAGGGCGAATTGATCATCTCTGGGCTAATGTACAGAGCCTTGCAATTCCATTTAAAGCAGGGATTGATGCCGTTATTATGGATACGCAGAATAAGATCCGTCTGATCGGAGGCGGGGAGACACACCTGAAGAAAGGTGAAACATATGGGCCGTATTTTTCAGTGTTCCCGTTGGGGGAAGAGGTATATGGATTTAGTATTAAGGGGGCAAAGTATCCGCTTGATAATCATACCCTGATTCCTTATGACAGTCTGTGTGTAAGCAATCAGTTTCAGGAAGATGAAGTTACGATCAGCTTCATGAAAGGGATTGTAATCCTGATGGAGACAAAAGACAGATAAAATTTTCATAATAGAATTTAAAGCAAAATTATTCACAAAAAAGTCCTAGCATGGTATAATACAAAATACTGTGTTAAGACTTTTTTATTGTGATATAAGAGTGCCGGAATGAGAATGATTACCGGCAAGACTATCAGACATAGAGTGCCAAAAAGAGAAAACAGATAGATTCACAGGAGGAAATAGAAAAATGAAATTAGGAATCGTAGGATTACCAAACGTAGGAAAGAGTACACTGTTTAACTCACTTACAAAGGCCGGAGCAGAATCAGCTAACTACCCGTTCTGTACCATCGACCCGAATGTAGGAGTTGTAACTGTACCGGATGAAAGATTAAATGTACTGGGAGAGATGTATCACACAAAAAAAATCATCCCGGCAGCAATTGAATTCGTTGATATCGCTGGACTCGTAAAAGGTGCTTCAAAAGGAGAAGGACTTGGAAACCAGTTCCTTGCCAATATCCGTGAAGTAGATGCAATCGTACATGTAGTAAGATGCTTTGAGAACAGCAATATCGTACACGTAGACGGAAGCATTAATCCACTTCGTGATATCGAGACAATTAACTTAGAGCTGATCTTCTCTGATCTTGAAATCCTGGAAAGAAGAATTTCCAAAGTTTCCAAAGTTGCAAGAAATGATAAATCAGCAGCAAAAGAACTCGGACTTCTGAATAAGGTTAAAGCACATCTCGAAGACGGAAAGCTTGCAAAGACATTCGAAGAAGTAGATGACGAGGAAGAACAGGCATGGTTGGAAAGCTACAATCTTCTGACTTACAAACCAGTGATCTATGCAGCAAATGTATCCGAAGACGATCTGGCAGATGATGCGGCTAATAACGAAGGGGTACAGGCTGTTCGTGAGTATGCCAAGGGAGAGCAGAGTGAAGTATTCGTTGTATGTGCAGAGATCGAAGCAGAGATTTCAGAACTGGATGATGATGAGAAGAAGATGTTCCTGGAAGATCTTGGATTAAAAGAGTCTGGTCTGGAAAAACTGATCAAAGCAAGCTATAAACTGCTTGGACTTATCAGTTACCTGACAGCAGGTGAGCCGGAAGTCCGTGCATGGACGATCACAGAAGGAACAAAGGCACCTCAGGCAGCTGGAAAGATCCATTCTGACTTTGAAAGAGGATTTATCCGTGCAGAGGTTGTATCTTATGATGATCTGATCGCATGCGGAAGTCACACAGCAGCCAAAGAAAAGGGTCTGATCCGTCTGGAGGGAAAAGACTATGTGGTAAAAGACGGAGACATCATGCTGTTCCGTTTCAATGTATAAGCATACTAAGCATGCTGAAAACACATAAGAAAACGTATAAATAGAAAAGCTGGCATGGTATGTGCCGGCTTTTCTGCCAATCTGGAAAGTCATATCTATAAAGAAAAAGGAAAGGGAAAAAGAAATGCACAGAACAATTGATTTTCCGAATCTGGGAATTCATTTAAAATCTGTCGGAGATCATATCACCGTATTTGGATTTGATATTGCATATTATGGGATTGTCATAGGAATTGGTATCCTGGCGGGACTCATGCTGGCAGTAATGGAAGCAAAGCGCACACATCAGAATGTAGAGGATTATTATGATCTGGCAATATACGGAGTAATCTTTTCGATTATCGGAGCAAGAGCATATTATGTGATCTTCTCCTGGGATATGTATAAAGACGACATTAAGAGCATCATTAATATCCGTGAGGGAGGACTTGCTATATACGGTGGTGTAATTACTGCAATTATTGTAGTATTCATATTTGCAAAAATAAAAAAATTATCACCGTTTCTTTTATTTGATACCGGCGGATTTGGTCTGATCACCGGACAGATGATTGGAAGATGGGGAAATTTTTTTAACCGAGAAGCATTCGGTGAATATACAAATGGCTTATTTGCAATGAGACTTCCGGTAGATGCAGTCAGAAGCTCAGACATTACTACAAAGATGTGGAATCATGCAGAGACCGTAAAAGGGGTCATGTACATTCAGGTTCACCCGACATACCTGTATGAATCCATGTGGTGCCTGATGGTGCTGATCATTATGCTGCTATACCGCAAACACAAGAAATTCGATGGAGAGGTCTTCCTGATCTATCTCTTAGGCTACGGTCTTGGCAGATTCTGGATTGAAAGCCTCAGAACAGATCAGCTTTTATTGCCGAAAGTTGGACTTCCGGTATCACAACTTCTGGCAGGCACAATTGTGATAGTATCAGCAATCCTGATTATTACAGGCAGAAAAAAAGCCGCACGCATCAAAAGTACGGAATCAAATCAGTAAGACAGATATAAAAAAGCAGGCATTCTTTCAATAGAATGCCTGCTTTTTTATACCAAAGTATACAACAGAACTTGCCGGTGGTAAGTCCTGTGATCTACATATTGATTTTGCTAAGTGCAGCTGCATCAGCCACAATCGTAACATCATTGTGAAGCTGAAGGATAGAAGCAGGAACTTCCGGAGTAATTGGGCCGTATAATACTTCTTTTAAGATTGCAGCTTTATCTTCTCCGCTTACGACTACGAGGATCTTCTTTGCCTGCATGATATTTTTAATACCCATTGTGTAGGCCTGTCTTGGAACATCATCTTCGGATTCGAAGAAACGTTTGTTGGCTTCAATCGTGCTTTCTGTCAGATCTACACAGTGTGTCTTTTTCAAAAGCAGCACCTGGCTCGTTGAATCCGATATGTCCGTTGTGTCCAAGACCGAGAAGCTGAAGGTCTACGCCGCCCTGTTTGCGGATGATCTCATTGTATTCACTGCAGGCTTTGTCAGAATCTGCTTCCAGTCCGTTCGGAACGAAAGTACGTGTTTTATCGATATTTACATGATCGAAAAGATTGGTGTTCATGAAATATCTGTAGCTCTGGTCATTTTCCGGACTGAGTCCTTTATATTCATCGAGGTTCACGCTTGTAACCTGAGAAAAATCAAGATCACCTTTCTTATACCATTCAATCAGCTGTTTATAAGTACCGACCGGTGAAGATCCGGTTGCAAGTCCAAGTACACAGTTTGGTTTCATAATGATCTGTGCAGAAATAATGTTTGCTGCTTTACGGCTCATATCCTGATAGTCTTTTGCTTTATAAATTACCATAATAATAACCTCTCCTTATTCAATTGTTTTTTGTTTCTGAATACCAGTATATACATTATAAATGAATTTTCAAGTGAAATAGAAAGAACAGAAACTACTTTCAAAACTGGAAAGAAACTACCTGGAATTGTGCAAGTTGCACAAAATAAAAGGCGAAAAATAAGGAAAATAGAATAGGAGAATTGAAAAGAATGAAAGAGCTTTCAACAACTACAAAGACACTTGAAAATAAAATCGAACAATATTATACTGATTGCAGAACGAAGGAGGGAACAAAACAATGAATCAGAAAGTAGAAAATCTGAAAGGAAAATTAATCGTTTCTTGTCAGGCTTTATCGAATGAACCTTTACATTCTTCATTCATTATGGGAAGAATGGCACTGGCTGCAAAACAGGGAGGTGCAAGCGGAATTCGTGCAAATACAAAAGAAGATATCAAGGAGATCCAGTCACAGGTTGATCTGCCGATCATCGGAATCGTAAAAAGAGATTATGATGACAGTGATATCTACATTACACCAACGATGAAAGAAATTGATGAGTTGATGGAAGTAAAGCCAGAAATTATAGCAATTGATGCAACAAAAGATCTTAGACCTAATGGGGTTGCACTAGACGAGTTTTATGCGCAGATTCGTGAAAAATATCCGAATGTACAGGCGGAGGTTGTCACGATTATCAACTATTTCTTTGGAGAATCCATTACCGTATCCGGTCTGATTACCGGAAAGGATCTGATGGAGCAGTTAGAGGGAAGAGATCTTGGCGACTGCCTGCTGCTTCCGTGCAACATGCTCCGTTCGGGAAAAAACGTCTTTCTCGACGATGTGACGGTGGAAGAGGTGGAAGAGCGCCTGAAAACACCGGTACAGATTATCGATGAGCCGGGCAGCGACCTGGTGAAAGCCGTTGTGGAGGAAAACCAGGAGACGATACACAGAAGGAGAACAATGTATGAGCAAGCCGATTGTAGCAATTGTGGGCCGGCCGAACGTGGGTAAATCCACCCTGTTTAATGTATTAGCCGGAGACAATATTTCGATTGTAAAAGACACACCGGGTGTAACCCGTGACCGTATTTATGCCGACGTGGAGTGGCTGAACCACAAATTTACGCTGGTAGATACCGGCGGTATTGAGCCGGAATCCAAAGATATCATTCTCTCCCAGATGAGAGACCAGGCGCAGATCGCCATTGATACCGCAAATGTCATCATCTTCATCACTGACGTCCGTCAGGGCCTTGTAGATGCCGATGCAAAAGTAGCTGATATGCTCAGAAGAAGCCGCAAGCCGGTTGTGCTGGTGGTCAACAAAGTCGACAACTTCGACCGTCAGATGATGGATGTTTATGAATTCTATAACCTCGGCATCGGAGAGCCGCACGCCATTTCCGCATCCGGAAAGCTCGGCATCGGCGATATGCTCGATGAGGTGACAGGATACTTTGATCCGGAGATGGAAAACGAGGAGGAGAGCGAGATTCCGCGCATCGCCATTGTCGGAAAACCGAACGTCGGAAAATCCTCCCTGGTCAACAAACTGCTGGGCTCGAACCGTGTCATCGTATCCGATATCGCCGGAACGACGCGCGATGCGATCGATACCACGATCATGCACAATGGAAATGAATATATTTTCATCGATACCGCAGGTCTTCGAAAGAAAAACAAGATCAAAGAGGAGCTGGAGCGGTACAGCATCATCCGTACAGTATCTGCCGTAGAGCGCGCAGATGTCGTCGTTCTTCTGATCGATGCAACCGAGGGTGTCACCGAGCAGGATGCCAAAATTGCCGGTATCGCCCATGAGCGTGGAAAAGGTATGATCATTGCGGTAAATA
>OLVW01001693.1_pt1 | contig 18030 bp, 11 predicted proteins | sample 1673301 | NCBI WGS metagenome assembly OLVW01 (sample SAMEA3178941, study PRJEB25190) | human gut metagenome
TTACGACAAGCCAATTGATGAAGAAACAGAAGTTGATCTACCATCTTTTTTACTTAGTCTAGTAACAGGTGTTCGTGAAGAGTTGCCTCAACTGGATAGTCAAATTGAAGAAAAATTGAAAGAAGGTTGGAGTCTCTCACGTTTGATTATGACAGACCGTACCCTCCTTCGTTTGGGGCTTTATGAAATCACGTCTTTTGAAGAAACACCAGGACGTGTAGCTATTAACGAAATCATTGAAATCGCTAAAAAATATTCTGATGAAACATCTGCTAAGTTCATTAATGGTGTTCTTAGTCAGTTCGTGACAGATGAAGCATAAGAAAAAGAAGTTGATTGCTGTTTCAACTTCTTTTTTTGATAACTAAGCTCAAGAAAAAGTCGCAAGTACAGATTTCTTGCGACTTTTATTTATATACTGGAACCAGAAATCAAATTTATTGGTAGCACATAATCACGACTGACTATTTCGCCTTTGATTTTCTTCAATAGAATTTCGACACAAAGTTTAGCAATTTCATCCAAAGGTTGTTGGATAGTTGCTAACTCTGGGTAGAAGTGACGGATAAAGGCGGTACCGTCATAACCGATGATTTTTAGGTCATCTGGGATAGAAAGTCCCAATTGTCTAGCTATCTTCATAACCAAGATAGCTGTTAAATCGTCCGAAACAAAGATGCCATCTGGTTTTTCACGAGAGATAATAGATTTGATTTCTAATTCTCGTCGCATGAGAGACAAATCGTTTGGAACAGGACAAATCCTTACAAAAAGAAGAGTGGATTCATGTTATTGAAGATGACAGTGAGGAAAATCGTAAATATGCTGCAGAAAAGGCACGTGCTTTGGGTGATGCGTATTATGGAAAAGAAATATTTGTACGTGGTTTGATCGAATTTACAAATTATTGTAAAAACGATTGTTATTATTGCGGCATTCGATGCAGCAACAAAAAGGCGAATCGCTATCGTTTATCTGAGGAAGATATTTTAGCGTGCTGCGAAGAAGGAGACCGTCTGGGCTTTCGGACGTTTGTGCTGCAAGGCGGAGAGGATCCATATTACACAGATGACAAGATTGTGGATATTGTCCGGGAAATTAAACGGCGCTACCCGGAGCATGCGGTCACTTTGTCGATTGGAGAGCGGGAACGGGAAAGCTATGAGCGTTTTTTTGCGGCGGGAGCAGACCGTTATCTATTGCGTCATGAAACTGCCAATGATACGCATTATCGTAAATTGCATCCGGAGAGCATGTCGTTATCGCATCGAAAACAGTGTCTTCGTGATCTAAAGGAAATTGGCTACCAGACGGGGTGCGGATTTATGGTAGGCAGTCCAGGACAGACAGCGGCAGATCTGGCAGAAGATTTCTTGTTTATCCATGAACTACATCCGGAGATGATAGGGATCGGCCCGTTTATACCGCATCAAGACACGCCTTTTGCGAATGAAACACAGGGAACTTTGGAACAGACATTATATTTGTTGAGTTTGCTGCGTATTATGCAGCCGGATGTATTGCTTCCAGCGACAACAGCGTTGGCGACCATTCATCCACGGGGACGTGAACTTGGTATTTTGGCAGGAGCTAATGTTCTTATGCCAAATTTGTCTCCGGTGGCAGTGCGTGCAAAATATTCTTTGTATGACGGAAAGGTATGTACCGGGGACGAGGCAGCCGAATGCCGTAATTGTTTGGAGCGGCGTGTAGAAAGCGTTGGGTATCATACAGTCGTTGCGCGGGGCGATAATATCTCCATACTGCGGTAGCAGTATGGAGATATGGCAAATTTGTGCCATAGGCACAAAGTTTGCGAGTGGGAGAATAAATGGATGATAACTGCGGTAGCAGTATGGAGATATTGCACCCTAATCTTTGAAAAAATAAAAAAAGTATATAAACCCTATTGACATACTAGGAATATAGTAGTATACTCAGTTCATCACTTGAAACAGACAGTGCAAGACGCCTCATATTATGCGGTGTCAGAGAACATGTGAAATTAGTACAGAAAAGGAGTTTGAAATATGGCAAAGTTAAAGAGAGAAGACAGAAATTTGAAGTTTGAGACATTACAGTTGCATGTTGGTCAGGAGCAGGCTGACCCGGTTACGGATGCAAGAGCCGTACCGATTTATCAGACATCTTCCTATGTATTTCACAATAGTGATCATGCAGAGGCTCGTTTTGGCCTGAGTGATGCAGGTAACATTTATGGACGTTTAACAAATCCGACAGCAGATATTTTTGAGCAGAGAATTGCAGCACTGGAAGGTGGTGTCGCAGCACTTGCAGTAGCATCCGGTGCAGCAGCAATTTCTTATACATTGAAGACATTGGCACAGAATGGTGACCACATTGTATCAGCAAGTAATATTTATGGCGGTACCTACAATTATCTGGAGCATACACTTCCTCAGGATGGCGTGCAGACTACATTTGTAGATATTGCAAATTTTGATGAGGTTGAGGCAGCAATTCAGGACAACACCAAAGCGGTTTTCATTGAGACATTAGGAAATCCAAATTCAGATGTTGTTGATATTGAGGGCATTGCAAAGATTGCACATGCACACAAGATTCCACTTGTCATTGATAATACATTTGGAACACCATATCTGATCCGTCCGATTGAGTATGGTGCAGACATTGTTGTACATTCTGCAACAAAATTTATTGGTGGACATGGAACTACGATTGGTGGTGTCATTGTTGATAGCGGTAAGTTTGACTGGGAAGCATCCGGCAAATTTGCATCTTTGACAGAGCCAAACCCAAGTTACCATGGAATCAGCTTTACAAAAGCAGTTGGCCCGGCAGCATTTGTTACAAAAATCCGTGCTATCTTGCTTCGTGATACAGGCGCAACACTTTCCCCATTTCATGCATTCATTTTCCTGCAGGGATTAGAGACATTATCTCTTCGTGTTGAGCGTCACGTGGAAAATGCATTGAAAGTTGTGGAATATTTGAACAATCATCCACAGGTAGAGCGCGTACATCATCCATCTGTAACGGATGATCCGGAGCAGCAGAGATTATACAAGAAGTACTTCCCGAATGGTGGCGGTTCCATTTTCACCTTCGAGATTAAGGGTGATGATCGCACAGCGAAAGACTTTATTGATAACTTGGAGATTTTCTCTTTGCTGGCAAATGTAGCGGACGTGAAGTCCTTAGTAATTCATCCGGCAAGTACTACACATTCACAGATGACGGTAGAGGAGTTAGAGGAAGTAGGTATTTATAAAAATACGATTCGTCTTTCTATCGGTACCGAGCATATTGATGATATCATTCAGGATTTGGATGAGGCGTTTAAGGCTGTAAAATGATAGTAAATATACCGCATAATAAGTATTATGGGACATCGTAACATAAATGGGTATGGAAAGTTTGAGTAATCAATTAAAAAATAATGATCACTAATAACATTTTTAATATAAGGAGGACACTAACATGGCAAAGATTTATGAAAGCGTTACAGAATTGATCGGAGGAACACCGATCTTGAATGCAAAGAATTTTGCAAAACAGGCAGGAGCTAATGCAACTCTTTTGGCAAAATTAGAGTATTTTAATCCGGCAGGAAGTGTTAAGGATCGTATCGCTAAAGCGATGATCGATGAAGCAGAGAAAAGCGGCAAATTAAAAGAAGGTTCTGTTATTATCGAGCCAACCAGCGGAAATACAGGAATCGGTTTGGCATCTATAGCAGCAGCGAAAGGCTACCGTATTATTTTGACAATGCCTGAGACAATGAGTGTAGAGCGTCGTAATTTGTTAAAAGCATATGGTGCTGAGCTTGTCTTAACAGAAGGCGCTAAGGGTATGAAGGGTGCTATTGCCAAAGCAGAAGAGCTGGCAAAAGAAATCGAAGGCGCATTCATCCCAAGTCAGTTTGAAAATCCAGCTAATCCGGCTGCACATCGTGCAACAACAGGACCGGAGATTTGGAAAGACACTGACGGAAAAGTTGATATCTTCGTTGCCGGTGTAGGTACCGGTGGAACAGTTACAGGTATCGGCGAGTACTTAAAAGAGCAGAATCCGGATATCAAGGTTGTAGCAGTAGAGCCGGCAACGTCTCCGGTTCTTTCTAAGGGAGAAGCAGGACCTCATAAGATTCAGGGAATCGGTGCAGGTTTCGTGCCGGATACATTGAATACTAAGATTTACGATGAAGTGCTTCCGATTGAGAATGAAGATGCATTTGCAGCAGGAAGAGCATTTGCTAAGGCGGAAGGTGTATTGGTAGGAATTTCTTCCGGTGCAGCATTGCATGCAGCAACCATTTTAGCAAATCGTCCGGAAAATGCAGGCAAGAACATTGTCGTATTATTACCGGATACAGGTGACAGATATTTGTCAACTGCACTTTTTGCAGACTAATCAGTGACTAAAACTTCCCATACCGGAAGTTGCTGCTCAAACCACATATTGCTTATTATGTCGATGGTCTAATTTATTTTGCAGCTATTAGATAGTGAATCCTGTCATCAAAAAACTATAGCAATTGCCTTGCCGCAATTAGTTTTCATAGTGATCTCTAAATTTTGTTGTCTCTGATGTATGATTTACATGCCTTTCGGAAACTCGAAGTCCCGGAAGCAAGGTAATCTATCCAAAAGTTGGGACAAAGGGCTGGTCTGGTTATTATGCACTGATTGATCCGTTTTTTGTAAATCGATATACACGTGATACAGACATTGTAAATGGAGTATACCATGTATACACAGGATTTTGTACCAAAGAAACTCATCATCAACAAAAAGCTTCGAAAAGCCGACAAGAAATGGATCAAAAAGTTTGCTAAGAAGTGGCATGTAAAAGTAGTTGAGAAATAGAAAGTGAATATTTTAATCAAATAATATATTGACAAATACCCTAAGGGGGTATATCCTAGATGCGGATCCCCCCTTGGGGTATTTTGCTTGAAAGGAGGAAAAACATGGCAGAAGAGAAGGTTTGTCCGTGTCATAAGACAAAAGTACGTGATCCCAAGGAATACAAGGATTTGTTGAATCGCCTGAGCAGGATAGAGGGACAGATCCGTGGCATTAAGGGCATGGTGGAGAGAGATGCGTATTGTCCGGATATATTGACACAGGTAGCCGCAGCAAATGCAGCACTGAATAGTTTTAACAAAGTTTTGCTTGCAAATCACATAAAAACTTGTGTTACGACAGATATTAAAGAGGGAAAAGACGAAACAGTGGATGAGTTAGTAAATGTGTTGCAAAAATTAATGAGATAAATAAACACAGACGTAGAAAGAAGGCTTCGGATGGAACAGTATATTGTAACAGGAATGAGCTGTGCGGCGTGTAGTGCCAGGGTGGAAAAAGCAGTCAACGCAGTTCCGGGTGTTACCTCGTGCTCCGTTAGTCTGCTTACCAATTCGATGGGGGTAGAAGGAAGTGCATCTGGTGATGCCATCATTGAGGCGGTACAAAATGCAGGATATGGAGCCAAAATAAAGGGTGCAGACGTGCAATCCGGGAATGCGCAGAATCAGGGAGCACTCGAAGAGGAACTTGTCGATCACACCACGCCGCTTTTGCGAAAGCGCTTGCTGTGGTCGGTCTGCTTTTTGCTAGTACTTATGTATTTTTCTATGGGGCATATGATGTGGAATTGGCCGGTGCCGAAATGGATGGCAGGGAATCATGTGGCGATGGGATTGACACAAATGCTTCTCACGATCATTATTATGGTGATCAATCAGCATTTCTTCATTAGTGGGTTTAAGAGTTTGTGGCATCGGGCACCTAATATGGATACGCTCGTAGCATTAGGTGCGACAGCGGCATTTGGATATAGCACATATGCATTGTTTGCCATGACGGATGCTGTGATGCGTGGCGCGGACAAGCAGGTTATGGCGTATATGCACGACTTTTATTTTGAGTCTGCGGCGATGATCTTGACATTGATCACAGTCGGCAAAATGTTAGAGGCGCGCTCGAAGGGAAAGACAACGGATGCGCTCAAAGGTTTGCTTAGACTTGCACCAAAGACTGCCGTCGTTGTACGAGATGGCGCCGAAGTGACAGTGGATATTGCCAGTGTACAAAAAGACGATATCTTTGTGGTCAGACCCGGAGAAACGATACCGGTGGATGGCATCGTGCTGGATGGCAATAGTGCGGTGGATGAATCGGCACTTACAGGAGAGAGCGTTCCGGTGGACAAGCAAAAGGATGCCCCGGTATCTGCAGCAACAATCAATCAGTCTGGTTTTTTGAAATGCCTTGCGACGCGTGTCGGCGAGGATACGACGTTGTCACAGATCATTCAAATGGTTAGCGATGCAGCAGCAACGAAAGCGCCGATTGCCAAGATCGCTGATAAAGTATCCGGAGTATTTGTGCCAACAGTTATTGTTATTGCACTCGTGACGATGGTTGTTTGGCTGCTTACCGGTGCGAGCATCGGCTTTGCATTAGCCAGAGGCATTTCCGTGCTGGTTATCAGCTGTCCATGTGCATTAGGGTTAGCAACGCCGGTAGCGATCATGGTGGGTAACGGTGTTGGTGCGAAGCATGGAATATTGTTTAAGACAGCCGTGTCGCTGGAAGAGACTGGAAAGATGGATATCGTATGCCTCGACAAGACCGGTACGATCACGAAAGGCGAACCGCAGGTTACAGATGTGATTCCGGTGGATGGTGTTACAGCAGAAGAACTGTTGTTGTACGCATATTCGTTGGAGCAAAAAAGTGAGCATCCGCTTGCTAAAGCTGTCCTGAAATGCGGACAGGAGAGCAACTTAACTTCAATAGAACCGCAAGAATTTATGGCATTGCCGGGAAATGGATTGTCAGCAATGTGCGATGGCGCAAAGATAATGGGAGGCAGTCGAAAGTTTATTGAGCAGACGATTTCACTCGAGAAAGTGTATAGCGATCGAATCGATTCACAGAATAAGAAATTCGATCGGCCGACAGAGCAGGAAAAGTCAATTGTGCCAGCTTCTGGTCGGTCGACAGAGCAGGAAAAGTCAATTGCGCCAGCCTCTGGCCGGTCGACAGAGCAGAAAGAACTGATCACACTGGTATCTGACCGCTTGGCGGGTCAGGGTAAGACACCGCTCTTTTTTGCAAAAGATGGCAAATTGCTTGGTATTATCGCAGTTGCAGATGTGATCAAGGAAGACAGTCTTTCTGCTATTAAAGAGATGCAGGGTATGGGACTGCGGGTCGTTATGCTGACCGGTGATAATGAACGCACAGCGAAAGCAATTGGTGATCAGGTCGGCGTAGATGAGGTGATCGCCGGAGTGCTTCCGGATGGCAAAGAAGCGGTTGTCAGACGCCTGCAGCAATATGGTAAGGTTGCCATGGTTGGAGATGGCATTAACGATGCACCGGCTCTGACCAGAGCTGATATGGGTATCGCGATCGGCGCCGGAACAGATGTTGCCATTGATGCAGCAGATGTGGTTTTGATGCAGAGCAGACTTCGCGATGTGCCTGCGGCAATTCGCTTGAGCAGAGCGACGCTGCGTAATATTCACGAAAATCTGTTTTGGGCATTTTTCTATAATGTGATCGGTATTCCGCTGGCGGCGGGAGTATGGATCCCGTTGTTTGGCTGGGAGTTAAATCCTATGTTTGGTGCTGCAGCAATGAGTCTGTCCAGTTTTTGCGTGGTATCCAATGCATTGAGATTGAATCTCTGCAAAATATATGATGCCCATAAAGATAAAAAAAGAGCTGGAAATTCACAAATCCAGCCCAAAATAGTATATAATGAGGAGGAAACAACGATGACGAAAACAATGAAAATTAACGGAATGATGTGTGGACACTGCGAGGCAACAGTGAAGAAAGCATTGGAGAGTTTGGATCAGGTAACAGAGGCTGTGGTAAGCCACGAGGCAGGGACAGCAGTTGTTACGTTATCTGCAGATATCGCAGATGATGTATTGAAGCAGACGGTAGAAGCGAAAGATTACGAAGTGACATCCATTGAGTAATAGAGCATAACCCAATGTTGATACGGATCCCGGAGTGTACGTTTTTATGGACAGGAAAGCATTCTCCGGGATTTTCTTTGATTAATAGGAAATTGCTGTTGTGTAGCGTGACATCACCAAGAATTGCTTTAGCAATTCTTGCAAAGCAAAGCGCTGGCTTTGCTTTTTCAATTTATAGGAAACTGCTGTTGTGTAGCGCGACATCGCCAAGAATTGCTTTAGCAATTCTTGCAAAGCAAAGCGCTGGCTTTGCTTTTTTGTATCGTTTTTTTTATACTGTGATCGCAATGGAAGCGGCGGCTGTGAGTTTGTTCCTGCCGCTGCTGTTTTTGCGTGTGGTTATAAGTGGTCTGCCAAAGAAATATATGGTATGGCTGTGGCGGTTGTATTTTTTGCGGATCGTGTGTCCGATCCAGATTTCCAGTACGTTTAGTATTGTTCCGCCGTGGAATCGCAGTTACCATCGATTTTTAGCAGATGTAGGACTTGATATCGATGCGCAGCATGGCGGACTGCTTCGCAGTCTGCGCGATGTATGGCAAGCGAACATACAAGTAACGTCTCTCTATCGGATCATGGCGATAGGATACTTTGCAGGAATGCTGTTATTGGTAGTTCTTTTGGTGATTCGGGCGGGAAAGGTGCGTTCCGCGATCCGTATGCGGGAAAAACGACTGGAGGGTACTTTGTACCAGTCAGCGGTCGAATTGCCGGTCATGACAGGTCTGTTCGTGAATCGTGTGTTTTTGCCGGAAACGATGAATGTGCAGGAGGCGAAATATACATTAGCACATATGGAGTGTCGACGTGCTCGCAGAAGCAATCTTTGGAATGCGTTTTATGTAGCGGCGCTGCTTTTGCATTGGTACGATCCTTGCGTATGGGCTGCCGTATTTTTGGTTAGACGGGATGAGCAGATGGCGTGCGATGAATGTGCCGTGGACGGATGCAGTGCGGCAGACAAGAATGCGTATATACAAGGGATTTTGAACATTGTACCGCAGGAAAGCCGTGTGCCATTTACTGCGTGTGCAAGCTTTGAAACAGACTTAGAGAGACGGTCGCAGCGTTTGCTGCATCAGGGATCCGACCGAATGCGTTATAAAATGACCGGTGTGATCCTTTTGCTTTTGATGTTTTTCTGGCTTTTTTTGTTGCGTCCGGTTCAAAATGTATGGGCGGGAGGAACGTGGAATGCCGGGAGTGAGAAACTGTCCGCAAATAAGGACACGAGGAAAACGAATCTCATCATTTCGCAGACAGATGTATTGTCGCCAAGTGGACTGAAACAGACAGTTTCCTTGCGGCATAAGCGTAATGAAGCCAACGGCAGGATCCTGGCAAACAGTTATGAGCTGCAGCTTGCGGATGCAGCAGGCAGTGAATTGGCAGTTGTTGACCTGCAGAAAGTGTTTCGAGAGCAGGGGATTGCGAAGGATACGCTTTATTTCCCGGAGGGATTGAAGCTGCAGACCGGTGACTATAATAATGATGGGATTCAAGAACTGCTTTTGGGACAGCAGAGAGCGTGGGATGCAACAGAGCAAAAGCAGATCGGGAGATTGCTGTCCAACAAAACGGACAGCAAGTCAAAAACAGCGTCAAGCATGGGCAACGAGAACGTCACGCCGACACCAGCAAAACAGGTTAAGAACTTGCGGACGTATGTGTACGTAATGTTTCAGATGCAGGAGACCGGTTTGCAGATCGTCTCAGAGGCGGTATATGGGGAGCAGGCGGCATCGATGCAGTCTGTGAAGCCGAGTCAGGAATCGGACGTGAAGGACTTGTTTTATATGCAGCTCTCCGATGGAAAGCTGTACTATATTTGGGACAGCGATGCAACAAAGTTCCTGGCAAAGAAATTATCGTCTGATGAATTGAATCAGCATAGAAGGGCGTCACAGGGAACAGAGGAAGCGGGAGTCAGCAAGACAGAGACTTTGGAAGATGCCGATGGCAACGAGTGTATGCGCGTGCAGACGACCACTGACACGACCGGAAGTCCGGAAATCGGTCAGATCATGATGTCCCAAAACAAGAAAAAGATGAACGAGGTCAAGGGATATTTTTGCGAGTTGAAGTGGGTGCCGCAATCTGATGCTTCGTCCGGACGATATGCAGTATTGATCTATAATGGCACTAAAGCACAGACATTTGTGCTGTATGATGTTGATAAAGCTACGGAACTGTACCGGCAGGAAGACGGCAATGATATTCTCAGCAGTATCTTTGCCAAATATAATGACACACAGATTCAGTTTAAAAGTGGAGCAATTGCGGTGTACAAGCTCGCGGAACAAAATGGGAGCAGGCTAACGATTGATTTTGCGGCAGAAGCAGAAGATGGCGTAGATGTGAGTGGAAGTTATGTTTATGATATGGATAGTGAACAGATTTCCAATCTGCAGTATAACCAGTCGAATGATGATACGCAGACCAAGAATTCGTCAACCGGGAATGCCGGGACAGACAGCGATTCTTCTTCCTCAAATAAGGGAACAGACAGCAGCTCGAAACGTAAGAACACAACAACGCCACAGCCTGTTCCGACAATAAATAGCAATTTGGGGGATTATTTAGATCCGTGATGGTCTTGGACAAGCAATGTTCCAAATTTACGAAGTCTGGTTCGATCGTATCTTTTCTTGACGGTATTTTCGTAGAGTGCTATTCTTATAAGAGCAGAAAGTTCGTGGCAGCCGGCTTTATGAATAAAGGCAGCTGCAGAAATATGAGAAGAGGAGGGAAAATATGATCGTAGATAGAAATCGTTTTGGAGATTCGGAGATAAAGAGCTGTAAGCAGTGTGGACGCAGATTACATCCTGAATATAATAAAGATATATGTCCGGCATGCATGGAAATGAATCTGTTTAATGAAGTGAAAGATTATATTCGTAAAAATGATGTGAACGAATCTCAGGTGGCTGACCATTTTGGCATTTCCAATGCGAAGGTACGCGCATGGATCCGTGAAGGTCGTATTCAGTACAAAAATACAGATGGCAAAACAGTGTCGCAGGTGTATTGTCAAATCTGCGGTAAGCCGTTGGATTTCGGGAATTTATGTTCCGAATGTCGTCATTTGCAGGGATTGGAAGTTGTTGCAAAGCGTTATGGAGAAGAGGCAGGACAGATGCGTTTCATTAACAAAGACAGGACGTGAAATTACAGCAATAATTATAGAATGTTGCATTAAAATTTCCAGAAATCGGAAAAAAATATATTAGTAGAGGTAGAATTTTCCAGGAAGATTCGCCTCTTTTTTTATGATATGCTTTTTTGGGAGTCAAAGTATGTTGGGAGTCAAAGTATGTACAACGTGAAAAAGGAGGGAAATATGCAGCAAGTAAGAATTAAGTTGCAAAATATTTCGAAGTATTATTATTCCGAAACAGCAGTGACACAGGCATTGCAGGGTATCAATCTGGAGTTTCGCATGGGTGAATTTGTTGCGATCACAGGGGAAAGCGGCAGCGGAAAGTCAACATTGCTTAGGATCATTAGCGGTATGGATACGTTTGATGATGGGGAGCTTTATGTGGATGGACAGCCGACATTTCAGTATGATGAAGATGACTGGGAAGAATATCGTCGTACTAAGATCGGCTTTGTTTTTCAAGATTATAGTTTGATCGGTCATTATACCGCCAAAGAAAATATCGTCAGTGCACTTTTGATCATGGGAGTGCCAGAGAAAGAAGCTGGAGACAAGGCAATTCATTATTTGGAACGTGTAGGCCTGAGTGCACAGAGAGACCAGCGTGCGTCTAAGTTGTCCAGTGGTCAAAAGCAGAGATTGTCGATTGCTCGTGCGTTGGCAAAGGATACGGATATTATTGTGGCGGATGAGCCAACCGGTAACTTGGACAGTGAAACCGGAGCGCAGATCGTGAAATTGCTTCGAGATCTTTCGCAAGACCATTTGGTTATAATGGTAACTCGCAATTATGAACAGGTAGAAAAATATGTTACCAGAAAAGTGCGATTGCATGATGGATCATTGATCTTGGACGTATCCGAAAATATGGACACGAATCAGAAGTCAGAAGTATCCGAAAATATGGACACAGATCAGAAGTCAGAAGTATCCGAAAATATGGACACGGATCAGAAGTCAGAAGTGTCCGAAAATACGGACACAGATCAGAAATCGGAGATGTCCGAGAATGTGGACAACAACGAGAAAACGTCAGACGGTAAAAAGTCTGAAAGCAATGAGGAACGACTTCGCGATCGTACCATAGGGCGGATCTTTGTGCGAATGAATGCAGTGAGACAGCCGGAAAAAATCGCATTGTTTATGGGATTTTTCTTAGCTGCTGCTATCGTATCGTTTTTATTTATCGGGCAGTTGCTAATGAATGCAGATGATATTTACACCAAAAAGTATTCAGCAACATCTTTTGCGCGCAAAGACGATAAGCGTATTTCAATTAGACGTAAAGATCAAAAGTTTATGACGAAAAAAGATATTGACCAACTCACCAAAATGAAGCACGTCGTTTCGGTGGATCAGTACGATATTGTGAATGACGTCAATTATTATTTTGAGGAAGGAAAAGATTATAGACAGGAGTACGGCTATAATAGGATGAGTACGAGCAATGAAGGGGGGCTGTACGACTCGCAGAACGTTGAATACGTCAAGAAAGATCAATACATGCGATCATCTTCCTGCTTGAAGAAATCGGATCTCGTAAAGGGCAGTCTGCCAAAGAAGATCGATGAAGTTGTACTGTACGATCGGGGAAAATATAAGGTTGGTGATACGATTACATTTTTCTATACAAGCGATGTGCTTTGGTCATCAACGGAGAATTATATACAGCGGAAGATGAAAGTAAGCGGACTGTTAAAAAATAAGGATAAACAGGTGTACTTTTCGCCGGAGATATGTACAATGCTGCAAAGTACCGTAACCGGTGGCAAAGTATTCTATGAATATGCCTATAATCAACAACTTGGCAAATATCAGGGACAGGCAACATTGTGGCCGATTGTTGGCGATATCGTGAAGAAGGATAACGAACTTTGTGTATCAGGTGCATATGAAGCAGCGGTGTATCGGGCAGAAGATAATGACTTGACTCTTTTAGATCAGTCCGGTTTATTGCATATTGATCAGTATGACAAGGATATGAAAAGCAAGGATGTCAAACAGATCGAGAATGTAGAAACCGGTGAGAAGATAAATGGCTGTGGGGCAAATTTTGCAGAGGTTTCTCAGAATATTTATGAGAAGTATTATCGCACCGAGAGCAGGCAGGCATCGGTATATATTACAAGTTACGCCAAAATGGATCATGTGTTAAAGGCATTGGATAAAGCCGGGTATGAGGCTGTGAGTACACTGCGTTTTGGTGCAGATGAATACGATTCAGATCTGGTACAGGAACGTTTAAGGACGATCGGCATTGCAGTGGCAATACTATTAGTGATGATGGCTGCTGAGATATTGATCTTACGTTCTATATTTAAGATTCAGATCAAAGACCAGAAAATCTTAAAATTCATGGGTATGTCCACAAAATTGATCGGCAAGATCAATTATATGGAGATGCGTCGATACAGTATTACTGCTATTATCGTGGTCGCGGTAGTGATGAATGTAGTTGGAATCTTTGTGCCGGCGCTGCGTGCTATGCTCTATTATTATGAATGGCCCGGGTACCTAGCGTACTTTATGTACAATTATGTGGCTGCGATGGTGATGGTAGCAGCGTTTAATCATTTGTTAAAAGGGAAGGTGAGCGAATGATCAAGATAGAACATTTACAGAAATATTTTAACCGCGGTAAACGAAGTGAGCTTCATGTATTGAATGATATTACATTGGAGCTGCCACAGACAGGTTTGGTATGTATTTTGGGGGAAAGCGGTTCCGGAAAAACCACGTTATTAAATACCATTGGTGGATTGGATGTGTTTCAGGGAGGAACACTTACTGTAGACGAAACGATATTAAAGAAGTACGAGCCAAAGAAAATTGAGCATTTGCGTTGTGAAAAATTTGGCTATATTTTCCAAAATTATTATTTGCTGCAGGATTACACGGTTGCTTATAATGTAAAGCTTGCACTTAGTCATTATGATCTGACGGATGAGGAAAAAGATGAGAGAGTATCGTATGTATTGGAGCAGCTTGGCATAGGCCGTTACAAAAAGAAGCTGGTATCCAAATTGTCGGGTGGACAGCAGCAGAGGGTATCTATTGCCCGGGCACTTGTGAAATCACCGCAGATCATATTGGCAGATGAGCCGACCGGCAATCTGGACGAGGAAAATACAATACGTACAATGAGTATATTGCGTGCGATTTCCAAGGAATGTCTGGTTATTTTAGTATCGCACGAGCGCCGTATTGCTGAGTTTTTTGCGGATCGTATTCTAGAGATCAAGGATGGAGAGATTACAAAAGATTACGATAATCATTCCGGCAGCAGTTATGAACGATCGGACGATGGTAATATTTATTTGCCGGAGCTCACATGTCAGGCCATGCAAAGCGATGAAAATGAAATTGAAGTGTACCAAAATGCGGACAGCAAAGAGGAACCTATTCGATTAAAAATGGCATGGAAAAGTGGGAAACTTTATATTCGGAGTGACATGGCAAGTGATGTGATCTTTGCGGGGGAAGAAGCCGGATGTGAAATCTTTGATGAGCCAAGACCAAAACTGGAGATGGAAGATGTTGAGAACTTCTCATATGAATTATCTCCATTGGAAATGAGTAAAAAATCCGGGTTGTCCTGGAAAGCAACCTGGCGAATGACACTAGAAAATTTGAAGTTGTTGGGGAAAAAGCAGGCATTTATCGTTGTCATCCTTTTAATAACAGCAATCATGCTTTCGCTGACGATATCGGACTTGATCACAGCAGTTACGGTGCATCGGGAAGAGATTGTGAAGGATGATTCACATTATGTACAGGTGGAGATGAAACTGGCTTCTCCGGCAGAAGAATATGCCGTTGGTGATACCATGCAGGAGTGTTATAATAAGGTGCTTTCGAAAGGGAAACGTAAGGATATGATGTTTTACGATGCAGCGCGTGACCTGGTGATACAGGCAGATACGTTATATCAGATGCGGGGGAGCAGCCAGGTGATCCGCGACTTTTCCTATGTGGACATATCGAAAGTTACGAAGAAAGATCTGTTATATGGACGGCTTCCAAAGAAATCGGATGAGATTGTTATCGATAAGCTGGTTGCGGATCGTTTCTTGAAAAGTGACACGGCTATTTCCGGTCAATATGCGTCCGCAAAGGAGTTGTTAGGAGAGACACTTTCTATTAACACATTCAGCAAAGATCTGACGGTAGTTGGCATTAGTGGCAACAACGAGGCGTCCATTTACTGTAGTCAATCAAAGCTGCTTGGAATGGTTGCGAGTTCCTATTCGGTCATGTCATTATCAGAGCTGCAGAAGCTGTATCCGGGTAAGTACGATAATGTAACCTTGCAGGATGATCAGATGCTGGTTCCGCAGTCAAAATATGATCAGATCAAAAGTTATCAGGAATTTCAGGGAAACCAGAAAGAATATCCGGTGCAACAGCTTGGTAATAGTTCCGTGTCTTACGAAGAGGAACCGGTTAGTAATGCAGGAGAAAATTACATTGTAGTGGGTGGATTTGACAATTCCTGTGATGTTGATTATGTTTTGACAGATGCCGCCGGTAAGCAATTAGCAGACCAGTTGGCAGTGGGAATGCAGAAGATAAAATATTATGTGGATGATTTGGAGCAGCGGGAAGAGCTGGTAAAGCAATTGCAAAGTGAACTGAAACCGTATCAAAAAATGTTTCGGGTCAAAGTGACGATTCCGGCAGAGCAACAAGTGAAAGCCTATCGGAACAAAATGAAAGACAAGACGAGAAGCAAGGCATTGTTTGCAATGATTGCTGTCATCTTGTCTGTGTTGATCATTTATTATACGATCCGCTCCAATGCATCATCACGAATGGAGGAGTTGACGGTGTATCGCCTGCTTGGAATTTCCAAGGCAAGTATTATCCGTTCTTTTATACTTGAAATGCTGCTGATCAATTGCTATACGACACTTCCCGGGGTTGTGGTCACGACAGGTGTTATGAAGTTCGCCGCATCCGTGCCATCCCTTGGAATGAATCTAAGCTTTCCATGGTGGGGCGCGATAACGTTGATAGCGGCAATTATGCTGGTAAATGCAATTGTAAGCGTTATTCCGGTGCACAACATACTGGCAAAGCCGCCTGCGGAGTTAGCTGTTAAGTAACGGTTTCGCCGTGAGGTCCGGGATCAGTTGCCGGTAACGGTCGGTGAGTTTGTTGGAGCTGCCGCTGGAGTTTCTGTTGGAGCAGTTGTCGAGCTGTCCGTTGGAGCATCTGTTGGAGTTCCTGTTGGTACTGCTGTCGGTACAGTGGTTGGAGCTGCCGTTGGCGTCGCAGTTGGTCCTACAGCATTTGAAGGTACAGTTTTCAGCAATTTTGTAAACCGCTTCATTTCTGAGCGTGCCGATTTGCGGATCAAATCGGAATAAGAGAACAACATAAAACCGCCACAACTGTTTTGTGAGCGTAAGTATAGGAGCTGGCGTTTGAGATTAGTGCGGCTTGTGCCCCACTCTGCGTCCGCTCCTAATTTTGCCTCTCGTTTAGAGATGCCGGCACGGTAGCCGCCCAGACCGACATATACTTTTACGGATTTTGCGCGTGGTATCGCGAGCCATTTGTTTGTGGTTTCGCGGAAAGGACAAGTCTTTTGACTGAATGTCCAGTAAATCTGTGGGCAGATATAATCAATATATTTGGAAGAACGCATCCATTTTTTGACATCTGCGTAATAATTATTTTTTGCATATAAATTACGGATATTGCCTGCCGGGCTGATGCCAAATACGCAATTATTATCCAATCTATGTACGATGGTTCGAACACGTTTTAACATGTTGGATACGTTGTTTCTGCGCCAAGTTACGATCGAAACTTTTTTCTTGTGTTTCTTTTTGCAGCGCTTTGCGTATGCTTTGTATTCCTTGTAGTCAAATACCTTTTTGTATTTCGCACCCAGATTCGGATAAAAATAATCGTCAAAATGAATGCCGTCTACAGCATAATCGCGCACGATCTCACGGACACCATTGCAAACAAGATTTTGAACATCTTTGGAAGCCGGGTTAAAGTACAGTTTTCCATCCCATTTTAATACATTGCGGCGTTTGGAAGCTTTTTTGGAAACAGCCCATTTTCTGGCAATGGATTTTTTCGGGAGTTTATATACGTTGGTCGTATTGCTGGCAATGCGATAAGGGTTGATCCATGCATGGAAAGCTAAGCCCCGCTTATGTGCCGCGCTGACCGCATAGGAGAGCGGATCGAATCCCGGATGTTTCCCAGCTTTTCCGGATACATAGCGAGACCATGGAAAATAGCTGGACGGATACAAGGCATCGGCAAATGGACGAACATGAACGATCACAGCGTTAAATCCATTTTTTTTGCAGTTATCAAACGTCTTGTTGATGAAATTCTCAAACTGCTTTTTGGTGTAGCGCTTTTCTCCAATATCCTGAAAAGAGATCCATACACCGCGAAATTCACCGGAAGCCGGGGTAAATGTCGTTTTCACAGGCTTTTTTGATCTGGTTGTTTTACCCTGTGCGACTTTGGCAGATCGATCCGTTCGGTCTGTCGGAATGATCTGCGAAACTGCCAGCGCACAGACCAAGATCAGCGCAATGGTCGTAGTGATTGAAGTAACAAACTTTATACCATGAGATGCTTTCGTGGTATGTCTTTTTTGATGAAATGGATTGTGGTAATGCATAATTTCCTCTACACTTTCTTATTTGTTTTGCACAGAAAAGCCGGTGTTTCAGCTTATTTGTACAATGAGATTACAGTGTCAAAAGGTTTGAATCTGGTGTTTGACATCGTAATTACAATGAGTAACTCCTGCGATATTATACTATACTCAAACTTCCCATACCTCAAATCCTCTACAACCACATATTGCTTATTATGTCAATAACTATATGATATTTTGCAGCCGCCAA
>OLVW01001694.1_pt1 | contig 18030 bp, 9 predicted proteins | sample 1673301 | NCBI WGS metagenome assembly OLVW01 (sample SAMEA3178941, study PRJEB25190) | human gut metagenome
CGATAAACCTACTGTTCGAGCCTTTAGGCGAGTTTAGGTTTTCGCTTTACAATAGACGGCGGAGCAAAATAAGAAAAGCAACGTGTTTGCATGCAGCCCTTTTCCGGCGATATATAAATAAAAGACAGGAGAAATCCGTTTTGAATTTGAAGTGGAAATATAATTATGTATATTTTGGAAAAGGATACCTGTAGTTAAAAGACATAAAAAATGATGTCAGCAATTAAACTAACATCATTTTTGTTTTATTACATAAATATTCTTATTTTATGCCTTTTACTGCAACTCTTACGATTGGCCAAATGATAATAGCAAGGAATGAACCAAAAAGTGCAGCAACTAACTGTGTTGTAGAATATGTAACTTTTGCCATTGTAACCATTTTTGGAGCAAGTGAAGCACCAAACTGTGGGATTGCCCACTGTACAATAAGTAGTGTCATTATTCCGGCTTTTGCAATTGAGCCAACAACAAGGCTTAATGGTAATAAGTTAAGTTCGATTTTTTTGTTTCTTACAAACCAGGCAAAAAGAACGAAAACAATGTTTCCAATCATGATGCATGGAAGTATAACAGGAACTGCTGAGATAAGTGGACTCTGTGTTAAAATAAATGAGAACACAGGGATAATTACTGATAATATAATTCCACTTACTAATCCGCAGTAAAGTGTATCAATTATGAGTATAAGATTAATGAGGGCACCTGAGATGGCAACATTCTGTCCGGCAATCATAAGAGGAGCTTTAATAAATTGTATTACAACAATGCTTAAAGCTATCATGACTGCAGTAACTGTAATATGTTTAGTTTTTAATTTCATTTCTAATCCTCCGATGTTATTAATTCTAAGAAATCTTTGTATTGTGTTTCTGTAGGATCTTTTAATTCTGAACGGGCCATATCTTTTTGTAAGTCCATTGCAGTCTTTCGTGCATCTGAAAGTACGCCGGCACCACCTACACAACCGCCGGGACAAGCCATTCCTTCTAATAAATATCCGTCATATTTTCCGGCTTTGGCCATCATAAGCATCTTTTTACATTCGGCCAAACCTTCAGCCTTAACTGTTTTAACTTCCATATCAGGTCGCATTTCATTAATAACCTTAACAACAGCCTGGGCAACACCACCACTTGAAGCAAATCCTTTTCCAAGTGCACTTGATGTCTGAAGTGGTTCTTCAACTTCAAGAGATTTAAAGTCAACAGCTTTGGCATCAAATAATCCCATTGTTTCTTCAAAAGTTAATACAAAATCAACATCGCTTCGTACTGAATGTCTGCTTGCCTCTAATTTCTTGGCAGCACAAGGTCCGATAAATACAACCTTACATTCAGGATGTTGTTTTTTAATCATTCTTGCAGTAAGAACCATAGGTGTAAGTGACATTGAAATATAATGGGCATATTCAGGCAAAGTCTTCTTAGCCATAACTGACCATGCAGGACAACATGAAGTTCCCATCCATTTCTGATTGGCAGGAACATTTTCAAGAAAGTCCTCAGCTTCCTGTAAAGAACAAAGGTCAGCACCAATGGCAACTTCAACCATGTCTTCAAAACCTAATACTTTTAATGCGGCACGAACCATTTCAGGTGTAACATCAGCACCAAACTGACGTACAAATGATGGAGCAATGGCAGCATAAACCGGTGTTTCACTTTTTAATGCAAGAACAGTCTGATAAATCTGACTCTTGTCCACAATTGCACTAAAAGGACAACTTACTAAACACATACCACAGGATACACATTGATCATAATCAATATCAGCTCTACCATATTCGTCTGACTTAATGGCGTTCATGCCACAGGCTTTGGCACATGGACGTTCCTGTTTTACAACTGCATTGTATGGGCAGGCACTGGCACATTTACCACACTTTATACATTTGTCCTGGTCGATTACAGAACGACCTTTAACCATATTAATTGCATCTTTAGGACAAACCTCAATACAAGGATGCTCTAAACATCCCTGACATGCGTTTGTAATAAAAACACGTTTCTCAGGACATGCATGGCATGCAAACTTAATGATATTAATAAGTGGGGGATCGTAGTATTTCTCGTCAATTGCGCTGGCATCAATTCCTTCAGAAAGAGGTGCATGTTCTGACATCTTTCTAATAGGAAGTCCCATTGTTGCACGAAGACGTTCACCAACGATGGCACGTTCCAAAAAGATATTATCGTAATATTTTCCTATTTCTCCGGGAACAATTTCATATGGTAAATCTTCAATTCGTGACAATGGACTGTCATCATATGCCATACGGGCAATTTCAGTAAATACCTTGTGACGGATTTCTGTTTTATTAGAATAAATTCCTCTCATCTTTTACTCCTTTGTTAATCTATAGCGTGATTGAATCGCAATCAGAATAATTATAACATAGGAGGAAATACAATACAAGAAAAAGAATGTTAAAAAAATAACAATCTTATAAAACAAATATTTTTTATTAATTTAATTAATTTACTGGAAATTATATATGTAAAAGTGGTATTATTAATAGCGCTGGCGCTTTGCCAAAAAATGCAATTTGGGAAAGGAAATCAATATGGAAAAAGATAAAGTTAATCCATTGGGAACAGAGCCGGTTGGAAGGCTTTTAAGAAAGTTTGCAATACCAAGCATTATATCAATGCTTGTAACTTCTTTATATAATATCGTTGACCAATTCTTTATAGGAAGAACTGTTGGTGAGTTAGGTAATGCAGCAACAAATATAGCATTTCCCCTAACAACTATGTGTCTTGCAGCAATGCTTGCACTGGGAATTGGTGGTGCGGCAGGGTTTAACCTTAATATGGGTGCAGGAAATAAGAAGAAGGCTATGTATTTTATTGGAAATGCACTTACGGTAATGTTTGGAGTAGGTGTGGTAATAGCATTAATCTCACTTTTTTTTATGGAACCTTTGCTTAAGTTTTTCGGTTCACCTGACTCAGTTTTGCCTTACGCAAAAGAGTATGTGGGAGTGGTTGCTTTTGGCTTCCCATTTGTAATGGTAGCCAATGGAGGCTCACATCTTGTAAGAGCAGACGGCAGCCCTAAATTTTCAATGTATTGCAACCTTGTGGGAGCAATTATTAATGTTATATTAGATTATTTATTTGTAATGAGATTTGGATGGGGAATGTCAGGAGCAGCTCTTGCAACTGTTATAGGACAGATTGTGTCTTTTATGATGGTAGTGTGGTATATGCGTCATTACAAAACAGCTAAGATAGAACGTAAGCATTTAATACCTTGCAAAGAATTTGTTTTTAGAACATTACATTTGGGAATGGCGCAGGGACTTAATCAGCTTGCCATGATGATTGTTCAGATTGTAATGAACCAGTCATTAAAGTATTACGGTGGATTGTCAATTTATGGTGCATCAATTCCAATTGCCTGTGCAGGTATTATTATGAAAGTTAACCAGTTATATTTTTCAATATGTATTGGTGTGGCCCAGGGGATACAGCCTATAGCGAGTTTTAACACAGGAGCAGGCAATTATGACCGTGTAAAGAAGACGTACAAGATAGCAGTAACATGCAATACAGTGGTGTCCACTATAGCGTTCCTGATTTTTCAATTATTTCCAAGACAGATTATCGGAATATTCGGTTCAGGTTCCAATGAATATTTTATGTTTGCGGAAAAATTCTTTAGAATATTCTTATTTATGACATTCTTAAACGGAATACAGCCAATTACATCAACATTCTGTACTGTAATTGGAGAACCTAACAAGGGAACATTTTTGTCACTTACAAGGCAGATTATATTCTTACTTCCGTTGTTAGTAATATTACCTATTATATTTATAAAAATAGGCTTAGAAGGTGTAGAGGGCATAATGTTTTCAGCACCTATAGCAGATTTTGTGGCAGCAGTTATCTCATTGATTGTGATAAATGGAGTATTTAAAAATTTTGAAAAAAATCAGGCAGATAATATGTAAACCATTTAACCTGAAAAAGCCTTTATTTATGGGGAAATAAGAAAAATAAAAAAATATTTAATAAAATATTTAATAAAATTTGTTGCAATTGGCACTATACAATTTGGAATATATTGTGTTATAATCCTTTAGGTGAACACAAGATATAGTACATTTAAAAAATAAAGATATATAAAGATAATACATTGTGGGAGAAACAAGATGGAGACGATAACACGTAGAGTAATTAAAAGAAATGGTGAAGAAGTGGTTTTTGATGTGCAAAAGATTCTTAATGCCATCAGAAAGGCTAATAACGAAGTAGAACCGATACATAGACTTAATGAGTACCAGATTGAGGCTGTTGGCAAGATTGTTATGGATCAGATTTGTCAGTCAAACCATGCTACAGCAGTAGAAGATATTCAGGATATGGTAGAACGTGGCATTATGGAGATGCGTGGATATGAAGTTGCGCAGATTTACGTTCGTTACAGATATAAGAGAGATATGGCAAGAAAGGCTAACACAACTGATGATGGAATACTCGCACTTATTGATCAGATTAATGAAGAGGTGAAACAGGAGAACTCAAACAAGAATCCTACGATTAACTCAACTCAGCGTGATTATATGGCGGGTGAGGTTAGCAAGGATTTAACTAGACGTATTTTATTGCCTGATGAAATTACGCAGGCACATGAACAGGGGATTATTCATTTCCATGATTCTGACTATTTTGCACAGAAGGAACATAACTGTGACCTTATTAACTTAAAGGATATGTTAGAGAATGGAACATGCATTTCAGAAACAAAGATTGATCCACCTCATAGTTTTTATACAGCTTGTAACGTTACAACTCAGATTGTGGCACAGGTTGCAAGTAACCAGTACGGCGGACAGTCATTTTCATTAGGACATCTTGCACCTTTTGTACAGGTTAGCCGTGACAAGATTACTGAGGAAGTAATGAAGGAACGTGATGAAGTGGGAGTTAACTACTCAGACGAACAGCTTAAGATGATTGTTGAAAGAAGACTTCGTGATGAAATCACAAGAGGTATTCAGACTATTCAGTACCAGCTTATTACATTAATGACATGTAATGGACAGGCACCTTTTGTTACAATGTTTATGTATTTGGATGAAGTTCCTGAAGGACAGACAAGAGATGACCTTGCAGTATTAATTGAAGAAGTTTTAAAACAGAGAATACAGGGTGTAAAAAATGAAAAAGGTGTTTGGATTACACCTGCATTCCCTAAGATTATATATGTACTTGATGAAGATAATGTTACACCTGATTCTAAATATTGGGATTTAACAGTTTTATCAGCTAAATGTACAGCAAAGAGAATGGTTCCTGACTACATTTCAGCTAAGGTTATGCGTGAAATGAAGAACGGATGTGTATATCCATGTATGGGATGTCGTTCATTCTTAACAGTTGAAGACAGCCAGAGAAATCCTGACGGAAGCTACAAGTTCTATGGACGATTTAATCAGGGCGTTGTAACAATCAACTTGGTTGATGTGGCATGTTCTTCTAATGGAGATATGGATCTATTCTGGAAGATATTAGATGAAAGATTAGAGCTTTGTCACAGAGCTTTAAGATGCAGACATGAAAGATTACTTGGAACACCTTCAGATGTTGCCCCTATTCTTTGGCAGAATGGTGCTTTGGCAAGACTTAAGAAGGGTGAAACATTAGACAAGTTATTATACAATGGATATTCAACTATCTCATTAGGTTACGCAGGACTTTACGAAATGTGTGTAAGAATGACAGGAAAGTCACACACAGATCCCGAAGCTAAGCCATTTGCTTTAAAGGTTATGCAGAAACTTAATGATAAATGTGCAGAATGGAAAGCAGCAGAAAATATTAGCTATTCTGTTTATGGAACACCTATGGAATCAACAACTTACAAGTTTGCTAAATGCCTTCAGAAGAGATTTGGCATTATAAAAGGTGTAACAGACAAGAACTATATTACTAACAGTTACCATGTTCATGTAACAGAGAAGATTGATGCTTTTAGCAAGCTTAAATTCGAATCTGAATTTCAGAAGTTATCTCCTGGTGGAGCTATCAGTTATGTTGAAGTTCCTAACCTTCAGGATAATATCGAAGCTGTAATTCAGGTTATGAAATTTATTTATGACAATATTATGTATGCAGAGCTTAACACTAAGTCAGATTATTGTGAATGCTGTGGATACAATGGGGAAATACAAATAGTAACTGATGAAAAGAATGGAAAACTTGTATGGGAATGTCCAAGTTGCGGAAACCGTAATCAGGACAAGATGAGTGTTGCAAGAAGAACATGCGGTTATATTGGAACACAGTTCTGGAATCAGGGAAGAACTCAGGAAATAAAAGATAGAGTTCTACATTTGTAATATATTCTAATAGGAAAGGCAAAGTTTTCAACAGTTTGGAGACTTTGTCTTTTTTAGATTCAATGGCTATATAAGCAAAATAAAGAACATTTAAAGGTCGTTTTATGGTACAATACTTACATATCAAATAAGAATGTATTAGTAGCAGTTGCAAAAATGTATTTATAAAAAATAGGAGTTACAGTTGATGTAACTCCTGTTGCACTGCAAAACTACAAGGAGGTTCACAATGTTATTAGATTTTGAAAATATGGAAGAAACAGTAATTCACAATTTTAATGGTGGTGAAAAAGACACAAGGGCGAAAATGTACAATGATGAAAACATGAGAATTTTATACGGAGTATTAGAGCCGGGAGCATCTATTGGTATTCATGAGCATACAGACAACAGCGAAGAAGTCTTTTGTGTTTCAGGCCAGGCTACAGTTTATATTGATGGAAAAACAGAAATTTTAAAAGCAGGTCAGGCACATTATTGTCCAAAGGGACACAAGCATGGAATGAAGAATGAGGGGACAGAAGACCTTATAATCTTCGGCGTTGTGCCAAAGCAATAAAAACAATTTTAAAATTGAATATAGTAATGGTATTTGGTAAAATTATTTCATAAGAAAGTACGACAGAGAAGTTAGTAAGATACAGATTATATTTTGGAAAAGAGGAAATAATATGAACGGAATATCATTTTACAAAGAAGAAATAAGAGACTGTAATGCTGTCTATTTTACAGAGGAGTTTTTTAATGTAAAAAACGACGGCAGCATCGATGTGTCTAATGAATTACAGAACGCCATAAAGACGGTTGTGGATAAGGCCGGTTATGGTGTTCTTTTTATACCTGAAGGTGAGTATTTGTTAAGCAAGACTATTTATGTGCCAAAGGCAGTCAGACTTATAGGATACGGTGACAACAGACCACATTTTATATTAAAAGATAATGCAGAAGGATTTAATGAACCACATCCTGAGAACAAGGGTGGATTTAAATATTTATTTTGGTTTGTTAACGAACTAAAGGAGAATGAGGCGGAAATTGCAGATGCCAATCCGGGAACTTTTTACAGTGCCATTTCCAATATTAATGTAAGTCTTGGCCAGGGCAATGAATATGCAGTAGCTTTTAGAACTCATTACGCACAGCACTGTTTTATTAACCATATTGACATCAATGTGCAGTCAGGTATGGCAGGCATTTATGATGTTGGAAATGAAATGGAAGACATCTATATTAACGGAGGAAAGTACGGAATTATAACAACAAAGTGCTCTCCGGGCTGGCCTTTTGTAATGGTTGATACAAGATTTTTCGGGCAGACCGTTGGAGCAATTAAGACAAGAGAGGCAGGCTTTAATATTATTCGTACCCATTGTGTTAATACAGCTAAATTTATTGAAGTTGATGATGATTATTTCGAAAAAATATATATAGAAAATTCTGTTTTTGAAGATATGAATTGTATTTTAAACGTGGCAATGGACAACAACTCACTAACACAGGTTTATGTTAAAAATTGTCAGCTTAAGGCAGTGGAAAATGTTGTTGAATATAAGAGCAGTGGCAGACAGATTGCTAATGAAGATTATCAGTGCATTATAAAGAAATACATTCATGGAACTACAGTTAGCGATATTTATCATGATAAACAGATTCACGACCAGATTTACAGATATGCAAAAGACGTAGATTATAGAATCTTAAAAACAGATATACAGCCGTTGCCTGATATGTTAACTTGGGTTAATGCCAAGGAAGTAGGACTTAAAGGTGATGGTGTAACTGATGACACACAGGCTTTAAAAGAGGCAATTGAAAAATATGAAACAATATATTTTCCGCAGGGTGAATATATTTTTTCAGATACAATTAAGTTAAAAGAAAATACATCTCTTATAGGAATGAATCCGGTTTCAACGCAACTTATTTTAAAAGAAAATTCTGAAAAGTTTACAGGATTTGGCAAGGCTAAGGCTTTTATTGAAACTTCAAAGGGAAGAAATATTATGTTTGGTCTCGGTGTTAATACAGGTGGACGAAATCCAAGAGCCTGTGGCGTTAAATGGATGAGTAACAAAAATTCATATATGAATGATGTGAAATTCTTTGGCGGTCACGGTAACCTTGTAAAGATGACAGGAGCTTTTGAACAGCCATATGATGAGGGAAGATGCAGAGATGCAGACCTTAAGAAAATATGGGACTACCAGTATGCAAGTCTTCTTATTTGTAACGGAGGTGGCGGAACCTTTAAGGATATATGGTCAGCAAGTCCATATGTTTCAGTGGGTGTTCAGATTCAGAATACTGAAACTCCTACAAGAATATATTGTCTGTCATTAGAGCATCATTGCAGATGTGAACTTAGAATGATAAATGCAAAGAATGTAACAATATATGGTTTCCAAAGTGAAGAAGAAAAAGCAGAGGGTGAGTTTGCACTTCCAATAGAATTACATAATTGTAAGGATATTACTTTTGCAACTACATATTGTTTTAGAACTGTTTTTGTGCAGAAACCATTTCCTTATTGTGTAAAAACATGGAATTGTGAAAATATTAAATTTTTGAACGTTCATAATTTTTCACAGATGAAATACACCATGGATAATTTCTTATTAGATGTGAATACCGGCATTGAAATAAGACCATGGCAGGCAGTTTCAATAGAAATAACAGGAAAAGGCGAGAAACAGCCAAAAACAGAAAAGCTGTATTCAGGCTTCCAGTTTGCTGATGGTGGAAGCTGTGACGTAAAGGGCAATTTCTATTTCCTTGACAGCTTATATAAGCAGATTTACAGAGTGGACAGGGAAACATTGGAGCTGTCTATGATTTTTGAATCTCCTTATAAAATTAATTCTATAGGATTTGATACAAGGGATAATATTATTGTTATTGGCGAGTATGCCATTCCAAGAGATGCAACAATAAATGGAAAGCCTAACATTAATGTTTTGCCGGAGGATTCATATGGAACATCTTATGGATTCTGGTACAACAGTCAGGCTCAGATTGTGGCATTTACAATTGACAGTAACAGAGAATGTGTAAAATTAGAAAAAGTAAACATTGGCGACATAGAGCCGGCAAGAGTTTTATATCCGGGAAACAGATGGCGTGACGGTTCAGACTTTAAGGATGTTATTCAGTATAATCCGAAAAAAGCATTCTTAGCACCGGATGGGGTAACAATTATTCCTTGTCACTATGATTTGATTAGAGCTAACAATCTTTCAAGATCAAAGCCGGGACGTAAATTATATTCAGTTGATGAAATGTATAAGAGAGTTTTCCAATGTGACATTAACAAAGAAGGCTTATTAACAAACCCTCAGGTTATTATTGAAGAGGGTGACTTTAGGGTTAAGAAGTTTGACGAAAAAATCTATGTTGGTGATGATAACATTAAGGTTTATAAAGATGGAAAGTTAATAGATATTATCAGGGTTCCGGAAAGACCTACAACTTTTGATTTTGGAGGGATTAAGCGTAATACTCTTTTTGTTACATCAAGACATAGCGTTTATGCAATTAATATGCAACAAAAAAAGGATGAGGAGAAGTAATAAAAGTATGAGAAAGCAACTAAAAGCTTTATTAATGACAGTAGCTTTGGTTACATTGTCAACAGGACTTATTGGCTGTAACAATGAGAAAAAGCAGCAACAGACAACAACTCAGGTGGAAACAACAGAAAATAAAGTTGAAAATAATATTGAATTTAAGTCTGACGGAGAGCCGGTAAAGGATGATAGTGTTTTAGGAAAGAATACATATGTATTTTCTCCTACAGACAATAAGGATGAAATTCAGGAAAAAGTAAGTCAGATTTTTGCAAGACAGGAATCTAACCAGTTTGGAGATGAAAGATATGCATTACTTTTTAAGCCGGGAGATTATGGAACTTCATTAGAAATTAATGTAGGATTTTATACACAGGTTTTGGGACTTGGAATTTTGCCTACAGATACTAATATTAATAAATTATGGGTTAATGCAGATTGGATGTTTCACAATGCTACCTGCAATTTCTGGAGAAGTGCAGAGAATTTTTCGGTAAATGATTACTGTATGTGGGCTAATTCACAGGCAGTATCTCTTAGACGTGTTAATTTTAATGACGGTATTGTTTTAAGCGATGGCGAGGGCTGGTCATCAGGTGGCTTTATGGCAGACTGCAAAGTGGAAAAGATGGTTTCCTCAGGTTCACAGCAACAGTATCTTTTTAGAAATAACAATTGGGGATATTTTGAAAATGGCGTGTGGAATATGGTTTTTACAGGTGTAAATGTTGATACTATTCCTACAGGCGGATGGCCATATGAACCATATACTAAAGAAGAAACAGTTCCAAAGATTCAGGAGAAGCCTTATTTGGTTTATGATGAGGACAATGGATATGGCGTTATGGTTCCTGAAAAACGAACAGAATGTCAGGGAATTTCGTGGGAGAACGGAGTTAAAGGTACTTTTTATAGCCTGAATATGTTTTACGTGGCAGATGCCCAAAAGGATAACGCAGATACAATTAACAAGGCTCTTAAAGAAGGAAAAAATCTTCTTTTGACACCTGGAATTTATACTTTAGACAAACCTATTACTGTAGAAGAAAAAGATACTATTATATACGGCATGGGACTTGCTACTCTTGTTTCAACTAATGGAAATGCGTGTATGGTAACATCAGATGTAGATGGAATTAAAGTATGCGGAGTTTTATTTGAAGCAGGGGATAAGCAGTCAGAAACATTGCTTAAAGTTGGAAATGAAAAAGCAGAAGTTTCCCATAGCGACAACCCTATTTGCTTTAGTGATGTGTACTTTAGAGTAGGAGGCGCAAATTACAAGGGCAAAGTTAAGAATTGCGTTACCATTAACAGTAATGATGTAATTGGAGACAATTTTTGGGTTTGGAGAGCTGACCACGGAGACAATGTAGGCTGGGATATGAATACAGCACCTAATGGTATTGTGATAAATGGTGACAATGTTACAATGTATGGATTGTTTGTTGAACATTTTCAGGAATATCAGACCATATGGAATGGTAATGGCGGTAAGCTATATTTCTATCAAAGCGAAATGCCTTACGATGCACCTAACCAGAAATATTATATGAGCCATAATGGTAAGGTGAAAGGTTATGCATCATTTAAAATAGGCGATGAAGTTAATGATTTTTACGGCTGTGGACTTGGAATTTATTGTTACAATAGAGATGCGAACATAGAAATATTCAGTGGAGCAGAGATTCCTAACAAGGATGGAGTAGAAATTAGAAATATTGTAACTGTAAAACTTAACGGTCAGGGACAGATTACACATGTCATAAACGATAAGGGAGATTCAGTTACTTCATCGGGAGATACAGCAAGAATCCAATCTTACGAAAATGGTGAGAAAGAAAAATATTAAAAAGAAGAATAACCGAACTTAAATAATAATTTGCGCGTTCTTACAAGCAATGCAAATTAAGGACGAAATACAGACGTGGAGAGCTTGCTCGCCAACAGTTGTATTTCGTCCTTAATGCATAGCGCGACAGCGCGTTATGAGCATGTAGCGTACACAAAATGCGAATGAGTATCGCGTAAAACAATAACTTGTACCATATCATGATTTGACTTAATAACGATGAAACTTGAAATTAAAAAAATTATACCTGCCATCCGCCGTCAACGGTAATAATCTGTCCTGTAATATAGGAGCCTGAATTGACAAGACCATATACAGCATTTGCAACATCTTCAGTTGTGCCAAGTCTTGATGCAGGTATTTCTTCTATAATAGAGTCAACATCTTCCTGTGTAAGATGTCCGTTCATTTTGGTGTCTATTATTCCACAGGAAATAGCGTTAACCTGAATGTTTGAAGGGGCAAGTTCCTTGGCAAGAGCCTTAGTGAAAGAATCAATGGCACCCTTGGTTGTGGAGTAGCAAACTTCATAGGAAGCACCGCGCTGCCCCCAGACAGAAGAAATGTTGATTATTTTTCCATAACCTTGCTTTAGAAAAATAGGAATAATCATTTTGCTCATAGCAATGGCAGAGGTAACATTAGTGTTCCAAAGTCTGCTCCATTCACTATCCGTTATATCCTGAAGCAATCCCAACACAGAAATTCCACTATTGTTAACAAGAATATCAATGGAAATATCTCCTAAATTCTTAAATAGCTTTTCAGCATTATTAAAATCAGATAAGTCGCACTGATAATAAGAAAAATCACTTCCAAGCTCTTCTGCAAGCGCTTCAATAGTAGCTTTATTTTTGTTGTAAGTTCCTATTACTTTATAATTGTTTTTTATAAAAAAACGGCAAATTTCACTTCCGATATCTCCGGAAGCTCCTGTAATTAATATTGTTTTCTTCATAATATATCATCCTTTATAATAGATAGTGCCATATAGTACCTTAGTACTGTACTTATTAGAAAAAAGTAGTACCCTGGTACTTTAGTACTATAGTACCATAATTATAGGAAAAAATAGTACTTAGGTACTACTTTTTTTATGAAATTAATATTAAAAAAGTAAAAGTGAACCGGGAAATGAAATTAAATAGGAATAAATTGCTAATATATGTAGGTTGACAATCTATATAAGAGTTGTTATAATTGTAACAAAATTGTAATATTTAGAATTGATTGAGAATAACTTTAGGTATATTTTTAAGATTATATTAAAAAATGTATTGAATATGTAATCAATATGTATTAAAATACTTATTTGATATGGATTTAAACATATACCGAAATTTTAGAACAGAATTAAAACAAATGGAGGCAGAATTTTCATGAGAAGTAATTATGCTAAGAAACTTGTAGCAGGTACACTTGTGGCATCTATGACAATCACAGCGTCTATGCCATTGTTTGCAGATGAATTAGCAACAGAAATACCTAGCGCAGGTGCAGCAGTTATTGTTGAAGATTACATCAATAATAGTGGTAAAGAAACTGATATTGAGAAGTTACTTCCTACAGAAGCAACAGATAGTACAGCAACAGCTAATGAGACAACAAAGACAGAAAATCAGACTGAAAAGACACAGACATCTAATACAGCAACATCAAGTGAGGACAAGTTATTTGCTAACATAGCAATTACTAAGGTTTCAGGTGGTGCAGAAGATTATGTTAATGTAAGAAAGAAACCAACAACAGAATCGAAGGTTGTTGGAAAAATTTATAACAACAGTGGTGCAAAAATTCTTGAAAAGACTAATAACGGTTGGTACAAGATTGTATCAGGTAACTGTACAGGTTATATTAAGTCAGATTTCTTTGTAACAGGAAGTAGTGCTAAGAGCAGAGCTTTAGATAATGGTTATGTACAGGCAGAAGCTAAGGACGCTATCCATGTTAGAGCAGAAGCTAATACTAATTCTAAAGTAGTAACTAACGTTTACAAGAATGAAACATATACTATTAAGAAGTTTGACAAGACTGGCGAATGGATTAAGGTTAAAATTAAAGCCGGTGTTAGTGGTTGGATTTCAGCACAGTATGCAAATGTCAACATTAACATGGAAACAGCTATAACAAGAAAAGAAGAAAAAGCTAAGATTAAGAAAGAACGTGAGGCAGCAAAAGCGGCAGCTGAAGAAGAGGCAAGAAAGCAGGCTGAACAGCAGGAACAGCAGGCATCAAATGATAACAGCCAGAGTTCAAGCGACGGTACATATTCGAACAGCTCAAACTCAAGTTCAAGAAACAACTACAGCAACTCATCATCAAGCAGTAGTTCATCAAGTAGTTCAAGTAGCAGTAGCTCAAGCAAGAAGAGTCATAGTAGCTCGTCAAGCAGCTCAAGCGGTTCGGGAACAGGTGCAGCAATTGTAGCATATGCTAAACAGTTCCTTGGTAACCCTTACGTATACGGTGGAGCAAGTCTTACAAACGGAACAGACTGTTCAGGATTTACAATGTCAGTATACGCTCACTTTGGGTATGGACTTAGCAGATCATCATATACACAGGTTAACAACGGTAGAGCTGTATCAATGAGTAGCTTACAGCCAGGTGACTTGTTATTCTACAAGTATGGTGGTTCTACAATCAGCCACGTAGCTATTTACATTGGTGGTGGACAGATTATACATGCTTCAACAGAAGAAACAGGTATTATAATTAGTGGCATGGGATCACCTTGTGCAGCTAGAAGAATTATTGGATAATTAAATATAATATAGAAACAAGACCTGAATTGGCAACAACCAATACAGGTCTTATTTTTTTGCAAAATAGTGTGGCGAATTTTAGAAAAAAGTCAATAGTTTATGTGTAAAATGTACAAGTTTGGAACATATCAACAAAACATTAGTTCTTTACAGCTGTCGACAAAGATTTACATAAAATGACACACTTTTATGTTGATAATGTTAATAAGTGGGTTAATAACCTATTTTAAGGGAGAATTTTATTGAAAAAAACTGAAAAAACAATGTTAATAACTTTTTAACTATAATTGTGCCAGATAGTTAAAAATGGGTTAAATTTGTATATGGTAAAATATTTTATGTATTTGTGAATTAAATACCTGGATATTTGTATAAAATATACAAAAATAGCGTCGAAAAAAGAATAGAGAAAAATAAGTGAAAAAAGTGTGTTTTTTCTTGTGGAAAATCACCTTAAATGGTATAATTTAATTACTAGTTAACGAAAGGAAGTGGTACCATGAAAATTAAGATTTTCGGTAAGAACATTGAAGTAACAGAAGGCATCAGAAGTGCAGTAGAAGAGAAAATCGGAAAGCTCGATAAATACTTCGCGGAAGAGACTAGAGTGGACGTTACATTAAGTGTTAATAAGAATGAACAGAAGGTGGAGGTAACAATTCCAGTCAAAGGACGTATTATCAGAGCGGAAGAAATAAGTGATGATATGTATGTATCAATCGATATGGTTGAGGAAACAATTGAAAGACAGCTTGTTAAGTATAAGAATAAGATTATTGACAAGAAGAAATCAATTAAGGAAGCTTTTACAGAGACATACATTGAAGCTGATTACGAAGATGAAGATGAGGATCAGATTAAAATCAAAAAGACTAAGAGATTTGGTATTAAGCCAATGGATCCTGAAGAAGCTTGCGTAGAAATGGAATTACTTGGACATAACTTTTTTGTATTCCTTAATGCAGAGACAGAAGAAGTTAATGTAGTTTACAAACGTAAAGGTAATACATACGGTTTAATAGAACCTGAACTTGACTAAAAGATAAAAAGTAACTAAGAAAACTAAATAATATCTAATAAGAGTCCCTGATTGGTTGAAATATATCAGTTAGGGATTCTTTTTATCGTTTATAAGAACAAAAGTTATGAAATGCCTACGTTTACACTTTTTTAACAAATAAATAACACATACTTGTATTGAATAAAACCGATTTAAATGGTATTATATTCCTTAGCGTGTTGTATTTTACAACAAATATATTTGAGGAGATTACCATGGGCGTAATTAATAAAATCGTAGGAACGCATAGTCAGCGTGAATTAAAAAGACATAATCATACAATAGAGAAGATCTTAAGCCTTAAGCCGGAGATGGAAAAACTTACCGACGACGAGATGAAGGCTAAGACAACAGAATTTAGAAATAGATTACAGAAAGGTGAAACTTTAGACGATTTGCTTCCTGAGGCATTTGCCTTAGTTAGAGAAGCGACAAGAAGAACACTTGGAACAGAACATTATCCATGTCAGTTACAGGGTGGCATTATCTTACATCAGGGACGTATCGCAGAAATGAAAACCGGTGAAGGTAAGACACAGACATGTTTGTTGCCTGCATATCTTAATGCATTGGAAGGCAAGGGCGTTCATATCGTAACAGTTAACGAATATCTTGCTACCCGAGATGCTGAGTGGATGGGACAGGTTCACAGATTTTTGGGATTAACAGTAGGCTGTGTTCTTTCAGACATGGAACATGAAGAAAAGAAAGCGGCCTATAACTGTGACATCACATATATTACAAATAACGAATTAGGATTTGACTACTTAAGAGATAACATGGTCATCGAGAAAGAAGATCTGGTACAGAGAGATCTTCATTATGCGATCGTCGATGAGGTCGATTCCGTATTGATCGATGAGGCGAGAACACCACTGATCATTTCCGGTGAGAGTGGAAAGTCTACAGAATTATACCGTGCATGTGATATCTTAGCACGCCAGATGGAACGAGGAAGTTCTGATGGTGAGTTATCTAAGATGGATATTTTAATGAATGAGGATATCGAAGAAGACGGAGATTTCCTTGTCAATGAAAAAGACAAACAGATCATGCTGACTGCAGAAGGTGTGAAGAAAGTTGAGAAATTCTTCCATATTGAGAACCTTGCAGATCCAGAAAATCTTGCGATCCAGCATAATATCATCTTAGCACTTCGTGCACATAACTTAATGTTTAAAGACAAAGACTATGTCGTAAAAGATGATGAAGTACTGATCGTCGATGAATTTACAGGACGTATCATGCCAGGTAGACGTTATTCAGACGGCCTGCATCAGGCAATCGAAGCGAAGGAAAATGTAAAAGTTAAGAGAGAATCCAAGACTCTTGCAACGATCACATTCCAGAACTTCTTCAATAAATATGATAAGAAAGCAGGTATGACAGGTACTGCGCTTACAGAAGAACAGGAATTCCGTGAAATTTACGGAATGGACGTTGTTGTAATTCCAACAAACAAACCTGTCCAGAGAATCGATCATGACGATGCGATCTATAAGACAAAACGTGAGAAGATGAATGCTGTTGTCGAAGACATCATCAAATCACATGAAAAAGGACAGCCAGTCTTAGTTGGTACGATCACAATTGAGATGTCCGAAGAATTAAGCGCAATGCTTAAGAAACGTGGCATCAAACATAACGTATTGAATGCGAAATTCCATGAAAAAGAAGCAGAGATCATTTCTCATGCAGGTGAGATCGGTGCTGTAACGATCGCTACAAACATGGCTGGTCGTGGTACTGACATCGTGCTTGGTGGTAACCCATTATTCTTAACTAAAAAAGAATTAAAGAAACATGGATTTACTGATGATTCAATCAAGAGAGTTGATACTAGTATAGATGCTGAAGAATTAGCAGAAAACGAAGATTTAGCAAAAGCTAAAGAAACTTTCGACTCACTATATCACCAATTTAAAGACCAAGCTGCTAAAGAACAAGAAGCTGTTAAAGAAGCAGGTGGACTTGCTATAATCGGTACTGAAAGACATGAATCTAGAAGAATCGATAACCAGTTAAGAGGACGTTCTGGACGTCAAGGTGACCCAGGTTCATCAAGATTCTATATAGGACTTGACGATGATCTTATGAGATTATTCGGTAGCGAAAGAATACAAGGTGTTGTTGAAAGAATAGGTTTAGAAGAAGATATGCCTATCGAACACAAAATGTTAACTAAATCAATTGAAAATGCACAAAAGAAAGTCGAAGGTAGAAACTTCGGTATAAGAAAACATGTACTTCAATATGATGATGTTATGAATAAACAAAGACAAGTTATATATGCTGAAAGAAGTAGCGTTCTTGAAGGAGAAGATATACACGAATATATCCAATCTATGATAAAAGACAGAATAGGTGCTGCTGTTGAAGCATATACAGAAGATAAAAAAGTAGATTACACAGAATTAAAAAACTACCTATATACTTCA
>OLVW01001698.1_pt1 | contig 18000 bp, 13 predicted proteins | sample 1673301 | NCBI WGS metagenome assembly OLVW01 (sample SAMEA3178941, study PRJEB25190) | human gut metagenome
CCACTCCGCACAGCGAACTGATACCCTTGCGCATATCTGTCCTGCCAGGACACAGAAAGTAGCGCATCGTGTCGTTCAGGTTAAACATGGCCGTCTCGAAGACTCCGGGTGAATAGTTCCATCAGTATCTTTTCTGAACCGTTTCCGAAGTGGGCACGAAGACCATTGGAAAACAGAACGGTCACGCCATGCGGCACTTGTTCTTCAGGGGAAGATCCCATGACTGACTGTTTAAAACTGATGTAGGTACGACTTCAACGGCAGGCCGCTTTGTTGTACCTGCAATTTCAATTCTTCAAATTCTAGTCTATTCATAATAATTGAGGCTTGATTGTATTCGTTGCCGCAAAGCTATAATCAAACCTCAAGGTATAAAAGGTGTATTTATCCGAATGCTTACTTTAGAATTATTATTGGATGATCAACTAATAGTAAGCCTCCAATAAAGTACACATTGCAGATTCATTAAACGACAAATTCTTTTTGTCAACAAGTATAGGAAGTTTGCTATTCTATTAGACTTTAATTGGATTTTCGTTAGACTTCTTCAACTTCCAGACATCTGAAGAAGTAGTTCCTCGGTATTTTGCCGAAATCTTTTTCCTGATGGTATGAGAGCCAGACTTGTTGTCTTTCATAAACAGACAGGAACTCTTCTTTTTTATTCATTCTTTGCTTCATAGTCTTTTTATTGTCAAAATAACAAGAAAAGTAGATAGATTTAAATATGTGCTTTATCAGATGATTACGAAAAGATAATATTTATAAATTTTATTTGTTTGATGTTTTATGTTTTTATTGAAAAGAAAATGTAAATGTTACATTTTTTTTGCTAATTTTTTTATTAATCATAAAATAATATATTATATTTGTGGTAGATTTCTTTTATATACTAGTGGTATGTCTATGCATTCTTCTAAAAATAAGAAGTATAATAACGAAGAATTAGTATGACTGTTTTATTTTAGTATGGATGAGAATTTTTGGAGTAAAATTTGTAACTGCTTGATTGTTAATCTATAATATGATCTTGCAGGATTGGGTGTATCTGCTTAAATTGAAAATACATCAATGAACGATGATGAAAAGGCGCAATGGTTTGTTATGCGTGATTTGAAAAGACGCAATGCCAAATTGCCAGCGTATAAACAACTTGCTGATGAGGGGATAAAAGTATTTGTTCCTATGAAGTGGCAAACTATAAAGCGAAAGGGAATTGTTATTCGTGAAGAAATTCCTGTGATACAAGATTTACTCTTTGTTTATGCTTCGCGTTTATATCTTGATCCTATTGTAGAAAAAATACCGACTCTGCAATATCGTTGGTTGCGGAATACCTTTCGGAAACCGATGACTGTACTAGATCTCGAAATGGAAAAATTTATATTTGCGGTTAGCTCCTCAAAATCTCCCCAATATTATTTGCCTGAAGAGATAACTCCTCAAATGTATGGACGTAAAATTCGGATTGTCGGAGGAACTCTCGATGGGTATGAGGGATATTTGCTAACTACACGTGGTAGTAAAGTTAAGCGTTTACTTGTTGAATTAGAAAACTATCTCGCAGTTAGTGTGGAGGTTCTTCCTGAGTTTATTCAATTAATTTGATTTAGTTTATAATTGATTATTCTGCTTAGAAGAATACATTTTTGTAAATATGATGTGGAATGATGTTGAAAGAATTAAGAAGTAGACTAGAAGGTAAATACAAGGATTATGAGATTTAGATACAGAATTGTCTGAAGTAGATTGTTCTCTTAAGGATTCTTTATCAAATGAATATGTGGTCGTTATTTTCTAAACAAACAATTGCTGAGAGTAATATCTTGAACGGAATGATTGATTATCATTCCCATGTCCTTCCAGGTGTGGATGATGGAGTGTCAACATCTGAAAAAGCTTTTGAATTATTGGCTTTTTATGAAGAATTAGGTATACAACATGTTTGGTTAACTCCCCACATCATGGAAGATTACCCTAGTAAAACAGATATATTACGACAAAAGTTCGAAAAATTTTTTACTGAGTATGTGCGATACAGCAAGAATCCTATAACATTATCTCTTGCTTCGGAAAATATGTTGGATTCACTTTTTATGCAACGATTAAGTGGAAATGACTTATTGCCCATTATCGATTCATCTCATTTATTGGTTGAAACTTCATATTATATTCCTCCATTTCATTTTAAAGAATTGCTTGAACTGATAACGAATAAAGGATATACTCTGATATTGGCTCATCCGGAACGTTACCAGTATTTGTCTACTATGCAGGAATATGAAGAGCTTTATCATAGAGGGATACAGTTGCAATTAGATATAGCATCGATTGTGGGAGCATATGGGGAAGAAGCACGTAGTAAAGCCTTGGTATTACTTCAAAAAGGATATTATTCATTGATAGGAACAGACGTTCATCATAGGGAAACTTTTGTAAAATGGATAAATATTCCTATACAGAAGACCGTTTTAAAAAAAATGAAATATTTAATAGATAAATAAATATGAAACACTTACAAGAGATTTCGACTGCATTTTTCTTTTTAGTATTTGTATGTTTACTTATATTCTTTTCATCTTGTAAAACAAATTCCAAAGTTGTCTATTTGCAAGATATTCAGCCTAATATAGACATAGCATTACAAGAGGCAAAAGAAATAACTTTAAAACCGGGTGATAAATTAAGTATTGTTGTATATAGTCGTGACCAGGAATTGGTGAAAATGTTTAATTTGATATCTATGTCGGAAAGAAATAATTTCAGGGAAAATTCATATTATACAGTCAATAAAGAAGGACAGATAGATATGCCTATCCTTGGATTGATCTCTGTTGAAGGACTGACTCGTCTGGAAGTGGCAGACTTAATAAAATATCGGTTGTTAGCTGGAAAACTCTTGCGTGATCCTACTGTGACGGTAGAATATGCAAATATGTATTATTATGTGATGGGGGAAGTAGGAAATCCGGGAAAGCATGAAATAGAACATGATCAAATTACTTTGCTTGAAGCCTTATCGGAAGCTGGTGACCTCACTATACAAGGTCGACGTGATAATATTTTAGTTCTTCGAACGGTAAATGGTGAGCAAACTCCGTATAGAGTGGATATTACTCAAACAGAAAAGTTATATGGTTCACCAGCTTTTTATTTGCAACAGAATGATTTAATTTATGTTGAGCCTAATACGATGCGTGTTAACCAATCCCAGTTGAATGCAAATACGCTCCGTACTCCGGGCTTTTGGTTCTCAGCAACCTCCTTTGTGCTTTCTCTTATATTACTGCTTACACGATAAAAGTATGGAAAGATATCATCTAAAAACAGATAATCAGCAGAGTTCTACGGGTAATAAGTTTCGTGTAAAAGATTATTTCTTTCTCTGCATAGGTCATTGGCCGTGGTTTATTATATCTTTGCTTATAGCGATGGGAGGAGCTGTATTATATTTGAAATGTACTCCTAAAGTTTATACCCGTACAGCATCTATTCTTATTAAGGCAAACGATAATAGTTTAGATTCAGATCAGCAGTTGAAAGAGCTTGGCATCATACAGAGTCCATCGAATGTGACCAATGAGATTCTTTCTTTACAGACTACACCTGTTGCAAAAGAAATTGTAGGTTTGCTAAGTTTAGAGGTTAATTATTTGCGTGAAGGAACTTTTCATGATGAAGTGATCTATGGCATTCACAGGCCTGTTACAGTTTTATTTAAAGATCTAAATGATAATGAAACGGTTTCTTTATATATTCATTTAAAAGCAGACAGTTCACTCGTCTTGAGTGATATGAGGCGTAACAATGAGTTGTTTGAAGATAAAATAACCATGAGGTTAGGACAAACCAAACAGACTCCAATTGGAAATCTTACCATATTACCTTCTCCTTATTATAAAGACGGTACAACAGACCAGATAAAGGTTTCTCGTTCACCTATAGATGCCGTGGCAAATTCTATTAAAGAAAAGATTTCTGTTAAATTACGGGACAATAACTCAACTATTCTTGATATCAGTTATACTGATGTTTCTGTCAACCGTGCAGAAGATGTATTGAATGCACTTGTGACCGTTTATAATGAAAACTGGGTAAAAGATCGTAATCGAATTACGGTTAGTACCAATGAGTTTATAAAGGATCGTTTGGGAGTGATAGAACAAGAATTAGGAAATGTAGAACAAAATATATCTAATTATAAATCGGAACATTTGGTACCTGATGTCCAACAAGTTGGAAGTATGGCTATCAGTCAGGCTAATACAGCAGAGCAGGAGTCTAATGCATTAAGTAATCAAATTTACATGATACGTTATATTCGTAGTTATTTGTTGGATGGACAACATGAAAACCAATTGTTACCTTCCAATTCAGGAATCGGAAGTTCTACGATTGGAAGACAAATCGAAGAATATAACGAGATTCTACTTCAACGCAATAATCATTTGGCCAATTCCTCTCTTCAGAATCCGTTAGTAATGGACTTGGACCAACATCTGGCAACTTTACGTCGCTCTATTATACAGTCGCTCGATAATGAATTGGCTATTTTAAGTACCCAGCAAAAGAACATACGCTCCGATTATGATCAGGCTATTGCAAAGATAGCTTCCAATCCTCAACAAGCAAAATATTTGTTGTCTGTAGAACGTCAACAAAAAGTGAAAGAGTCATTGTATCTTTTCCTTTTGCAAAAGCGGGAAGAGAATGAATTGTCTCAAGCCTTTACAGCGTATAATACCCGATTGATCGAGCCTCCGCATGGGAGTATGGCTCCGACCTCACCGGTACAAAATACCATTTTGTTTTATGCCTTCTGTTTAGGATTAGCCTTTCCTGCATTTATTTTGATAGGGAAAGAAATTTTAAATACGTCTGTCCGTAATCGGAAAGATTTAGAATCGCTTAATGTCCCATTTGTTGGGGAGATCCCTTTAGCACAAACAGAGAAAAAAGGTTTTCGATTGGTCCCCAAAAGAGGGAAAATAAAAGAAAAACCGAAGATTCTGATAACCGATAAAAGCCGGAATATTATGAATGAATCTTTTCGTGTTGTACGTACTAATATGGAATTTATTTTGGGTTTTAATGATAATCATCACCGTATTATCATGCAGACTTCTATCAATCCAGGAAGTGGAAAGACGTTCATTACTGCAAATTTAGCAGTAGCAATGGGACTTAAAGGTAAAAAAGTGCTGGCTGTTGATTTAGATCTCCGTAAAGGTTCGTTGTCCGCATACGTTGATTCTCCTCATCGAGGTATCTCAAATTTTTTAAGTGGACAGGAACCTGATTATAAAAGTTTGATTGTTCGTCAGAATGGCATTGATTTTTTACCTTGTGGCACTCTTCCTCCCAATCCATCCGAACTCTTATTTTCACCTCGTTTTCCAAAGATGATGGAGGAAATTCGCGAAATGTATGATTATGTTTTTATTGACTGCCCGCCGGTAGAGATTGTTGCCGACGCTACTATAATCAGCCATTATGCAGATTTGACTCTCTTTATCATTCGGGCAAAGATACTGGATCGTTCGTTCTTACCTGATATTGAACGTTGGTACAATGAAAAGAAATATAAAAATCTGTGTCTTATTTTGAATGGAACAGAAACTTTTTCCGGATATTATGGATATCATAAGTATGGATACTATTATGGGAAAGATTATGGTATAAGTAATTCGTAATGCCGTTAAAAGACTTTAGAGCCTATATCATGATGCTTTATGGAAGCTTCGGTTTATCAGCCTTTATTCCTTATTATAGTAACGTTGCTTTGTTTAATAACCGGTTACCGTTATATTTCTTCTTATGGTGATATCTTGCAACGAACACAGGAAGGATGGCTGTTTTCTCTTGTATTAAGTATTGTCTTTGCACTATGGATCGGTATGCGTCCTGTCAGTGGAGTATATTTTGGTGATACTATTAATTATGCCCTAATCTATGCTAATATGAATCTGGAGACAGTAAAAATAGATTGGCATAGTGAATGGATTTGGCAATGGTTTACCATGGGATGTAAGAAAGCCGGTTTAAATGTTCACATATATTTTGTCCTGATTGAAGCAGGTTATATACTATCTGCTTGGATAGCGGTAAAAAAAATCTTGCCGACTCATCCTATGTTGGGGATGCTGTTCGTCTGGTCTTCTTTGATGTTTTTTACATTTGGAACCAATGGGTTACGTAATGGACTGGCTTGTCATCTGATCTTATTGGCGATGGCTTTTTTATTTGATGATAAATATATTACAGGAAGTCTTTTATGCTTAATAGCTTTAGGCATTCACCGTAGCGTTATGCTGCCTATTGTTGCCATAGTGGTTGGTCTGTTTTTAATTAAAGATGTAAAAGTCTCAATTGAATTCTGGCTCCTTTCGATATTAGTGTCTTTGGTTGCGGGTGATACGGTTACTTCGTTTTTAGCTTCCTTGACCTTTGATGATCGACTGTCCAGCTATACAAGTTCTGATACAGATATGTCACAATTCTCGTCTACGGGTTTCCGCTGGGATTTCCTGCTGTATAGTGCTATGCCGGTTTGTATGGCGTGGTATGTATGTGTAAAGCGGCAGATTCAAGACAACTGGTACAACGCTTTATGTGTTACCTATTGTTTATGCAATGCTTTCTGGATTATTGTTATACGTTCGTCATTTAGCAATCGTTTCGCTTATTTATCGTGGTTTCTATATCCACTCATGATTGCATATCCACTTGTAAATCTTCCGGTATGGAAAGATCAGGATCAAAAAATTGGTTTGATACTATTGTCATATTGTGGTTTTACATTGTTTATGCAGTTTATTTATTGGTAATAATAGAAGTATTCATTTTTTAAATTATAGACTATGTATATGAACTTAAAAAGAATGGCAAACTATTTCTTTTTAATGATCTGCTTGTTTTTGTCGCTTTCTGTAACGGCACAGACACAGACCAAACCACTTTGGGTTCAAAAAGGAGAAAAGTCTTTAGAAAAAAAGCCTACAAACGAAAGCTATTATTTCAAAATTTTCAACACTTATGGAATGGATGTCAACCTTTTAGAGAAACAACGTTTCCAACCTCTTTTAGAACACATCCGTGACCGTTATCAGGCAGATCCAGCTCAAATAAAACTGGATAGTTTGTACTTAAGTAATGATTCATCGAAAATGACTTATCGCATTACATTTACCGATTCGATAGGTAATGCTGTAGTATATGCCGAAAAAGTAGATGAGTATCGGGCTTTTGAGGATTATGTGGATAATACCTACCAATTTGAGTATTACCAGTTGTATGCCATATCCAAACGCGATTCTGTTCCTGTATTTGATGAATTTACGCTTTCAAGAACATACAATTATAAAGCCGTATGTCTTTCTTTAATTCCGGGACTTGGACAAATCTATAAAGGGCAGAAAATAAAGGGATATGCTATTTTAGGAATGGAAGCAACCTTGGTCGTTTCTGCTGTCGCGTTTCATTTTAAGAAACATTATTGCGATAAACAAATCAGTGAACAACCGCAATTTGCAGATAGCTGGAGGAGTAAATCTTTAGGATGGAGACAAATGCGTAACTTATGCTTTGGAGTTGCTGGCTGTCTTTATGTTTATAATCTGATTGATGCGGCACTTAGTAAAGGTAGTAGGCATGTTGTCGTGAAGAAGCCCAAACTGCAAGTCTTGCCTTCTGCCTCACCAGAGGGAGCCGGTATGACTTTATCATTCAACTTCTGATTCAATATGGCCGACATAAAAATACATCTGTGTCTTGCTCACATGAGTGGTCTGGAGCAGCATTATATTCGTTCAGCTATTGAAAGTAATTGGGTAGCTCCGTTAGGTCCTAATGTAGAAAAATTTGAAAAAGAGCTGGAGACTTTTGTTGGATACGATAAACATGTTACGGCAGTTTCATCAGGTACTGCAGCTCTCCATCTTGCTCTGATCTTATCTGGGGTAGGCAGGGGAGATGAAGTCATTTGTCAGAGTTTTACTTTTATAGCATCAGCTAATCCTATTTTATATCAGGGAGCAACTCCGGTCTTTGTAGACAGCGAAACTGATACTTGGAATATGTCTCCTCTGCTTTTGAAAAAGGCTATTGAAGAACGACTTCGGATAACGGGAAAGTTACCTAAAGCCATTGTAGTTGTTCACCTGTATGGAATGCCTGCCCGGATGGATGAAATCATGGATATAGCAGATTATTACGCTATTCCCGTCATTGAAGATGCTGCAGAAGCTATGGGATCTACCTACAAAAGCCGTCCTTGTGGCACCTTTGGGAAATATGGTATTTTCAGTTTCAATGGAAATAAGATGATTACTACCAGTGGTGGAGGAGCGTTAATCTGTCCCAGTGAAGAGATGAGCCGTAAAGCTTTATTTTATGCTACTCAGGCTCGTGAACCCTTTCCGTACTATCAGCATGAATGCGTAGGATATAATTATCGCATGAGTAATATTTGTGCAGGGATCGGGTGTGGACAAATGAGTATACTTCACGAACACATTGCTCATCATAGATATCTGGCAGCCTGCTATCAGTCCTTGCTGAGAGATGTACCAGGCATTTCTGTGCATACCAATCCTGATGCTGATATTTCAAGTAATTATTGGTTGAGTACAATTTTGATTGATCCTGTCATTACGGGTACGAACTATGAACAAATCAGGAAGCATTTAGCGGAAAAAGGTATTGAAAGCCGCCCGTTATGGAAACCTTTGCACTTACAGCCGCTTTTCAGGGAAACACCTCGTTATGTCAATGGAGTTAGTGAGAAGTTTTTTGCTGAAGGCTTATGTTTACCGAGTGGTCCGTATGTACAGGAGAAAGATGTACTATGGATAACTAATGAAATTAAGAAATGTATAAGAAAATAACAGATTGGTTTTTGTTTCGTAAAACCTTTCCTTATTGGTGTGTATTCTTAACGGATTGTTTGATTGTTCTGTTTTCGGGTATAATGGCTTATGCCATAAACCATGGCTTGTCTGTTTGTGTACAGAACTTGGGAACATTATTATATACATTACTGATTTATGAAGTTTGTTTTATAGTAGGTTTCCATATGTTTCATACTTATAGTGGCATTATACGGAAATCATCTTTTATAGATTTGCTCCATTCCGTATGTTCTTTGTTGATCGGTCTGGTTATCATTATGTGTTTACGTATATTTCTACATACCGATCTCATATTCCTGACCATCCGTTTCCGGGACTTGTTGCTTCAGGTGATACTGGCCACTATTGGTATGTGCGGATTACGTACGATAGCAAAAGTCTTTTATGATTACTATTTAAAGCGTCGTGTGACGTCGGGGAATGCCTATGGCTGGGATGATAGTGCGTTATTCGAATGGGAGATGAAAGCCCTGTTACCTCGTGATCCCATTACCATAGACATGAATGCAATCAATCAAAAATTGAATGGGAAACGAATCTTAGTTACGGGAGCAGCTGGTAGTATTGGCAGTGAACTGGTAAAATTGCTTGCTGACTGTTCACCGGAAGAACTTATATTAGTTGATCAGGCAGAATCTCCATTACATGAAGTATTATTGGCGATGACTTATAACTTTCCAAGTTTAAAGTGCCATACTATTGTTACTAATATATGTCATAGCCACCGTATGGAACATATTTTTAAAGAATACAGACCTCAAATAATTTTTCATGCGGCAGCTTATAAACATGTTCCTATGATGGAGGACAATCCTGTTGAAAGTATATTAAATAACGTGGATGGCACCCGTAAATTAGCAGATTTAGCCGTAAAATACGGAGTGAATGAATTCGTGATGATCAGTACAGACAAAGCTGTCCGGCCAACAAGTGTGATGGGGTGTTCCAAACGTATTTGTGAAATCTATTGTCAGAGTTTGGCTAAATTCAATAAAAATAATTGCAAGTTCATTACCACTCGTTTTGGGAATGTGTTAGGTTCTAACGGCTCTGTTATTCAGGTCTTTCGTAAACAGATACGTTGTGGCGGACCTGTTACAGTTACTCATCCAGATGTAGTGCGATATTTTATGTTGATACCCGAAGCTTGTCGGCTGGTATTGGAAGCTTGCCGTATGGGTAAAGGAGGGGAAATATTTGTATTTGATATGGGATATCCAGTACGTATTTCCGATTTGGCACGTCAGATGATAAAGTTAAGTGGTAATAGAAATATTCAGATTAAATACACAGGATTACGTCCGGGAGAGAAACTTTATGAAGATCTGTTGAGTGACAAGGAAAATATGATGTCGACTTCACATGGAAAAATCAAAATAGCCCAAGCTCAGGAGTTCGATTTTGATACTATAAGCAAGAAGATTGATCAGTTAATAGAAACGGCAAAAACGTACGATGTACAAAAAATCATTATGTTGATGGAGCAAATTGTTCCTGAGTATAAGCATGCAATTTATAAGAAAAACAATTAAAAATATATGACTATGAAGCTGATAGATGTAGTACGTAAGGCAGCTGCGTCTCTCTTAGTTTGGGGAGTAGCATCTTTTAATTATGCAGTCTTTGCACAAGAGGACAAGTACAAGGATTACAGGGAAGTGTATCGTGATACGACCGATTACGTAGCTCCAACAGAATTAGGAATTAAAAAAGATACAATTGTAGATCCTTTACGTGTTGTTACTAATAAATTTGGTAAGAACTGGTTCATATTTGCTACAGGTGGTTTGCATACTTACCGGGGAGATTATTCAACGATGGGAAAGTTTTCTGGAACGCTTTCTCCCGACTGGAGTATAGGTATCGGTAAATGGTTCACTCCTGGAATTGGTTTAAAAGTAGAGTTTATCCGTTCAAATTCTCGTGGATATACTGGGTATACCACCGGACATTATGGATATGGCGATGTTCTGTATAGAGAAGATGGTACTCCTTACCGGAAAATGAAGACAGGTTGGTGGGATATTAGCGGAAGTGCCGTTTTGAATCTATCTCGTTTATTTATGGGATATGAAGGATATAATAGTCCCAGACTGATGAATCAATTTATGGCTAATATAGGTATTGGTGGAGTTCATCACCTGGGATATGAACATAGTCATGGATCTGATAATGAGTGGAGTGGACATGTAGAGCTGCAATACAGCCGTTTCTTTAATCGTAAAAAACGATTCTCGTTGGATATAAAGGCCCGTGGTATTTTTTATCAGACAAATTTTGATTTGGAATATGGTCAAGCTGATTATGCAGCCAATAAATGGGATTGTAATTTGGGCATAGATGTCGGGTTTACTTACTATTTGGGTAAACAGCGTTCCAATGGTTGGGGACGTGCAACAACGCAGTTATACAAACGTGATTATAGAGAACGTAAAATCTTAGTTGTACGTGAAAAAGAGCATCCGGTGAAATATGGAACAATTACTTTCTATGTCTTTTATCCAAATAACTACTCCGGAAGAAATGATGCGCCGCAGGTACAAAGTTCAGTAGTCAATGCTTTGGATTATTTGGCAGGCGGTATCTTCACTCAAAAACAATATGTAAACAGCGATGCCGTAACTTCATGTATCGAAAAAGGTACATCCATGAACTCTTTGGCTATTCAGGATTTGCCAACTGAAACGGCAGATAGAGATTTTGAAATTAATTTTGTTCCTCGTGGTTATGAAATGTTGAAAGACCAGCCTCTGTCATATAGTTTGGAAGCAAGTGCAATGACCGATTTTTATAAGAAGGCAGGATATTATTATGCCCCAATATACGACGGTTTACATACTTGGAAATATCGTATCGATAACGAAACGCTCAAGCAACAATTATTGAGTTATGATAATTATACAGAAACAACTTCTTATGGTTTGAATTCTCATGACGGTTTGGATATTATTCGCCAACACATGGATATTGATAGCAATGAAGAACTGGTAAGTTTTGCTGATGTATATGCTGTTATGAATTCAGACAAAGGTTATATTTCGCAATTTACAAATGCGGAAAGTGTATCGCATATCCAAAATGTATTTAAAGATGGTGTAATCACTATGATTCAGGTAGAAGGCTTGGCTACCAGTCAGGATAACTATACAGGTGCTAATGCAGAACAGGTTGGTATAGAACGTAATACGGCTCTTTCTCAAAACAGAGCACAAACTGTTATTTCATGGTTGAAGACCAACGAACACATGAAAGAGGTCGCTTCACAGATTTACTTGGTTGGTCACATGAATGGAATACGTACGGTAAATGATAAGAGTACTCGTGGTTTGAATGCCAAATTGAACAGATGCGTTAAAGTTCGTATTCATTATATGATAAGATAAGGATTACAGGTATCCTGTAATTAATTATTTATACAGATGCCTGTGGAAAGAATTGCCATAGGCATTTGTTTTTAATATATGATTATTTGTGTCATAACTCTACTATTTTGCGGTAGTGATGTTTGGCTTACTAAAGACAGTATTTCTACCTACTGGTCTGGATAGTTTGTGTAGGAATCTCTTATGCTGCAGGTATATACGGGCGTATTTGTAGGCCATTATTTTATTTTTCGCCTAACTTCTGCGATAAATATTACTATTGGCTGTACGATACCTTTTTGATCATCAATGTCTTCTGGGTATTGGTAATCCATACCGCCTACAGTAACCGCTTTATTCAAATTTCGTGGCTCATCATGCCTGTTATTTTGATTTATCCTTTTTATGAAACGATACTTTTGGCAAAGCCATGAAAAAATATTGGGGTAGCCTTATTATGCTTTTTTATTACAATATATTAAGTAAATAAGCATAGAGTTTTGTTATGAATAATTGATTTAATTCTATTAAATATAATAAAATGCAAAATATATTGATTTTAGATACTTCTATATCTTCTTTAAATAAAGGTGATGATATAATAATGGAATGTGTTAGAAAAGAACTTGAATTTATATTAAAAGGAAAATTTGAATTGACACTTCCAACTCATGTATCTGCCTTTCATTGGTATCAGATATATAGAGGTCTAGATCGAATAAAAATATACCAAGATTGTGAGCTAAAATTTGTTGGTGGAACAAATTTATTAGTAAAAGATATGCTAACATACTATCCTCAATGGAATATTAATATATTTAATTATAAAGCTATAAAAAATTGCATTCTTGTTGGAGTTGGTGCTGGAAAAGGTGAAAAGACCAATCTATACACAAAATTGTTATATAAAAAGTTATTAAACAAAGAGTATATTCATAGTGTACGTGATGAAAGGAGTTTACAATTCATTGAAAAACTAGGTTTCAAAGCCCTAAATACAGGATGCTCAACAATGTGGATGTTAACTCCTAATTTTTGTAAAAAGATACCCACACATAAAGCTGATAGAGTTGTTTTTACACTAACAGCGGAAAAAGGAATAAACTCTTTAGATCAAGAACTTATTAATATACTTAATAAAAATTATTCCGAAATATTGTTTTGGCCACAAGGTTATCTGGATTATGAGTACTTACGCCAATTTAATAGCATTGAAAATATAAAAATTATATATCCAACTAAAGAAGCATTTCATAAAGTGTTAAAAAATAATAATATAGAATATGTAGGGGCTAGACTACATGCAGGTATATATGCTATGAGGCATGCAAAAAGAAGCATAATAATAACGATTGATGAAAGAGCAAGAGAAATTAATAAAAGTAATAACTTGAATTGTATAGAAAAAAAAGATATTCATCTCCTTAACGAATATATTAATTCAACTATTGAAACAAGAATTAATATGCCACTTAAAGAAATTGAAATATGGAAACAACAATTTATCAATGCTTATGAAAAATGATATTATTTTAAAAAAAATCACATTAAATAAAACAATTATTTCATACGAATTTGAAACTTGTGGAAATATTTCTAAGCTTCTAAAAAAACAAGAGTTATGGATTGATTATGGAAGCCCAATAAATAATATACCAGAATCAATCCTTACAATTCCTTTTATTTCCATTATGTTACCTTTAATATGGGTTTCCAATGCAACTCTTTGGATTACGAAAATAGATCGAACATTTTATGATGCAACATTTAAATTACGTCGTGCATACTCTGATTTATATCCGAATTTCTCTTTGAAAGGGAAAATAATACCGTCCTATATTATTGATAATTATTTACCAATAAAAAATGATGGGTTTATGCTATTCAGCGGAGGATTAGATGCACATACTTCATATATACGAAATATAGATATCATCAAGCAATTAATAAATATACAAGGATGGTATAAATCTAGAAATGAAATAAATAAAGTTGCAGAAAACGATTTTTCCAAAATTTCTATCTTTGCAAAAAAAAATAATTTAGAATTTTATGGAATAAAATCCAATTTTGCGACTCTTGTATCTCTCAAATATTATAAAAAATATGCAAAAAAAATGGGAGATTCCTTATGGCATGGCTTTCAGCATTCTATGGCCTTTATTTCAATTACTATCCCATTAGTTTACAAAAAGAATGGAGGGCAAATCATTATTGCAAGTTCATTCACGGTTGGAGATGAACGAGTCTGTGCTTCTTATCCAACAACAGACAATGAATTTAGATTTGCAAAACATGGGAAAGTTAAACATGATGGTTTTGAATTGTCTCGACAAGATAAAATTAGACTCATCGTAAATCATCAAAAAAATATAAAAACAAGTTATCCTATACAAGTTTGTTCATTTAATAATGGGAATTGCTGCAAGTGCGAAAAATGTTTTAGAACAATTTTGGGCCTAATTGCAGAAGGAGCAAATATAGAAGATTTTGGTTTTAAGATTGATAAGCTTCTATTAGAATACTACCAAAATTACTTTAAAAAAAATATAGCTTTCTTTGGTGTTGCTAATGAATCACAAACACATTGGCCATATATAATAAAAAGAATGCATGAGAATTACTATAAATTAACAAAGTATCATGATTTTATTAATTGGTTTCTTAACTATAATTTCAAAAAAGAGAAAAGAAAAGCAATACTTAAATATTATGTCTTTAATTTTTTTTCAATCATAAAAAGAAAAATATATAATGGATAAAGGAAGAATATATAATTCTCTTAGAAATTTTATATTTGGTTCTCTGTCACAAATCACATCTCTAATACTTTCATTTATAGTAAGAAGTGTATTTATACACTATTTCAATCTTACATATTTAGGACTAAATGGATTATTTACAAATATACTGACAATTTTGTCTCTCGCCGAACTTGGTTTTGGAACTGTAATGACTCACGCATTGTATAAACCCTTATGCAGTAAAGATGAAAAAAAAATTATTTCTTATATGCATTTTTATGCAAAAATATATAAAATCATAGGAGTAATTGTTACTTTACTAGGATGTTCATTGATACCATTTCTTAATTTTTTTATAAAAGGAAATATACCAAGCGACATTAATATTACTTTATTATATAGTCTTTTCTTGGTCGAATCTATATCATCCTATTTTTTTGCTTATAAACGGTCCATTTTAAATGCCGATCAAAAATCTTATATATGTTCTTGGATACATTTTATAGTTTTGCTCGTGCGCTCTACTATTCAAATCATAGTAATTATATTATTTCAAAATTTTATTATTTACATTATTATTCAGATTTTTACTACCATTTTTGAGAATATATATATATCACAAAGTCAATAAAATATATCCTTATTTAACTACACGACAGTATGAGAATCTTACATCTACAGAACTATGTAATATAAAGAAAAACGTTTATGCCTTGATACTATCCAACATTGCCAGAGTAGCGATGAAAGGTAGTTCTAATATTATAATTTCTGCCTTAGTAGGAATAACTATAGTTGGAATATATTCCAACTATATTATGATATCAGGAGCTGTAATTATGATTCTATCACAAGTCTTTTCTGCAATGACAGGAAGCGTTGGCAACTATTTAGTGCAAGAAGCACAAACAAAACATTTAGAGTTATTCGAACGATTAGATTTTCTAAACTTTTGGCTATATAGTGTTTGTGCTATTTGCTTATATCTTTTTTTTAATCCATTTATTGAATTATGGATTGGAAAACAATATACATTAGATCAAAACGTAGTATTTATAATTGTATTAAACTTTATTTTAGAAGGTTTTTTATATACGTTATGGCTATTCCGTTCAACTATGGGATTATTTGTACAAGGAAAATATCGCCCTCTATTTTCTACTACAATAAATATTATAGGTTCTATTATTCTAGGGTATTATTGGGGATTAACAGGCATTCTTTTAAGTACGACTATCTCAAGAATTTTAGTAAATGTTTGGTATGATCCATATATTATCTATAAATATGGATTAAGATCATCTGTAAAACCTTATTACCAAACATATTTAAAACGTTTTTCTACAATCATAGGGATTGTTATAACTTCTATTTTTTTTATTACTCCAATATTAAAACTTAATAATAAAGTAATCATTATTCTTATTATACCAATATATTTCCTCATTTTAAATATAGTTTTCACAATAATATATAAAAAAAATATTCACTACAAATATTACAAAAATTTTATATTAAATATAATCAGAAAGTAATTTTGCCATAGTTAGACTCCCAATACTAGAGTCTAGGAAATATTCGGCTTCTATTACAGTAAGCATTGTATATTAATTAAACGTTGTACTTTTGTATAAATTTTCAACATCAAAGTGTGGAATAAGACCGACGTAAGCTTAGTCATTTAGATTGTATCGGATGTTCAGCCCCCACACTTTTACATCAGAATCCGGATAGTTCATTGGGCAGTTAGCCCCCGCATTTGCAATGATGGCTAAAGATGTATAGATGTTGCGTTGTAATTATAAAAACCATTAGCTTATGACCTACGTTGGAATTGATGTTAGTAAGTTAACATTCGTGGTTGCTTATTCTTCTGCAAAAAGCAGTAAAACCAAAACCTTTAAGAATACAGCTAAAGGTATTCGTGAGTTTATAAAAACGATATCAGTTGATGAACATCATTGTGTTATGGAAGCAACAGGCAATTATAGTACATTGCTTGTATATATGCTTTCCGAGTTTGGTTTTACAGTAAGCCTGGAGAACCCTCTGAAGATAAAAAATTTCTCCAAAGTCATGCTTTCAGTCATAAAGTCTGACGAGATTGATGCACGTCTTATAGCACTATACGGTGAGAAGATGCAACCATCTCCATACAGAATGCGCAGCGATTCAATTTTAGTTCTCAAACAAAAACGTACTGTCCTACGCCAGCTAAAGAAGCAGTTAGTAGCAACAAGCAACCTGAAAGGTTCTATGGAGGTTCTTCCAATTTATGACTCTAAATGCAAGAAAACAATAGAGAAAACGATTGCTTTTCTGGGAAAACAAATCAAATATATGGAAGAAGAACTGGCTTCATTAGTTAATGATGAATTCAAGAAACAGATGGATTTACTCACTTCCATAAAAGGTATCGGTGTAACACTAGCTGCGGCTTTAATTGTGGCAACTGGTGGCTTTACATACTTTGATAATGCAAAACAACTTACGCGTTATCTTGGCTTATCACCAACATATCAACAGTCAGGAACATCTGTCAACTTTAAAGGTCACATAAACAGAAATGGCGATCCAATTCTTCGAAGTCAACTGTATGTGGCAGCATTCTCATCACTTAGGTGCAATACAGAATGTAAAGCATGTTTTGACCGTCTACGATCTAAAGGTAAACCTGGTAAAGTAGCTGTTGTTGCTGTCGCCAATAAATTGGTAAGACAGGCCTTTGCAGTTGTTACACAAGATAAGCCATATGTTGATGGATTTATATCAGTAAAACCATAATCACTCCTGCGGAGGGAGCGCCATGCGGCAAGGGACTGAGCAGTCAGGCCCGACGAGTTTTCATTATACATATGCATAAACATACTTATAATTGTTAAATATATTCAAGTTTTTATTATAGTTCATCCAATTTTGACGTATTGCCTCAAAGAATAAAAAATATGACCTTCGCTGCTGTAACAAAAATATTAAAAGTATGTA
>OLVW01001704.1_pt1 | contig 17963 bp, 23 predicted proteins | sample 1673301 | NCBI WGS metagenome assembly OLVW01 (sample SAMEA3178941, study PRJEB25190) | human gut metagenome
GAGGGGGGAGTCGGAACACCCCTCCCTGCCTCTGGCCCAGCGGAGCGTCCCTGCATGCTAAAGGCAAGCAGAAACGTTCCCAGTGCCGCTGTAGCTGCCGCTTTTTCTCTACACTCTCTGTAAAAAATCAACCGGGAAGCTCCGCAGAACTTCCCGGTTGACAGATACAAGAATATCCTTTATTACAGCGAAAGATCCAGCTCGTGGCAGTACTCCACGATATGGTGGAACATCTGCTCCACGGCGGGAGCCATAGAGGCCGGGCGCTGCACGGCCAGACCCACCACGCGGTACTCCTCCGGCTCGATGGGGTACACCTTGACGGCGGCTTTGCAGTCCCGCAGCAGCATCTGCGGCATGATGGAGATGCCAAGCCCGGCCTCCACCATGGCAATGTTGGACTGGTCGTCGATGACGTGGCAGCGGCGCTCGGTGCCGATCTTGTATTTCTTGAGGAACTGGCGCATCTCGGCGTCGGTGGCGTCGCACTGCACCACAAAGCTCTGGCCGTTCATCAGCGCCGGGGTCATTACGCCGTCCTGCGGCTCCGGCCAGTCCTGCGGCACGATGCACAGCAGCGGCTCCCGGAACAGCTCGGTGAGGTTGAACTCCTCCCGGCAGGTAGAGGACAGGAAGGCGATGTCCACCTGACCGGTGCGCAGCCATTCCTTGACATCATCGTAGGTGCCCTGATATACTTCGATCTCGATCTGCGGATAATGCGCCGCAAAGCTTTTCAGCAGCCCGGGCAGCAGCGAGGCGCACACCGAGTTGAATACACCCAGCTTTACCTTGCCCTTTTCCAAGCCGTTCAGGCGGGCGATGCTCTGCTTCAGCGCCTCGTCACTGTTCAGCACATCACGGATAGAGGGATACAGGGAAGCGCCGTAACTGGTCATGGATACGCCGTTTTTACCGCGGTTGAACAGGGCAAAACCCAGCTCCTCCTCCATTACGGCAATGGCGTGACTGATAGCCGAGGGGGTCAGATGCAGCTGCTGTGCCGCCTTGTTAAAGCTGCCCTGGCGGGCCACAGCATCAAAAATCTCATAAGAAAACAGCGTCATACCTCAATGCCTCCTTCCCGTTACTCGTTCGGAGACGCCCGATCTTCTGTGAATCTTTTTCATCTTGCTCTTGCTGGAGTTCAATTTTCTTTTTGAGTGTACTATCCCGCCCGGCCTTTGTCAAGCACCCAAGCGGAAATTTCCACAAAAAATAAGGACTTTCCTGCAACAGAAAGTCGAATCCACACTCTTTTGGAGGGTTGTTTATGGTTGTTCCCCAAACACAGCGCCCCGCGCTCAGCGGCACGGCCCTCAAGCGGCTGGCCCTTTGCAGTATGCTGCTGGACCATCTCGGCGCGTCCTGCCTGGAAGCTGGCGTCTTTTCCCGCCCGGGGCCCATTTCCGAGCCGCTGCTCACGCTGGATCTCTGCCTGCGGTGGGCCGGGCGGCTGGCGTTCCCCCTCTACTGCTTCTTGCTGGTGGAGGGCTTCCTGCACACCCACAGCCTCCGGCAGTACGCCGGGCGGATGCTGGCCTTTGCGCTGGTGAGCGAGCTCCCCTTTGACCTGGCCTTTTTCCACACGCTGATCTACCGGGGCCACCAGAACGTTTACTGGACCCTCTTTTTCGGGCTGTGCGCCTTGGGCTGTTTGCGGCATTGCGGGGAGCGGAGCGCCCCGGGCATTTTCAGCGCCCTGGCTCTGGCCGTGCTGGCGGAGCTCCTCCGCACGGATTACGGGGCCATCGGGGTGCTGCTCATCGTGGTCCTGTACATCACACGGGCCTCCCGGCCCCTGCAGTGCCTGTTCGGGGCCGTGGCCGTCTGCTATGAGCTGCCCGCGCCGCTGGCGTTCCTGCCCGTCTCTCTTTATAATGGTCAGCGGGGCCGCTGCTCCAGGGCCGAGCAATGGGCGTTTTACCTCTTTTACCCCGCCCACCTGGCCCTGCTGGCCGCCGTGACCAACCTGCTGCTCTGAAAACCCGATAAGAATGGAAAAAGCCCGGTGATTTCAAAGAATCATCGAGCTTTTTCTTGGCGGAGTAGGAGGGATTTGAACCCTCGCGCCGTTGTTTAGACGACCTACGCCCTTAGCAGGGGAGAAAAATCAAGCACTTTCAAACGAACTGCCGCACAAAAAAGGAGTGCTCATGTAATGTTTTGGAAGTGCATTTTCTCGTCATCTGCCATCAATCCCCCATTTTATGCCCCGCCGCATTTCAGCAAATTCCGACCTTTTGCAACGCTTTTCAGCACTTTTGGCACAATTCGACACTTTTCGTTTACACTCTTTCTTGGATATTCCACAAGTCGGAAAGGATGTGTTTAAAAGTGCCAATCACTGATTCTTCCACGCTCTCGCTGCGCATTGCTCAGACACTCCGGCCTCTGGGCATCATCCGCAGTATGCGTTCTTACTCCATCATTGCCGACTGCCTGCGGCTTATCTGGGAACAAGAGGACCGGCTGGAAGCTGTCCAGAAAGAGGTCTATGAGCCGATTGCTGACAAGCAATGCAGTGACTGGACGGCCATTCAAAGCACCATCCGGCGTGCCGCGCAGACCGCATGGCACACCAACCCTTCCCGTGTGCAGGAGCTGGCTTGCTATCCGTTGGACGGCTGCCCCAGTGCTGTACAGTTCCTCGAAATGCTGTACAACGATCTTGCACGCGGCTGATCACTTCAACTTGTTCATCGCGTCCAGCTTTTCTTCCAGCGGGATGTGAGTGTAGCCCAGCGTGACCGCATAGTCCGTGTGGCCCAGCACTTCCTTTATAATTGCCGGGGCGACCTTCTCCACAGCCAGCAGCGTGGCCGTGGTGTGGCGCAGGCAATATGGCGTCATGTCTGGCTGCAGACCCACACGCTGGGCCATGTCGTGCCACTCGGCATAGAAGGTTTTCTCGTCCACCTCGCACAGGCGCTTGGTGCCGCTACGGTAGGCTTCCCGCACAAGGGGCATGATCTTGTCCGGGAAGATGATCTGCCGGGCCTTGCCGGCATCCGTTTTGATGCCGCCGGTGCAGTACTGTTCAGCCAGGTGGGTGTGCGCTTTCAGAATCGTGAGCATCTCACCGGTGCGCATTCCGGTGTAGACCATGATGAGCCAGTACCGGCTAAACTCGTGGCCGGCATCGTAGTCCTGCCAGATCCGCTGCACCTCGTCCTCGGTCAGGGCGGTGCGTGTGCTGGCGCTGATCGGCGGCAGATCTAGCAGCTTGGAGTAATCCTTATCGGCATACTCGTACTTGAGGGCCAGCGTGTACATCTTGCCCAGCAGGGCCTTGATATCCCGCTTGGGGTAGTACCCGCCCTCGCGGGCGTCCACGATCGGCTGCAGGTGCGCATAACGCAGGTTCCGGATCTTGGCGTTCTTCAGCGGCTCCAGCGCCGCCCAGGCTGTGCGGTAGTGGCTGGCCTTGTCCTTGCTCAGCTTGGGCAATGTCTGCGCACAGATCATCTCCCACAGCTCCTGCAGGGTGGCATCCTGGGCAAATTCCTGCCCGTTCAGCACCATCTCCCGCATCTCCGGCAGGGCCTGCACGGCATCCCGCTTGGTCTTGAAGCCGCTGCGGATCTTATGGTAACGCACACCATCCTTATAGATGTTGATCTCGGCACGCCACTTGCCGGCATTGCCGTACTGGTAGACACTCCCCTCCCCGTTCGACCGGGCACGGGGCTTCCGTGTGGTCACCAGCTTTGCGCCGCACCAACAGCACCATGCTGCACCGTCCGGCAGTTCTTTGCGGCATTTCGGGCATTCAAACATTGTTTTCACCTCCAGAAGGGTACACTTTGACAAGCCTGCCCTTTTGGAGTACAATAACAGTTGGTTAGGTTGTCTTGTACCCTTGTGGGCAAGCCATTCTGCAAACGCTCTCGGTGTTGGTAGCACCGGGGGCGTTTTTGTTTTGTTCAACTACCGAGGATTCCTCGGCAACTCATAATAAAGCGACCCCGCCATGGTACGCATCATTGAGAGGCGTGGCGGGGTCTGTATCATGCATTTGCATTATATGCCACGCAATAAAGCAAGCGGAAGAACGGTTTTACTCCTTTTTCTCCTCTGCATCTTCTGCTTCAAACTGTGCCTTTAAAAGTTCTATCATGTTCACCATTGGCAACACAATTTTGCCATTGTTAAGAACAGCGGTGGAAATTGTTTCAATTTTCCCGCGCGCAATACTATACAATGCGGTAGATCATATACCTTTTCACCCCACCCAGTGGGTCCAGCCCACGGCCTTGCCCTCGATCTGCACGTCGTTCAGTTCCGGGCCGGTGTAGACCATGGGCGCATAGGCGGCGTTTGCGGGCATCAGGGTCAGGGTGCCGTTCTGGTAGTACACCCGCTTGAGGGTGGCTTCCTCGCCGATGCGCACCGCGGCGATCTCGCCGTTTTCCACCTCGGGCTGGATGCGGATATACACCACGTCCCGGTCATGGATGCCGGCACCCTCCATGCTGTCGCCGTGGCAGGTGAGGGAGAAATCGCACCGGATGTTCTCCGGCACGTCCACGATTTTTTCAATGTTCTGCTGGGCCAGGATGGGCGTGCCGCAGGCGATCGAGCCCACCAGCGGGATCTTCTTCATCTTGGGCATCGGCTCAAACCCCTTCGGGATGGGACGAGGGGCGGGGGCAGCGGAATGATCGAGCACAATCGGATCAGCAATCTTAATATCCGTACGGCCATACAGATAATTCATATCCACATTAAACAGGTCAGCAATTGCCTCCATGGTCTCAAACCCCGGCTCTCGCTCCCCACGCTCATACATGTTTACACTGCTCTTGGACAACTCCAACTCGTCCGCAAGCCGCTGCTGTGACCAGCCTTTTTCACGGCGCAGCGATTTCAGCCGCTCTGCAAAAGTTGCCATTTGGCCACCTCCCTATATTATTACAATCAAATAATAGCACATATCGTGCACAAATTCAAGCACAAAAAGTGCACTATCATTTTATGCACATTTTGTGCACTCTGCGAATAGATTTCTTTCTCCACTTTGAGTACAATAAGTGCACAGAAAGGAGGTGACCACCACGGATGGACAGTAAGACAATCGGCCATAAGCTGCGTGCGCTGCGTGGCGAAATGGACGCAAAAACCGTTGCTGATGCGCTTGGAATCAGTACTTCGGCGCTTTTTATGTATGAGCGTGGCGAACGTATTCCCCGCGATCAGATCAAGAAGCGCATCGCCCAGTACTTCGGCCAGAGTGTCGAAGAAATTTTTTTCGCAGAGTGAGTACATATTGTGCTTATTTCAAAGGAGGTGAAGAAGATAGAGAACCACAAAAAGCCCAGCGAACCGTCGGAAGCGGAACGCTGGGCGTTGAAAGATGTACCGACTTCGCAGCTTGTGGAAGAGTTGGTCAACCGGACTGGCGTGACGGCAGAGAGTAGCTGGTGGTGCAGAATGTCGAGCTACCATATCATAATTCGGATAAATCTGAATAAGGAGGATTGTCCACAGTGTTTACGCTAAAGTTGATTCCGATACTCTGGGCTGTCATCGTCTTGTGCAATCTGCTCACAAAGAAACTCGTGCCGGATCTCATGACGTGGTATCCCATCTACTCCATCATTGTTGGTGCGTTGACGACTGTGCTCCTCGTAGCTCTCGCATTTTAACAATGATTCTATTCAGCAATTCCACTTTTCTTACAAGCAAATCATCATAGCTTTCTCTACGTTGCGCGAGCTTTTCCAACAAAACCATATCAGCGCGTAATTCTTCTGGTACATAGTACATTGCAAGAGCCGAATGCTCTCCAAAGGTTTGAATGCTTTCTTTGGTCTGATATTGAATCGCAGCACCGGCAGCTCGAATATAACCTTCATATATTTCGCGTTCTCGCTTTTGCTGTGCTTCGCGTTCCTGATGTTCATACTCCAATTTTTTCATTTCAAGCTGATGTTGATTGTTGAAGAAGGCTGTTAAAGCCGGAGAAAACAATGCACAGATTGCTACAACCATCGCTACCAACGATGACCAGTCTGAAACAGACATTCCCGCATTTGCCGTAGGTTCCATTATTTCCACCTCCCTTCTGCCCCTCTATTCTACCGCAGAAGGGAACCGCTCACAAGGAGGTCAAACCCACATGAACGACTTAACCACATTCTCAAAACCCGAGTTCGGGCAGTTGCGCACCGTGGAGATCAACGGCACGCCCTGGCTGGTCGGCAAGGACGTTGCCATTGCACTGGGGTACAAGAATCCCCAGCGGGCCATCCGTGACCACGTTGATACCGAAGATCAAGGGGTGACCAAAACGGTCACCCCCTCCGGTGAACAGGAGATGCTCATCATCAACGAATCCGGCCTGTACAGCCTGATTTTGAGCAGCAAGATGCCCAAGGCAAAGGCCTTTAAGCACTGGGTCACCAGCGAGGTGCTGCCCGCCATCCACAAGACCGGCGCATACGAGAGCTTCCAGGCCAAGCAGCACATCGAGCAGCTGGAAGCCACCAACACCCGGCTGAACGCCGCCATTCAGGCCGTGAACGAAGCCAAGGCCGCCCTGGCCAACGTCACGGCCATGCGTGACGACTTCATCAAAGACCGGGACGATTTCAAGGAACACTTCCAAAAATGGAAGTCCCTGTACGGCGGTGCCTGCGACCGGCTGCGCAGAGCGGAGAACCTTGTGCAGCAGGCGCAGGGCGAGCTGAACAGCCGCATTGACCAGCTGAGCATCGTGGCCTTTGGCCTGCCGGGCTTTGACGAGATCATGCAGACGGCGATGGAGATCGCCCTGCCGGACAAGAAGGAGGAATGATCTATGGAAAAGACCCCGTTCCCCACCACGCTGGATGAGCTGGAGACCTACCCCCAGCAGACCCTGACCGCCGAACAGGTGGCGCAGTTCCTGGGCTGCAGCGTGCAGTCCATCCGCAGCCAGGCACAGATCGACGCCGGAGCCTTGGGCTTCCCGGTGATCCTGTACGGCAGTACCATCCGCATCCCGCGGCTTGGCTTTATCTACTTCATGCGCTACGGCCGCACCAGCGTCCAGAAGCGCAGCTACAAGTAAGGAGGACATTATGACCACCACAATTATCCCCGCCCGTGAACGGGCGCAGGCCCCCATCGGCCTGCCGTACATTGCACCGCTGTTTTGGAACAAATGGTTCCGTTGGGACGGGAGCCCGGCATCCGGCCACCACCAGCTGGGCGGACGCACGCAGGACGAGCATCACACCGGCCTGCAGATTTTCGCGGACGGTGAGTGGCACCCCGTCGTAGGCTGGTCGCTGGACGACTGCACACCCACCGCAGACTGTCCTTGGGAGGTAGAAGAGGCATGAAGATTAAGTCTACTGTTTTGCACGCTCTGGCCGTCGCCTGCATGGGCGTGGGCCTGCTGTACGGCATGGGTATTGAGGGCGGTGCTCAGCTGGGCCAGCCCGTCACCGACGGCGAGTTCGTCACCGCCATGGTGCTTGTGCTGGCAGCTGTCTTTTTCATGCGCCTAGGCTTTGCCGCCCAGGACGCCGAGGAGCGGGCCCAGCGGAAAGTCCACAAGGAGCCCCAGAACACCGTGAAGAGCCGGAAGAAGGTGGGCTGATGCTGAAAAAGAAGCTCATCAACCTGCTGTACACTCTGGCGCTCTACGCAAAGGACAAGCTGCTGGACGCCGAAATTTGGGCGCTTAAGTGCACTGTCCGGACGCTTGAGGCACAGGGCAGAATCCTCGACCGTGTCCTTAAGCTCACAAATGAGGCTGACGCATGACCGCCAAGGAGTACGTCGAGAGCCTGCAGCAGAAGTACGGGCAGCTCTGCCAGCAAGACAGCAATGCTATGACAACGACCCGCTGGGCGTCTGAGCTTTACAAGCTCGAAGCACGAATTGAGGTCTATGTTCTTGTGCTTGAGGACTTGGAAGGTGTGCTGCGGCTCATGGAGGACATCCCCCATGGCTGACTTTGTCAACAACGTCCCGTGGTACACCGTGTGGGACGCCAAGAGCGGTGACCTGCTGGCCAGCGGCACGGCCGCCATGTGCGCCCGGCGGCTGGGCTACGCCAGCGCCAACAGTTTTGCGTCTGCCGTCTCGCACTGGCTCAAGGACGGCAGGCAGCACGTCAAGTACATTTGCCAGCGGGAGCTCATCCCGCGCAGCGAGGTGGACAGCCTGCCACGCAAACCAAAAAGGCCCGCCCGTGTTCGCAGCACGGACGAGCCCAAAGGGTGATGGATTCTCTACTCCCCATCACCCCGAAGAATAACACACTTTGGAGGTTTTTACAAGCATGAAAGGTATTCTGATCGAACCGGGCCGCGCCCCGGAACCGGCAAATCTGCCGGACACCCTCTCCGCTATGGAGGCCCGGCTTGGCGGCACGGTGGAGCATTACATCTTCCCGCGCACCCCGGCGGTGCTGTTCTTCCGCACGGCGGGCCAGCCGGTCAACCGTGTGGTGCGTGGCCAGCCCCTGTGCGGCACCATCTTCTGCTATGGCTGGCGTGGCGGCGACATCAAGCCGCTGTCCGGTGCCCTGCTCGCCGAGCTGCTGGACCGCCTGAAGGACACGGAGGTGCGGGTATGATCATCAGCCAGAACAGCAACGATGTTTACTACGCCTATACCCGTGGGCGCTTCTGGCGCTGGGACGGATCCGCACGGGTCTGGAAGGAAAGCCATCTGCTGGCCCAGAAGTTCGACAAGGCCAAGGCAGCTGAAAAGCATCTGACCCCGGAAGCGTTTCTGACCGGCGATGAGTTCATCCCGATGGACGACTACGAGCTTCCGGATCAGATGCTCACCGCCCTCCGGGATGCCAAGCCCTGCAGGAATGCGCCGGTTGAGCCGGTAGAAGAATGCACAGCGCCGGTTCCTGCCCATACGGCAGATGTTGCCGAACCGTGCGGCAACGTTCCAGCTTCTCCCTCTTTTGATTTTTCCGCACTGGGCGACCTGTCCGGACAGGCTGCAGAGGCTGACCATCAGTTTGATCTGCACTACGGCACCGCACAGGATGAATACCTCATCTCCTGCATCTATCTGGCCCGGGTGCACGCCCTGACGGCCAAGGCTGGCCGCTATGGCGGCGGCACCTGGACCAAGTGGTACGAGAGCAAGGGGCTGAGCCATGGCAGCGTGACCAAGATGGTCCAGAACGGCGAGGCTTTTAATTCGTCAACTGTTGACGAATTAAAACAGCTGCCCAACCTGACCCGCAAGGACCTGAACCTGATTGCCCGCTCTGGCTGCGCCGAACAGCTCACCGCAGCCGCCGGGGACAGCCAGCGGGTGCAGGAGCTGCTGGCCCAGCTCAAAGCCGAAAAATCCCGCGCCGATACCGCAGAAGCGCATCTGGAAGCCGCCCACGCCGACATCAACGGCCTGACCGAACGTGCCCAAAAGGCCGAATCCGAACGGGACAAGGCCCGCGCCGACCAGCTGAGCACCGCCAAAGACTGCAACCGGCTGGGCCTGAAGGTCTCGCAGGAAAAAGACCGTGCAGACAAAGCCGAGGCCCGAGAGGAAGAAGCCTGGAAGCTGCAGAGCAAGGCCGAAACCCGGGCGCAGGAGGCCGAGAAGCAGCTGGAGGGGTCCCGGCAGATGGCCGAAGCGGCCAAGCTCCGGGGCGACAAGCTCAAGGCCGAGAATGATGCACTCAAGAAGCAGCCCATCACTGCGGTGGTGGACAAGGAAGAGGTGGAGCGTCAGGCCAGGGAAATGGCCGCCGAGATGACCGCCGACCTGCGGGCACAGCTGGAACAGACCGCTTCCGGCAGCGAACAGGATGCCCACAGCTCCTATGACAACGTACTTTTGGCCGACCGTTCTTTCCAGAACATCGGCAAAATGGTGATTTCGTCCCTCCGCAAGCTGCCGCAGGAGCAGCGGGAAGCCGTCGCCAATCAGCTCATCCGTACACTGGGACAAATTCAAGGGGAGGTATCACAATGTCTGTAAAAATCACGGCGCTGGAAGCCGAGAACGTCAAGCGCATCAAGGCGGTGGCCTTTACGCCGTCGCCCACCGGGCTCACCCTCGTGGGCGGCAACAACAATCAGGGCAAGACCAGCGTGCTGGACGCGCTGGCGTGGGCACTGGGCGGGGAGCGCTTCCGCCCGGATGCCGCCCAGCGGAACGGCGCGGTCGCCCCGGCGCACCTCAAAGTTACCCTGTCCAATGGCGTGATCGTAGAGCGCAAGGGCAAGAACGCCAGCCTGACCGTCACCGACCCTACCGGGCGGCGCAGCGGTCAGCAGCTGCTCAATGCGTTCGTGGAGCCGCTGGCCCTCGATCTGCCCCGCTTCATGGAGGCATCGGACAAGGAAAAGGCCGACATCCTGCTGCGCATCATCGGCGTGGGGTCGGAGCTGCAGGTCAAAGATCTGGAGATCAAGGGCCTGTACGACAAGCGCACCTTCACCGGCCAGCTGGCCGCCCAGAAAAAGCACTTTGCCGAAGAACTGATCTCCTACCCGGAAGCCCCGGACGAACCGGTCAGCGCGTCCGACCTCATCCGTCAGCAGCAGGACATCCTTGCCCGCAACGGCGAGAGCCAGCGCAAGCGCCGGCAGGCGCAGGAGCTGACCCGCAAGCGGGATGAGGCCATGGCCGAGATGCAGCGGCTGGATGAGCGCATCGCCGAGCTGACCGCCCGGCGGGAGGAAGTGAGCAAGAAGCACACGGCATTGTTCGTGCAGGCGATGGAAGCCAGTAAATCCGCCGAGCAGCTGCAGGATGAATCCACCGCCGAACTGGAAGCGTCCATCCGGGACATCGAGGAGACCAACCGCAAGGTGCGTGCCAACCTCGAAAAGGCCCGCGCCGAGGACGAGGCCGCCCAGTACGCCAGCGACTACGACAAGCTGACCGGCCAGATCGAGGACAAGCGTGCCGAGCGCATGGCCCTGCTGAACGGGGCCGACCTGCCCCTGCCGGGCCTCAGCGTGGAGGACGGCGTCCTTACTTACAACGGCAAGCGCTGGCGGGACATGTCCGGCAGCGACCAGCTGCGGGTGGCCACGGCCATCGTGCGGCGGCTGAACCCGGACTGCGGTTTCGTGCTGCTGGACAAGCTGGAGCAGATGGACCTGACCACCCTGACCGAGTTTGCAGCCTGGCTGGAAGCCGAGGGCCTGCAGGCCATTGCAACCCGCGTGTCTACCGGCAGCGAATGCCAGATTATCATCGAGGACGGCATGGTCAAGGGCACCGAGCCGCCCGCCGAAAAGCCCCAGCCGAACAAGAGCTGGACGAAAGGAGCGTTTTAAATGAGCAAGTATTCCGTGACCACCGGAGTGCAGACCGCGCCGGTCAAAACCGTGCTCTACGGGCCGGAGGGCATTGGCAAATCCACCTTTGCCTCCCATTTTCCGGATCCGGTGTTCATCGACACCGAGGGCGGCACCAAGCGGCTGAATGTGGCCCGCCTGCCCCAGCCCACCAGCTGGGCGATGCTGCTGGACGAGGTGGCAGAGGTGCGCAAGGGCAGTGTGCCCTGCGGCACGCTGGTCATCGACACCGCCGACTGGGCCGAGCGCCTGTGCATTCAGGCCGTGTGCGCCCGCGCCAAGGTGAACGGCATCGAGGATTTTGGCTACGGAAAGGGCTACACCTACGTCAAGGAGGAGTTTGCCAAGCTGCTGGACGCCCTGGAAGAGGTGCTCAACGCCGGGCACAATGTGGTGGTGCTGGCCCATGCGGCCATCACCAAGTTCGAGCAACCGGACGCCGTGGGCAACTACGACCGCTGGAGCATGAAGACCTCCAAGCAGGTGGCCCCGCTGCTGCGGGAGTGGTGCGACATGCTGTTGTTCGCCAACTACAAGACCGTGGTGGAAAAGGCGGGCAGCAGTCCCAACGCCAAGAACAAGGCCAGCGGCGGCCGCCGGGTGATGTACACAGCGCATCACCCCTGCTGGGACGCCAAGAACCGCTTCGGCCTGCTGGAAGAAGTGCCCTTTGAGTACGCCAGCATTGCCGCCTGCATTCCCGGTTGCAACACTGAGAACAGGGCAGTTCTTGGCTCTCCCTCTGGGAGAGCTGGCACGGCGCAGGCCGTGACTGAGAGGGCGAGCCAGCCAGAGGCCGACATCCTGCCCACCCCGCAGGCACAGCCGGAACCGCCCCGTGAAGAGGTTCCTAAGGCCCTGCTCACGCCGGATCTGGTCGCCCTGGGCGTGCCGGAAAAACTGGCTCCGCTCATGAGCGCCAACAACGTGACTCCGGAAGAGCTGCAGCATGTAGTGGGCGAGCGGGGCTACTTCCCGGAGGATATGCCCATCAAGGACTACCCCATGGATTTTGTGGAGGGCTGCCTGATCGCCGCATGGCCCCAGGTGCTCCAGATGGTGCTGGACAGCCGTGACCTGCCGTTTTGACAATTGAAAGGAGAACTTACTTATGAATGACATGAACACCGACCGTGCCCTGAGCTGGGACGACGAATTCACCAACGAGCAGCAGGAGTTCGTGCTCCTGCCCGAGGGCGATTATGCCTTTGAGGTCACCGGCATGGAACGTGCCCGCTTTGAGGGCAGCGCCAAGCTGCCGCCCTGCTCCATGGCAAAGCTGACCCTGAAGATCTTCGGCGGGGCAAAGGGCGACACCACCGTCACCGACCGCCTGTACCTGCACACCAAAACGCAGGGCCTGCTGGGTGCTTTTTTCGAGAGCATCGGCCAGTGCAAGCGGGGCGAGACCTTCCGCCCCCGCTGGAACGAGGTGGTGGGTGCCCGGGGCTGGTGCCGTCTGGGCATCCGGGAGTACACCAAGCAGAGCGGCCCCAACGCAGGTATGACCGGCCAGAGCAATGAGGTCACCCGTTTTCTGCCGCCGCCGGAACCTAAGGCCGCACCCGCTCAGGGCTGGACACAGGGGGCATTCTGATGGCGAACATCCAATCCCTGCGTCCCTATCAGCAGGCCGCCCGGGACAGCATCCACGCCCAGTGGGAGCAGGGCCGTCTGCGCACGCTGCTGGTGCTGCCCACCGGAACCGGCAAGACCATCGTATTCGCCTCCGTTGCCGCTGATCAGGTGCGTGCCGGAGACCGGGTGCTCATCCTGGCCCACCGGGGAGAGCTGCTGGAACAGGCAGCTGACAAGCTCCAGCGTTCCACCGGCCTTGTCAGCGCCGTGGAAAAGGCAGAGTCCACCTGCCTGAACAGCTGGTTCCGGGTGGTGGTGGGCAGCGTGCAGACCCTGCAGCGCACCGCCCGGCTGGAACGCTTCCCGCAGGATTATTTCGGCACCATCATCATCGACGAGGCCCACCACGCCATCACCGACGGTTACCGCCGCATCCTGGACTACTTCAGCGGGGCCAAGGTGCTTGGCGTCACCGCCACGCCGGACCGCGGCGACATGCGCAATCTGGGCGAGGTGTTCGACAGCCTGGCCTTTGAGTACAAGCTGACCGACGCCATCAAGGAGGGCTATCTGTGCAAGATCATGGCCCAGACCATCCCGCTGCAGCTGGATATTACATCCGTGACCATGAGCGGCGGCGACTACGCCGTGGGCGACCTGGGCACAGCCCTTGATCCGTATTTGGAGCAGATCGCCGCCGAAATGGCTCGGCGCTGCAAGAGCCGCAAAACGGTGGTGTTCCTGCCGCTGATCAAGACCAGCCAGAAGTTCCGGGACCTGCTGAACACCTACGGCTTCCGGGCTGCCGAGGTCAACGGCCAGAGCGACGACCGCAGGCAGGTGCTGGCCGACTTCGACGCCGGCAAATACAATGTGCTGTGCAACTCCATGCTGCTCACCGAGGGCTGGGACTGCCCATCCGTGGACTGCGTGGTGATCTTGCGGCCGACAAAGGTGCGCAGCCTGTACAGCCAGATGGTGGGGCGCGGCACCCGGCTCTCCCCCGGCAAGACCGACCTGCTGCTGCTCGACTTTTTGTGGATGACCGACCGGCACGAGCTGTGCCGCCCGGCGGACCTGGTCTGCGAGGACCGCGCCGTGGCCCGGCAGATGACCGAGACCCTTGCCGAGAGCGGCTGCCCGGAGGACATCGAGCAGGCCGCCGCACAGGCCAGCGAGGACGTTGTGGCCCAGCGGGAAGAAGCCCTTGCAAAGCAATTGGCCGAGCAGCGCCGCAAAAAGGCAAAGCTGGTGGACCCGCTGCAGTACGAGATGAGCATCCAGGCCGAGGACTTGTCCGGCTATGTGCCCGCCTTTGGGTGGGAAGCCGGGCCGCCCAGCGACAAGCAGACCGCCGCGCTGGAAAAGCTGGGCATCCTGCCGGATTCGGTGGAATCCGCCGGCAAGGCGGCCCTGCTGCTGGACCGGCTGCACAAGCGCCAGACCGAGGGCCTGACCACGCCCAAGCAGATCCGCCTGCTGGAACGCTACGGCTTCCGGCATGTGGGCAGCTGGAGCTTTGACGCGGCCAGCCGCATGATCAACCGCATTGCAGCCGGCGGCTGGCGCGGCGTGCCCAAGGGCGTGAACCCCCGCACCTATACCCCCGCTGCGGAGCCGCCTGCTGCAGACAGTCCTTTTGATTTTGGATGGTAACGTGAATGGACAATGCGAATGAACTCAAAGAAGCGCTGGATTTTCTCAGCCCGTCCGCCCTGACCTACGACGAATGGATCCTGGTGGGCATGGGCCTGAAGGAAGCCGGCCTGCCCGTGGAAGCATGGGAACAGTGGAGCGCCCGGGACGGGGGCCGCTACCACAAAGGCGAGTGCGCCAAGAAGTGGGCCAGTTTCCACGGCGGCGGGGGCAGCCCCGTCACGGCCAGCAGTATCTTTCAGCTGGCCTATTCCAGCGGATGGAGAGGCCCTGCCGGCCATGCACTGGACTGGAACGACGACATCTCCGCCGGGACGAACCACACAGACGGCCAGCTGGTAGACCCCCGTTGGGTGGAAGCCCACGATCTCGCCCTGCCGGAACAGTGGGACCCTGTGGACCAGCTCAGGCGCTACCTACAGGCCCTGTTTGAAGAGGACGAGTATGTGGCCTATGTCACCGAGAGTTTCATGGCCGACGACAAACGCCGCCCGGCCAAGGGCAGCTGGACCCGCACCGCCGGGCAGCTCCTTGCCGAACTGGGCACCTGCGGCGGGGATCTCGGCAAGGTGCTGGGCGACTGGGACCCGGAGGTGGGTGCCTGGATCTGCTTCAACCCCGTGGACGGCACAGGCCGCAAGGACGCCAACGTCACCGCCTACCGCTACGCCCTTGTGGAGTGCGATAACATGGAGCTGGGCAAGCAGCAGGCCATCATCAAGCAGCTGGAGCTGCCCTGCGCCGCGCTGGTGTACTCCGGCGGCAAGAGCGTCCACGCCATCGTCAAGGTGGACGCCCCGGACTATGCCGAGTACCGCAAGCGGGTGGATTACCTCTACGCTGCCTGCCAGAAAAACGGCCTGACCCTCGACCAGCAGAACCGCAACCCCAGCCGCCTGAGCCGGATGCCCGGCATCCTGCGCGGCGACAAGCGGCAGGTGCTTCTGGAGACCAATTTCGGCAAGAGCTGCTGGGACGAGTGGGTGGACTGGCTGGAAGCCGAGACCGACGACCTACCGGACACCGAGAACCTCGCCGCCGACTGGGAGCACCTGCCCCCGCTGGCAGACCCGCTCATCTTCGGGGTGCTGCGCAAAGGGCACAAGATGCTTCTGGCGGGCCCCAGCAAGGCCGGCAAGAGCTTTGCCCTCATCGAGCTGTGCATCGCCATTGCCGAGGGCAAGCCGTGGCTGGGCCAGTTCTCCTGCGCCCAGGGCAAGGTGCTGTACATCAATCTGGAGCTGGATCGGGCCTCCTGCCTGCACCGCTTCAAGGATGTGTACACCGCCATGGGCCTGCCGCCGGAGCACCTGAAAAACATTGACATCTGGAACCTGCGCGGTGCGTCCGTGCCCATGGACAAGCTGGCCCCAAAGCTCATCCGCCGGGCCCAGAAAAAGGGCTACATGGCCGTGGTGCTGGACCCCATTTATAAGGTAATCACCGGCGACGAGAACAGCGCCGACCAGATGGCCAAGTTCTGCAACCAGTTTGACCTTGTGTGCCGCGCACTGGACTGCGCCGTGATCTACTGCCATCACCACAGCAAAGGTGCCCAGGGCGGCAAGCGCAGCATGGACCGTGCGTCCGGTTCCGGCGTGTTCGCCCGTGACCCGGACGCCATGCTGGACATGACCGAGTTGGTGCCTACCGATGCCATCCGGGAGCAGCTGCGCAACAAGGCAGCTTGTCGGGTCATCAAGGCCATGCTGGACAAGCGCGGCCATGCCGATGCCTACGGCCCGGACGATGCCCTCAGCAAGAGCCGGATGCTGGCCGTGGCCAAGGAGTGCCTGGGCCTGGCCGACCTGCGGGCCATTGACGCCGAAGTCGCCGCTGCCCAGAAGCAGGCCGACGGCATGACTGCCTGGCGCATCGAGGGCACGCTCCGCGAGTTCGCCCGCTTTGACCCGGTGAACCTCTGGTTTGACTACCCGGTGCACAAGCCGGACAGCGGTCTGCTGGAGGATCTGCAGCCGGACAGCGACTTCCGCACCCTGGGCAACCGCGGTGCTGCCAAGCGCTGGGGCGACAAAGGCAAGGTGACCAAGGACAAAAAAGCTGAGCTGGACACCGCCTTTGAAGCCTGCACCATGGACGGCGAGGTGACCGTCTATGCTCTGGCCGAATACATGGACCTAAAGCCCCGCACCGTCAAGACCCGCCTGAAGGATGACGGGCGGTTCTGGATCGACGGTGAGAAAGTTGGACGCAAGGAACCCGGCAGCAATGGTTAAACGATTTGTAATTTTTGCAATTACAGTTTGTTGTAAAAATGCAGTTATAGCCGCTATTTTGCACGACACGAAAAACTGCAATTTTGCAGTTATAGCCGCTATGACTGCAGATTTTGCAGTGCAAAATAGCCTATATATAATAGCTAAAACTGCAACTGCAATTGTGATGGGGTTTCCCGAAGGATGGGGCGACCACAGCCCCCATCCATTCGGAGACCCTCCCCATCACGTTGGCGAACTGAAAAAAGAAAAACGAGGTGAACCCCATGTACACGCAATTCTTTATCCCCATGCAGCCGCCCACCACCACCCACAACGCAAAGCAGCTGCACGCTTACATGAAGGGCGGGCAGCCCCACGCGGTGCTCCACGACAGCCCGGAACTGAAAGCGACCCGCGCAAAGCTCCATGCCTATCTCGCACCCCATGCGCCCAAAGCGCCCATCCCAGCAGGCCAGCCGGTACGGCTGCTGGTCAAGTGGTGCTTTCCCACCGAGGGCAAGCGCCGCAGCGGCGAGTGGCGCACCAGCAAACCCGACACCGACAACCTGGAAAAGGCCCTCAAGGACGAGATGACCCGACTGCACTTCTGGGCCGACGACGCACAGGTGTGCAGCGAGATCGTGGAGAAGTTCTGGTCGGATCCCTGCGGGGTGTTCGTCCGGGTGGAGGAGCTGGCATGACCTACGAAGAGAAAAGACGCTGGCTCAGTCGGTACGGGGACGCTATGGTAAAGGCCAAGCACCTGCGAGATGATTTAGATGAAGCAGAACGTGACACCGGTTGTACCACGCAGCAACTGACCGGAATGCCGGGCGGCAGCGGTGATGGGCAGAGTCTGGCACGAACTGTAGAACGTATTGAACGAGCCGAGAAAGCCTTGAATGCACAGATCATGCTGTGTGATGATCTCCACGCCGAACTTATGGCCCGACTGGAGGATGTGGACGACCCGAAGGACTACGAGGTCCTGCGGCTGAAGTATCTTCGCTTTCAGGACTGGGAGCAGATTGCACAGAAGATGAGCATCTGTGTACGGCAGGTTTACCGTCATCACCGTAAAGGTGTGGATGCTTTGGAACTGTGACAGATGTCAGTAAAACGTCAGTACGACGTCAGTGACATGTCTTTGATTTCATGATAAAATAGTATCATCGCAAGAGCCCGCAGGAAAGGTTTACTCCCTTCAATCCTGCGGGCTTTGTGCTGCCCGGCT
>OLVW01001724.1_pt1 | contig 17805 bp, 14 predicted proteins | sample 1673301 | NCBI WGS metagenome assembly OLVW01 (sample SAMEA3178941, study PRJEB25190) | human gut metagenome
TGCCAAAAAGTATCTGGAGGCTCTAAGCGGAAGGTCATCCACTTTGACAAGAAAGGAATGGAATTGTGGAAGCAAGCCCAGTCGTTCCTCGTTAACCCTGTTGAAGAACGCATTTATTGTGACGATTTGCTTTCAGACGATAATTTCCCAGTATGTGGCATCAATGCCCTTGCACATTACACGTGGCTGAATCCCGATCCGGAAAGAATGATCATGGTACCTGTCAAACAACTACGGGAATTCAAATCATCGGGAACCTTAGTGCGCCCAAACGAATTTGATGGCAACATCATCATTGAAGCATGGAAATACCCACCTGTCACCACTATTGGTACAAAAGCCGAATGGGTTGACAGATTATCTTTGGCCATTTCTCTGCGTGAGGACGAAGACCCACGAGTGGAAGGCGAAGTTGAACGTTTAATTAATGAAATAGAATGGAAGGATTAGAGAAATTTCGTGAGGCTTTTGAAGCCTATTCAGATAACTATGTCATCATTGGTGGAACTGCTTGCGACATCACCATGACTGGAACGACAGTACGTCCGCGTGCCACCCACGACATTGACATGATAGTTGTTGTAGAGAAGATGACAGCCGACTTTGCAGAGCATTTCTGGCAATTTATACGAGAAGGTGGTTGTCGTCCAGAGAAACGCAAGCAGGAAGAAGGCGAAACTCCAAAGTACGAACTGTATCGTTTTGTCAACGGAAAACCAGACTATCCCGAAATGATAGAACTGCTCTCACGGCATCCTGACATTCTTGGCGAGCCGAAAGGACTGATTGTTGAGCCTCTCCCCGTTGACGAGGAAACATCAAGTCTAAGTGCAATCATCATGGATGATGATTTCTATCACTTCACCATCCAGCATAGCAAGCTGACCAATGGGCTTCGTCATGCAGACTCTGCTGCGCTCATAGCTCTAAAAGCACGTGCTTACCTCAATCTTTTGCAAGACAAAGCTAACGGAAAGCATGTCAATAGTAAAGACATCAAGAAGCATCGGTCTGATGTGTTGAAGAATGTGGTCATCATGGAAGACAACGAGATTATCGCTCCCGAATCGATTGTTGCTTGCATAAGAGATTTTGTAACCTCAATAAGAAATGATTGGAACACGCTTTCAGAGCCTCTTGCAAAGGCTCTTGATCAGAATTCATCATTCATCGAGGCTTTATTGGAACAATTAGATGAATTATTTATAACAGAACAGTTATGAAAATACAATATGCGTCAGACCTCCATCTAGAGTTTGCCGACAACTGGAGATACCTGAAGGAGAATCCCTTGCAAGTAACAGGGGATATTCTCGTTCTTGCAGGAGACATCGGCTACCTGGGGGACGAGAACTATTCTAAGCATCCATTTTGGGATTGGGCTTCGGAGAACTATCAGCAGGTGATAGTTTGCATGGGCAACCATGAGTTCTATAAATACTATGACATTGCCAATCTTAACGATGTTTTTGTCTTGAAATACGTCCCAACGTTCACAGTTATTATAATGCTGTTGTACACGTAGAAGACATCGACTTCATCGTAACAACTTTGTGGTCTAAGATTCCCTTGAAGGAGGCATACTATACGGAACAAGTCATAAGCGACTTCCGACGCATCTTCTTCAATGAAGAGCTTCTCACGTTTGCAGACTTCAACCGTGAGCACGCAAGGTGCCTTGCGTTTTTGAAAGAAGCCGTTTCATCCAGCAACGCCAGGAAAAAGATAGTTGTCACTCATCATGTACCGTCTTTCCAAATGCAATGTCCCAAGTTTGCCGACAGTCTGGCTAACGGAGCCTTTACCGTAGAATTGGAAGATTATATCAAGGATAGCGGTATTGACTTCTGGATATATGGTCATTCTCACTATAATGCGGATGTGAGGATAGGCAATACCATGTGCATATCAAATCAGTTGGGTTATGTCTTTCATGGAGAACATGAGTCTTTCGATCCTTGTAAAAATATCGAAGTATAACGACTGGCAAATCTTTATGTAATGACTTCTCGGTAAAAAGAAAAGTCGAACAGCTGAAGCATGGGTAAACTAAACAACCAAGTTTAAGGTTTAGTTTACCCATGTATATATACATGCCTCTTCAATCATATAAAATCAAACTCGTTTCGGAGCAGTTCAAGTTTACTACCTTATATATATAAGACAAATTAAACTTAAACCTAAACCAATGAATAGCCTATTTCTTTTTTCTTTTTACTGAAATGGCTTTTGTGAGGTGAAAACGTTTTGTATGGACACTGAGAAATCTAATACGATATTTTTTGCTATTGAATGAAGAATAATACTTGAAAGCCGTGCGTCTTCTCAGAAAAATTCGTTAATTTTGCACACAGAACATGCAGAACGTGCATGGTAAACAGACAAGAAATGCTCATTTCTACAAAATCCAAAATAGGGTCATGTGTAGAATGTCATAATAAAAAACAATTACTCAATATGTGCCACATCGGTGCAATCAATGTTCAATTAAAAAATAAAAATCATATGAAGTAAGATACAGAAAAATCTGAAAGAGCACATCGGTTACATATAGCCGCCGTGCAATAATATGCAGAATGTGTCTGAAAAGAAGGTGCTTTATTTTACACAAAGCTCGTAAATCACTGATATTCACCCTTCATTAGCTGCTGCTCAGGCTGCTGTGGAAGATATGAAGTAAATTGAATATTTTCTGAATATAAAGGTGGGAGGTGCTTGGAATAAGTACCTCCTACTCTATTTTTATGGCATTTTATTTTTTCAATAAAAACATAGTTTATACATTTGCCTGCAAGACAAAATCTATATTCATATGAAAAACAAATGCCTCTTAGTATTACTGTTAGCTTTGGGATGTTGCCATGTACAAGCACAAAAAAGTCAAAAGGATCCTTTGTCCGAAGCACTCGTCCGGTTGAATCAAAAAGTGGATTCCGAATTGATTCCCGGAATAAAAAGGTTTCCCCTCATTGGAATTTCCACAGATATAAGTCCGAAACGGACAGCCGTAAACACGGCATATGTACAGTCAGTCATTCTCTCTGGAGGAATTCCTTACATGATACCTGTAACGGATAATGTAGAAATACTGCGTCAAATTGTATCCCGGCTGGACGGAATTGTCTTTACAGGTGGAGAAGACATCCAACCAATGTATTATGGCGACCTTCCTTATGAAAAACTGGAAGAAGTAAGCCCCGCCCGGGATACCTTCGACTTGATGGTGCTGAAAATGGCCGCAGATCGGAATATTCCCATATTAGGAATTTGCAGGGGGCTACAATTAATGAATGTAGCTTTCGGTGGAACTTTATATCAAGATCTGCCCACGCAACATCCTTCAAGTGTCAACCATCGCCAAAAAGAATCCGGCACTACCCCCACCCATCCGATATCCATCATAAAGGAAAGCAAGTTGGCAGAAATTACAGGACAAGAAGTGCTGCAAGTCAATACATTCCATCATCAGACTATCCGGAAATTGGCACCGGGATTCAAAATCACGGCTTGGGCACCCGACAGCATAGCGGAAGCTATAGAAGCTTATCCCATACGACAAATGATAGGTGTGCAATTTCATCCGGAAATATTTACAGCTGCCGGAGATACCACCATGCATAAATTATTTAAATTTCTGGTGAATAAGGCTGACACATTTAATCTGGCCAAAGATATCCATAGCCGTATCCTTTCCATTGACACTCATACAGACACTCCTCTTTGGTTTAAAAACGGTTACAGTGTAGGCCTGAGAAAAGACAACATGGTCAGCATCCCCAAAATGGAGGAAGGCAAATTGGACGCACAGTTCCTAGCCGCATTTATATGGCAGGGGAAACGGGATGACGCATCTTCACAAAAAGCCGTAGAAAGCACCACCCGATTAATTCAATCCATTTATGACGAAGTAGAGCAATACAAAGATTTTTGTGGCATCGCCCTTACGGAAGAGGATTTGGTACGTTTAAAGAATGAAGGCAAGAAAGCTTTCTTTATAGGGATCGAGAATGGTTACGCCATCGGCAAGGACTTAAAAAATATAAAAAAATACAAACAGATGGGAGTTAATTATATAACTCTCTGCCATTCTTATGATAACGATATTTGCCATTCGTCCACTCATACGGAAGATGCGACTCAAGGACTGACACAGTTTGGTCGTGAGGTAGTGAAGGAAATGAACCGGTTAGGTATTATGATAGACATATCACATGCCAGTGAAGGTACTTTCTGGGATGTGATAAAATATAGTGCACAACCTATCATCGCCTCTCATTCCTCGTCAAAGGCTTTATGCGACCATGACCGTAATCTAACAGACGAACAACTCCGTGCCCTAGCGAAAAATGGCGGAGTGGCACAGTTATGTCTCCTCGATGCCTATATCAATAAAAAAACAAAAGCCGCATCCATTTGTGATGCAGTCGAACATTTGGACCACATGATTAAAGTAGCCGGCATAGACCATGTAGGAATAGGTACAGACTTTGATGGCGGTGGTGGTCTGCAAGGATGTAGAGGAGATAATGACTTAATTAATCTGACCATAAAAATGATTGAAAAAGGATATACAGAAGAAGACTTAAGGAAGATTTGGGGAGGTAATCTCTTGAGAGTAATGAAGCAAGTACAGGAAGCACCACTTCTTTCTTCAAAAAAACGCAGATAATACCCAAACAAGGATAATTAAAAATATATAGAAATATCCTATTATCATTTTTCGGAAATTATCAGGGCTGTCTCACCAATGGACAGCCTCTTTTTGTAACTTACAGTTTAATAGTAAAAGAAATAAGACAGACCTTATTCCCCTCTCCTCACCATAGGAATTTTCCTATTACAAATAGGGAAACTCTCCTTTACAAATAGGAATATTCCGTTTATTGTATCATTCCCTCCACTTATCTTTGTGACATAAGAAAAACAAATTTTAAAATTAACGGATATGAGAACAAAAATACTGAAATACTTCGGAATGGTAGTTGTACTGATAATAATGGTTAACCTAACCTCCTGTGAAGTATCCATAGAAAGTTGGTACGATGATGATGATTACAGCGAAATATATTACAGAACCACTCGGGAACTATGCAGCCGGACCTGGCAGGAAACTTGAGAACAAGACGGTGAATACTACACACAACGACTAGACTTTTACGAAAATAGAACAGGCACAGACATCATACGAATAGAACATCGGAACGGCTATGTAACCGAAGACAGGTACAATTTTGAATGGAGATGGGATAACAGCGCACAGACATGCATCCGTATGGTTTACGGTCCCAGTGACATTTCATATTTTGAAAATATATGGTTGGCCGGAAACTTCTTAAAAGGCACATTGGATGGTGTCAATGTAAATTTCACAGGAATCAGGTAAAAAGAAAAAAGCGGGATGATACCCAACACATATCATCCCGCTCTCCTTTTTCCAAATACACTACTCAACTTTAATACTCTTTACCGGATTCTCATTAGCAATACGCCAAGCTCTAACAACGACACACACCACTATCAGAGCGATAATCACCAATGCTGTTCCGACAAAATACAACGCATTCATATCTATCGTTTCGGCAAATTGATCCAACCAAGCCTTTCCTGTAAAGTACGATACTACAATTCCCATCAAGACCGATGGGACAGCAACATATAATATATCACGGGACAGCAACCGAAGAATAGTCGAAGCTTCAGCACCATTCACCTTACGGATAGCTATTTCCTTACTGCGACGTTGTGTTTCATCATTCACGTAACCTATCAACCCCATAACAACAATAAGCAAAATAAAAGTAGAAGTAATCCATACAGAATTACGAAAACGATATACATTGCGATAGATTTCCTTCAGCATGGTATCTATCGGAATAAATTCCAATGCCTTAGTGGAATGCACCTGCTCCATGTATTCGTTCAGCTTATTCAAACTCTCATCGTATGGCTGCTTTAAACGTACATCAAAAGTGTGACTGGTATTATGACTATAAACCAAAGCCACGGGAAACTGCTTATAAAGAAAAGACGTATTGCGCACATTACGGAATACACCAACAATGGTTCCGGCTTTATCAAAATCATTCAACCGTTTGCCTACTGCCCCATCTGTCCATTTCATCAGCCGCACTACTTCTTCGTTGACCAATACATCTCCCTCATTCTGCATATCTTTCCCTTCAATAATAGTAATCCCCATGGTTTCAGCATAATTCTTATCACAAGGATTATACATCAAGGTTTCTATTCGCTTGCCACTATTATCAATCAGCCCACGAGTCCAATATTCTCCCAGAACACCATGCATAGAACGGGTGGCATTTTCCACCATGGGTTGACGACGAAGATCGTTAACCATATTCTCTGCTTCTTCGGGTGACATCCATGTTTCCGCCTCCACCAATCCTGGAGTACGGATACCCATATCACTATTAATCAGATGATGATACTGCATCAAAGATACTAACAAAATCCCCATCACAAAAGATACCCCCATAAATTGTACAAATAAAAGAGAACGCTTCCACCCCTTTTTCCCATCTGTGTAACGACGAAAAACTTGAGTGACAGGAATGCGTGAAAACAATCTTCCCGGCAGCACTCCGGCTACTATGAACAGTACAAAAACAATGAGCATCGGAACCCATAAAGTTTCCAATGTAAAGAGTGAGGACAACTGCACCGAAAGTAAATCTTCTATCAGATCTTTGGTATTGAAAATAATAAAGAGGGCCACTATAACGGACATCAATACCACAATCCCCGTCTCAAAAAGGAACATACTGAAAATATTGATTGCACTGGCACCACTACACTTATGCACACCTATACTTTTTGCCCTGCGGCTCATGGTAGCAATAGCTACTAATACATAGTTCATGATTGCCACAAAAAATATGGCAAAGCCCAAAAAACCATAAATGTAAAGGCGAGTGCGGGTATTTGAGTCATCCAGATGAATTTCGGGCAATGGCTGTGCATCATAAAAATTTCTCCATTCATCATCAGCAGAATCAGGATAATATTTTTGCATAGCCTTGTATATCTGACGATTGATTTCTTCCCTGTCCACCCCATCGCGCAAACGGAGAATAGTATAATAAATGTCATTACGCCCCCATGTTCCACCCCCTATATAACCACCTCCGGCATAAATGGGAGCTACAAAATCAAAATGATAGGCCGTATTTTCCGGAGTATCCTGATAAACGCCACGGACTGTCAGTTCATGCTGTTTATCCAAAGATAATTTTTGTCCCACAGGGTCCTGTCCACCAAAGACATCACGAACAAAAGTTTCAGAAACGAATATGCTCCCTGCCCTTTGCAATTCCTCAGGATTCCCTTTCAATACTTTGATGCCGAAAGTACGGAAATAGCAAGTATCTACATAAGCGTAGTTTACGTCTTTCAGCTTATGACCATCCTTGAATACATTTAATGTCTCAAAATTGAAAATGACTGTAGCATTTTCAATCCATTGTGACAAATCACTGCGGAATGCTTCTGCCATCGGAGCAAACAAGCTATCATCATATCCTTCTCCTTTCTCTCCAGTCTTTACATTCTCTCCTCCTCCACGTACCAACACCAATCGGTCGGCATCAGGGTAACATTTTTCATAATTGAGTTCAAATGCTATTTGTGAAAAAAGCAGAACACCAATAGTCAAGCCTAATGAAAGCGATATGACTTTTGTCACATTGCTTCCACGGCCGTGTAATGTCGATTGTATTGCATAATAGATTTGTTTCATTACAACCACCCTTTCATTATTATTCTTTAATGTTCGCCACTACACTACCGTCAAACAAATGAATGACACGATGAGCAAATCCGGCATCATGCTGAGAGTGAGTTACCATGACAATACTAGTCCCCTCCTTGTTAAGTTCGGTCAATAGATTCATTACTTCAGCACCGTTCTTTGAGTCCAAATTACCGGTAGGCTCATCGGCGAGGATCAATTTAGGGTTAGTAACCACAGCACGGGCAATAGCCACACGCTGTTGTTGACCGCCGGAAAGCTGTTGCGGGAAATGCTTGGCACGATGACTCAAGTTCATTCGCTTTAAAATTTCCAGAACACGCTCCTTACGTTCACTGGCCTTGATTCCAAGATAAGTCAACGGCAATTCCACATTTTCAAAAACATTCAGTTCGTCTATCAGATTAAAGCTTTGAAATACAAAACCTATTACACCTTTACGCAGGCGGGTACGTTCTTTTTCTTTCAGATTGGCTACTTCATTGCCCAGCAACTTGTAACTGCCTTCAGTAGGATTGTCCAACAGACCAAGGATATTCAATAAGGTGGATTTTCCACAACCTGATGGTCCCATAATAGCTACAAACTCTCCTTCTTTCACCTCTATGTTTACATGATTCAACGCAATTGTTTCTACTTCTGAAGTACGAAATACCTTACTTAAATTTTCAATCTGTATCATAATAATAAATTTTAATTGTTTGTTCTATTGATCTTTATTCTGATTTAATACTCTTTACTGGATTCTCATTGGCAATGCGCCATGTTTTGGAAATGACACAACTGACAATCAATATCAAGACCACGATAGCTACACATACATAATAAGGAACAAGCGAACCTACAGTCACAGCAAACTGTTCCATCCATAAACCACCTACATACCATGCCCCTAGTGTACCTGCGACTACAGCCGGGAAAGAAATCCAAAGAACATCTTGCACCAACATTTCCAATATCGCAAATGACTCAGCTCCATTCACTTTACGAATAGCAATTTCTTTCGAACGTCGCTGTAATTCATCATTAATATAGCCTATCAGTCCCATCAAAGTAATAAACAAGATGGCAATTGCCGCCAATAAAGTCGCATTACGAAATACACGAACGGAATTATAACTATCCGCCATTTTTTGTTCCAAGCTTTCAAAGCCGACTGTTTGATTAGGAAAAGCTTCGGCAGCATCACGCTTCAGTTTCTGAAGATTCTCACCAAAGGGTTCCTTCAGACGGAGATAAACAAGATCAGCCAAATCTTTGGGATGATGATGCAAGACAAACGGTTTCAGCTCTGAGTAGAATCCGCCAATATTAAAATCTTTAATCACACCTACTATTTTGACACGGCCTTCTTCTGTCTGTATACTCTTACCTAAAACATCTTTTCCCCAATGCATTCTCCGTACAAATTCCTCATTCACTGCCACCTCACCGGATTCACGAGGCACACGCCCTTGCTGTATGACCATTCCCATAAAAGCTACATAATTCTCCTGAGTAAAATCATAACGGCTGGAAAAAAGACTCGTTCCTTTCTCATCCGGTATCATCTGCCCGCTATATCCATTAGACGGATAGCTAGTTGCTGAGGTCAATGCTTCCACGTATGGAAGCCCCTCATAAAAGTGACGGGCAGCAAGCCGGGCTTTAGCATCCGGTGCATTATTAACGCCAATCACTACCCGCTCAGGATTATAACCCGGATCTTTATTAATAACATAATGATACTGGAGCATCACTACCCACATCAATCCACATATAAAAGCCACTCCTGCAAATTGGATAAACAATAACGGACGTTTCCATCCTTTCTTACCCTCTGTATAACGCCGGAAAACCTGTGTGACCGGTATCTTTGAAAAAATTCGTCCCGGCAGCACACCACCAATGAGGAATAAGACAGCAGTCACTCCAAAAGGCACCCAAATACGTTCCACCGCAAAAAGAGACTCCAGTTTAGCAGCTGTAGTATCTTCCACAAATTCCCGGAAATTAAACATTAAAAAAACCATCAAAAACAATGAAAGCAAAATAATAATACCGGTTTCCCACATAAACATACCAAAAACAGTACCCGTTCCCGCTCCGCTGCATTTATGAACACCAATACTTTTGGCACGCCGGCTCAATGAAGAAATAGAAATCAACACATAATTCAATGTCGTGATAAACAAAATAGATATACCTAAAATAAGCATAATATTACGCATTCTTTTCACTTCATCATATCCACGGTACGTATCCCGAACAGGTTTTGCCATGACAGTGATTCCCAACTTATCACTTCTGGGAATATGTTGCTGTACTACCATATCAATACGCTTGTTCAATTCATCCAAATCAATATCCTGCTTCAACCGGATATATTCTTTCCAGCTGTCCCCACCGTTCCATGAATAATTTCCTATCCGGCGGCTCCAGATAGAAGGCAAGGAAATGACAGCCTTCGGTCGCATAGTACAATTCTCAGGTAAAGCAGCATACGTTCCTTTGACTGTCAACTCAATTTCCTTATTGAAACTAATTATTTTACCAATCGGGTTCTCACCGCCAAACATTTTATCCGCCAAATCTTTACTCAGGAAAATTACATCTTTTTGCTGCAATTCACGTACCGGATCACCACTCAAGACCTCAATACCCATTGTCTGAAAAAACAATGAATCGGCAGTGACCTTAAAATCATCAAAGCGGACACTCCCGTTATAAATAGGTGCCGAAACCGGCCACGAGCCTGTACTTGCCGCCGATTCCACAATTTCCGGCATTGCATCCAGTATGCCTCCGGCAGCTGCACCGATAATGAACTCACTCGGAGGAAAAGGCTCTCCATTTACTGTCCATATATTCCACAACTGGTATAATTTATCATGATCCTTAAAACAAGTATCAAAACTCTGCTCATACACAACTCTTGAGAAAAGCAGAATACTCATAGTCAGGCCCAAGCCTAACGAAACGACTTTTATAATATTAGCTCCACGTCCATGTATCAAAGCCTGAATGACATAATAAATCTGTTTCATATTTCGTGTTTTTAATTATTATTATTTTAAAAGAGAGAAGTCCCGTTTCACAACGTTACTTCCCATAAAGTGTATAAGAAACTAAAGTTTCTATAATTCGTTCTCTATAATAGAAATGCCAAAACCGTGCCACACAAACAAATAACTGATTAACAACACATTGCAAAATAACAAAAAGAAACAGTCTGTCTAATTATTAGACAATGATGTATGATAATTAGACAGACTATGAAAACAAACAAATAGTTCTACGCTTCAAACTTATTGGAATTTGCCTTATTTTACTATCTTTGCATTATCACCTATATAAAACAAATTATTATGAAACACATTCTTTTGGCAGCCTGTGCGGTTGCCATATTAAGCGGTTGCGGTTCGCAAGGGAAACAGGCAGCCCCTACCGGAAATCCATTCCTTTCAGAGTACACAACTCCTTTCCAGGTTCCTCCTTTCGACCAAATCAAGATGGAACATTACAAACCCGCCTTTTTGCAGGGCATGGAAGAACAACAGAAAGAGATTGACGCTATAGTGAACAACCCCGAACCCGCCACTTTCCAGAATACCATTGCAGCACTGGATCAAAGCGGAGCGTTACTTCGTAAAGTCAGCACCGTATTCTACGGACTGAAAAGCGCCAATACCAATGATGAAATGGACGCACTGAGCCGTGAACTCTCTCCACTACAATCAAAACACAGCGATGACATCGCCTTAAATGAAAAACTTTTTGCACGCATCAAAGCTGTCTATGAAAATCCCGGCGATTTGGACAAAGAGCAAAAGAAGTTGTTGGAAGAAACCTATAAAGATTTTGTACGTGGAGGTGCCAACCTGGATGCCGAAAGTCAAAAAAAACTGCGTGAATTAAATAGTGAGATTTCCATGTTACAGCTCACCTTCGGCCAAAATATGCAGAAGGAAACCAATGCTTTCCAATTGATCGTGGACAAAGAAGAAGACTTAGCCGGATTACCCCAAAACCTGATTGCCAGTGCTGCCGAAACAGCTAAAGAAGCAGGCATGGAAGGCAAATGGATTTTCACCCTGCATAATCCCAGCGTCATGCCTTTCCTGCAATATGCCGATAACCGAGACCTGCGTGAAAAGATATTCAAAGGATACATTAACAGAGGAAATAACGGAAATGAATACGACAACAAGGAAGTGGTACGCAAACTGCTCAAAGCCCGTCTGGAAAAAGCCAAGCTGATGGGATATGAAAACTATGCTTCCTTTGCACTGGAAGAACGTATGGCGAAAACACCGGATGCCGTATATAAATTATTAGACCAGATTTGGACACCTACTCTGTCCAAAGCCAAAGAAGAACTGGCAGATATCAATGCCGAAATAAAGAAAGACGGAAAAACCTTCACAGCCGAAGGTTGGGACTGGCGTTATTATGCAGACCGAGCCAAGAAAGCCAAATTCGACTTGGATGAAAATCAGGTACGTCCTTATCTGAAACTGGAAAACGTACGTGACGGTGTGTTCTATGTTGCCAACAAACTGTACGGTATCACTTTCACCCAGCTGGACAATCTTCCCCTCCCTCATCCCGATGCACAGGCATTCGAATGTAAGGACAAAGACGGTTCTCATCTAGGTGTACTCTATATGGACTTCTTTCCGCGTGCCAGCAAGAAAGGTGGCGCATGGTGCGGAAGCTATCGTTCACAGACCTACAAGGACGGCAAGAAAGTGGCTCCTGTAGTAACCGTGGTATGCAACTTTACCAAACCGGCAGCCGGACAACCCGCTTTGCTCAGTGCAGATGAAGCGAATACCTTGTTCCACGAATTCGGACACGCTTTACATAATCTTTTCAAAGATGTACATTATTATGGTGTGGCTAGTGTTCCGCGTGATTTTGTAGAACTGCCGTCACAGATAGATGAGCATTGGGCTTTTGAACCGGAGGTATTGAATGTATATGCCAAACATTATCAGACAGATGAAGTTATTCCTGCCGGACTGGTTGAAAAAATGGACAAGAGTGGCAAATACGGACAAGGCTTCGCTACGGCTGAATATTTAGCTGCTTCCCTGCTGGATATGGATTATCATGTATTAAAAGAAATTCCCGATGATATGGACGTTATGCAGTTCGAAGCAGAAACATTAGGTAAGCGCGGATTGCTGAAACAAATTCCGTCACGCTATCGCACCACTTATTTCAACCACACCATGGGTGGTGGATATACTGCCGGTTACTATAGTTATATTTGGGCAGAAGTGCTGGATTGTGACGCATACGAGGCATACAAGGAAACAGGCGATATCTTTAATCAAGAAGTAGCAGGAAAGTTCCGCAAATATATCCTCACTCCCGGCTGCATTGACGATGCAATGGACATGTATGTCAATTTCCGTGGCAAAGAACCTGGTATTGATCCCTTGTTGAAGAACAGAGGACTAAAATAACCCTCTAACCCTAAATAGAATTCCTCCCCCTGCAAAAGACAAATGATTGTGACTCTTGCAGTGGGAGGATTCTCATTTTGTAGTATGATTGCGGATAGTTCTTTTTATTTTTTGTTCCAAAGCAAGAAATAATCCTCAGAGAAAGCGTACCTTTATGCCTGTCAAATCAAAAATTAAATTATGAATCAACCTATTGCTATAAACACCACAAGAAAACATGTGGTATGGCTGGATGTCGTTCGTTTGGTAGCCATGTTCACCATAGTTTGCTGCCATAGTGCAGACCCGTTCAACTTTTACCCCGGCGAACCGCCAGCCAACATTGATGAAATCAAATTCTGGGGAGCCGCCTACGGAGCCTTTCTCCGTCCGTGTGTCCCACTGTTTGTCATGATTACAGGAGCATTGCTGCTCCCCGTACGTGGCGAAATATCCGCTTTCTACAAAAAAAGAATCAGCCGTGTATTCTGGCCGTTCCTTATCTGGAGTGTCATTTATAATTTATTTCCCTGGTTTACAGGATTGTTGGGACTTAATCCTGAAATAATCCTTGACTTTTTCCCTTATAGCGGTGAAGAAGCCGCCCGTCAGTCACTCAACGTATCATTGGGTTATATAGCAGAAATGCCTCTCAATTTCTCTTTATTAGACGTACATATGTGGTATATCTATCTGCTTATCGGATTATATCTATACCTTCCTATTTTCTCCGCATGGGTAGAAAAGGCCTCGGAGAAAGCCAAACTATGGTTTCTTGTCGCATGGGGAATAACCAGCTTGTTACCTTATTATTATCAGTTCGTATCCCCATACATTTGGGGAGGCTGTGCGTGGAACTCGTTCAATATGCTCTATTATTTTGCCGGATTCAACGGGTACTTGCTATTGGGACACTATCTGCGCAACCACGACTGGTCATGGAGTAAGACACTGTCAGTCTGTATCCCCATGTTTCTGGCAGGTTACATGGTCACATTCTTCGGTTTCCGCCACATGACCGCATTACCACAATGCACTGATGAAATGTTGGAACTGTTCTTCACCTATAATTCTTTGAATGTGATTATGATGACTATCCCCTTCTTCCTCATAGCCAAGAAAGTAAAAGTACGTTCAGAACTGATCCAGCGTATGCTGGCAAACTTGACCGTATGTGGTTTCGGCATCTATATGATACATTATTTTTTCACAGGTCCAGGTGTAGTCCTGATGCGCAATATCGGTGTTCCCGTGCCTTTACAAATTCCCGCTGCCGCAGTCGTGGCATTTGGCGTATCGTGGCTGCTTGTGGTATTCATTCGTAAAATAAGCGGCAAGAATGCTAAATACATTGTAGGATAATAAAAACAGGACATACAAATATCGTTATATAAGAATAGCCGGAACTACTTTTTCCAAGTGATTCCGGCTATTCTTATAATGCTTCATCCACTAGAAATCAAGTCAGTTATTTGAGATGTAATTTAAAGAATATGCCTCCGATAAAATATTTACCGTCATTCAGTTCAGCAATAAGATTGATATGGTCTTTCCATATTGAATAAGTTCCACCCACATTCACAGTATAAGTTGCTGTATGCAGATCTTCCGCATGTCCGGGACACACTTCCGCCATCAGATTAAATCCATTCAGAGCTTTCTGCCAGAAACCTTCGCCCTTTATGCCAAAGTAAAAGTTTATCCCTGCAGCAGGACGGCTATAATGCACATCACTCATAGCTTTACCGATAACCCAAGCTACATGCCCCCCCACTGTACCTATTCCACTAAATTCAACATGTTTCGTTGCCGCCAGATAATAACGTGTCAAGTAATTGTGGTTTCCGCTACCACCGCCCCCCCAATCTATGTCTCCACCTCCATTTGAAGAATGGCTTCCCGGATCATTCGCACCAATCACTATCTGAGGCGTCCAAGCCTTCCACCAGCCTTCTTTCCATGCCCTCAACCGGAAATGAAACGATCTGTCCTGATTGGTAAACCTGCCCCAAGTTTGCTGAGGCCAATAAGAAGAACCATGTATCCCCTTTACCAACGTACAAGTATATGCTACTTCCAGCCAAGGAAACAGAGTACAATTTATATAATAGTTATAGGTATAGGGATGATATTCACTTCTCACCCAATATCGGGAAAGTATATTTACATCAAGCATATTTCCTCCCAGCATAACGGTTTTATCTTTCTGCATAACGGCAGTAGGTGCATGAAGTAGTCCTGTAGTACCATAAAAAGCCTGCCCTTTGATAACATTCATTCCTCCAAAGAGTCCCCCCAGAAATATTAGAGTTCTTAATTTCACTATTCTATGAATTTTAATTTATATTTGCAGCATGAAAACAGATGTATTAAAAATACTCGGAAAAATTATTCCTACTGCTATCTTCGTCCTGTTGTTGCCATTCTCCATTATTTACATGGCAATAAGCAAAGTCTGCTCTTTCATCCGAAAATTCTTTCCCCGATAAAGCGTACCGGAAACAAGAATGCAGCTTGCAGATATCTTGTACGTGTATGTTTCTCTTTATACATTCTATAAACGAAACGCAAATTCATCTTATCAACCCAGTCCGGATAATAGTGCATCCTATTCATTGCCGTTTGGTGAACAAAGCCACCACACGTAAAGCCGATGCCTTGGTAACCCATCTTTTTTACCTTAAGCAGAAACTTTTCCTGCATCAAGGCCCCCATACCTACTATCAGAAAATCCGGATTTAATTCGACTATATGAGAAGCTTCCTTATTCATTTCAGCATCCGAAGAGAAATATCCGTTCCTGAACCCTGCAATGCGTAACTTCGGATACTGCTCTTGAAATATCCTCACAGAACACTCCACTTGTTCTTGACCCGAGGCTACGATATAGAGCGTTTTACGGCTTTCCATGAGGTAATTCAACAATTCGGGAGCAAGGGAGGTCATATCAAAACTACGTCTGGTCACTCGCTTTCCGTATACTAATCTTATGGCAGAAACCAGTAAAGAGCCATCGGCAAAAATACCATCGAATTGTTCAAATAGGGATTTGTTTTCTAAAGCTATGAGGTAAGATACGGGGTTGAGAAAGGTGTAAATTCTGTTTTTCGTTTCGAAAAGTTCGGGAGACGTCCATTTCTCTGTTTGCAAAATGTGATTGACTAAGAGAGATGTCATATTTTATACTACAAGTTTTTGTAAATTCTCATGAGGTTTTCCGCCTCCGTTTCTATATTATAACCCGCTTTAGTGATAAGTTCAGTATTTCTTTCGCAACGTTCTTGACGAGACAATTCGTATTTAACATTACCGAGATATTCCGCCCAATAGTCAGCACCTTTACTTAAAGGTAATTGAATTACATCTTCACCTATGTTTACCATTTTAGTTACAGCATCCGAAATAATGCATGGTAGACCTGATGCCTGTGCTTCTACCACAGACAATGGCATACCTTCATAAATAGAAGGAAAAAGGAAAATATCCATTGCTTGTAACAATTCAGGGATATCAGAACGCAATCCAGCCAATATCACACAATCATTCACTTTGTTCTTATCTATCGCCGCTTCTACAAGATGACGTAACTCACCATCACCAATCAGCAATAATTTTGACTTTGGCTGCAAGGCATGATATTTAGCAAATACTTCAATAAGAAAGGAGTGATTTTTTGCTTCCATGAATATACCGATATGGCCTACCACATATTCATCATCTTTAAAACCAAAGACACACCGCATTGTCTTTCTTTTATCTACATTGAATATAAAAGGTTCCACTTTGATAGCATTACGCAAAATAGTAAATTGTGTTTCACCATAAAGCCATTCACCAGCTTCAATAGAACAAGCTATAGCCTGAGTGAACGAACGCCTATATCCAGGCAACAATAATTTATTTAAAATTTTATGTTGGCAACAACTAGAATGATTATGTATAATTCTTGCCTTTATACCTAACCATTTTGCAATTTGTAATTCCAAAACAGCTGTAGCACTGTTTCCATGTATATGAACAATGTCATAACTTCCTTTATACATTATGCGACATAATGCCATTATATAACGAAATAATTGCTTCTGCCGATGTGGCAAATGAATGATTCCACACCCTAGAGATTTGAATTTATCTATAACATCATTGTTTTCTTGTACCGTTACCACTATATCAATTTTATAATCACTGCTTCGCTGTAAGACTGAAATATAATTGAATATATGAGTAGTTATGCCACCTAGATCCAAACCATTTAAATTCTCAACAAGTATTCTTGTCATTTTAGTTTCTGTTTTTCAATATTTTATAAAGTTTAAAGTATGGAAAAGGAATTTTAAGCAAGCATTTTAAAAAACCTATTTTCCATTTACTAGACAATAAATCATTTTTTAAACATCGAGGATTAAACACATAATAAATAAACGACTTACTAGAAACTAATGAAAAAGTCTCTCCCTCATCAAAAAATCTAAATTTTGCCAACATCTTTAAATCCTTTCGAGAAGGAGATAATCCCACTGCTTTTAAATTCGCAAACAACACATCCGGAGTTGGCAGTGGAACTTCTTCGTGTCGCCACCCCACAGGCAACGCTCCCGGAGGTTG
>OLVW01001726.1_pt1 | contig 17772 bp, 14 predicted proteins | sample 1673301 | NCBI WGS metagenome assembly OLVW01 (sample SAMEA3178941, study PRJEB25190) | human gut metagenome
CGGCTATGCGTTTCTCGGCGGCTTCCAGCTCCTTTTTCTTGGCGGCGTTCCTGCGCTTGCCCCCGTCCTCGTTCTGCTCAATCAAGAGCTTCATAAACCGGGCTTCATGCTTTGCCGCATAGCTGGTCACTTTCCGCAGATTGGAGAGTACACCAGCGGTCAAGAGGTCGGTGCGGATAAAGTGCGCCGTACAGTCATGGGTGCGTTTCTTGTAGTTGCCGCAGATATAACAGTCCTGCTTGCGCTTGTCCGTCTGGTATCGCTGCTGATACATCACGCTGCCGCAGTCCGCACAGAACAGTATGCCGGAGAACAAACCCACTTCATCATAGCGGTTTGGGCGTTTGCGCTGTTTGCGAAGCTCCTGCACCCGTTCCCATGTTTGGGTGTCTATGATAGGCTCGTGGTGGTTCTCGAAAATCACTTGCTTTTCCGGGGGATTTTCTACACTGTGCTTGACTTTGTAAGAAAGTTTTTCTGTCTTGAAATTTACCAGACAGCCTGTGTATTCCCGGTTTTCAAGGATATGCACTACGGTATTGGTCGCCCACTTGCACTCATAGCCGGGGTGGTAGCGGCGGGTGCTGCCCGTCCTGCGGTATTCCAGCGTCCCCGGCGTGGGGATTTGCTGCTCTGTGAGCATACGGGCTATCTTGGTCGGACCATTCCCGGCAAGGCAGAGGTTGTATATCTGCTTGACTACGGGTGCAGCTTCCTCGTCAATAATGAAATTTTCATCCTCGTCCATGAGGTAGCCATACACAGGCTTGCTTGTGATGGGCTTGCCATTCATGCCTTTTGAGCGTTTTACTGCTTTGATTTTCTTGCTCGTATCTCTCACCAGCCATTCGTTAAAGATATTCCGCAGCGGGGCAAAGTCATTGTCGCCCTGTGCGCTGTCCACTCCGTCATTGATAGCGATGAAGCGGACACCTTTCTGTGGGAAAATCATTTCCGTGTACATTCCCACTTGCAGGTAGTTTCGCCCTAACCTCGACATATCCTTTACGATAACTGTCCCGACTTTTCCGGCTTCAATGTCCGCAAGCATGGCTTGAAAACCGGGTCTTTGAAAGTTCGCACCAGAATAACCGTCGTCCGTGTACCAGCGCAGATTGGAAAAGCCGTTCTGCTTTGCATAGGTTTCAAGGATACGCTTCTGAGAAGAGATTTGTCAAGGGTATTTTCCTCATAAGAGAGCGCCCTGCACAAAATCATGGCAGGGCGCTCTCTAAATGAAGTATTGGAATTGATAACCAATCAAGTTTACTTTTTCTTGTCAATACTGAAACTTAGCCTTTCCGCACTAACTCAAGCGGGGATCGTTGCGCCAACCGCTGCAAATGCAGGTAAGTCGCCACAATATAAACAATCAGTTGCAGGACACCTGCCACAATAACCGCAATTGGCATTGATACGACTTCCGTTATCATATCGTTATATCCAATCGTGGCTGCACCGCTCAAACTTGTATTAAGCACTTCTGAAACGGAGGAAAACAGATTTAGTGTCGTAGCATTCATTGTAAGGATTCCAACAATGATCCCAGTTATTGTCGCAAGGATGATAGGTATTGCAGCTATCTTCCAGCTAAACATCACAGCGGTCCTTTTACCGGAACCAAGCGAAAGCATCAGGCCAAGCGTCCGCCGTTGACGGTTTACAAACAGAGCAAGAAATACGAACAGGGCCGCACCTGCTGTTATGCAGGCAGCGAAAAGAAGCTGCTGCGCACTGCTGTAAAATCCATGCAAAGTTTCAGCGATTTCAGTGTATCCGTTATCAAAGCAAAACAGAATGTTTGCCGGGTATCCATGCGATTCCAGTGCATCTTGGAGCGCAGATACCTTTCCGTTCTGCAAAACGTATGTAAAGAAAACGCCATTTCGACTACTATAGCAGTTTTCTGGCAGAGAAGTGTTAGGGGCAAAGACGGTATTCGGAAGGAAGCGATAGTCTGCGGTATCCCACAAGTCTGACTGTCGGTAAATCCCTATAATCTGATACGTTTTCGCATCACCCGAAACCCCAATCTTTTGGGAAAAACGCTGTGGCTGTACCTTCCATTCCGGAGCTGTTAAATCAGCAAGAGGGTTTGGACCCCAATAGAACGACAAATCAATGCTGTCCCCTATACCGAGTCCGCTTGCGAGGGCAGTTGTTTCAGAAATCAGGCAGACATTAGAGCCTTTTTTATAATCGTCCGCCCCAAAACTCCGTCCTTCTGTTACGAAAGAGTCCTTTTGATGGAAACAATACATGCTTTCCAGAAGATCTGTACCAATTACACTGACAGTATGATATTGCGTATCCAATTCTTGAACTGCGCTTCGCCATTCCACTCCTGCATTCGAGCTTAGAAAAACATCCAGATCCGTTTCCAACTGGGTCATGTATGCATCAAGGTATTGGTCGTTTAGCAACACACCTGTTTCAGAGCCGTCAATTGCATAGTCCAGTTGTGTTTCAGAATACAAGCCATGCCAATGTGTAACGGTCATTGTGCAGGAATCTATTGCATCAACCATGTCTTGCCCTAGAATGGTCGTTTTTTCACCAGAGGAATATTTTGCTATCGGCAGAAAATCTGGCGAAGCTGTTTTCTTTTCGTCCTCTGTCAAATCATAGGATATTCTAGACAAATCAATATCTTCCACAGAGCATCGGTGCGTTCCTGCCAACGTTGTACGCAGTTCCAAATCGCGGTCAATGTAATCTGATCCAAAGACCAAATACCGCCCTCCGGGACGGATATCAAGAGCATCTAACTCTTCCTGGGAGTTGCACCCTATGATGAGGCGCAGTGTGCTGCGAACAGCATAGTCCGGATGCATTTTAACAACGTTTTCAATCGAAGCAGTAACAGATACTGAAGCAAGTTCAGTAGACTCCGGCAGATTCGTTTTATCTACCGATGTAACCCGAACGATCATAATTGCCCTGTTATACGGAGAATCAAGGCTTGGCGCATATGTGCCGTCTTCCTTGCCGCTGGTAACACTCTGAATGGAGGGGCAATAAGCACTGATATATTTTTGTTGGTACGCACCTTTTATGACTGTTCCATCCGCAGCAAGCTGATCCATATACGCCCACATATCTTGACTTATTACACTTTCTTCATGGTGGAGCGTTAGCCCGTTGTACTCTGTTGCCACGTCTGCTGTCTCCGTTGTTGGGACACCAATGGTCACATAGCGCTCTTCAATTTGCGCGAGCGTTGCTTTAGCGGATGCAAATACGCCTGCGCTCAGGCAGATAAAAGCGGAGGCCATTCCCACCAGCAGGAAGATTGCAAACAAACGAACCGGTTGTCGAAAGAGCTGTTTCAAAGGGGTCATACAGTTTCCTCCTTGATTCTGCCGCTGTCCATACGGAATACAACATCCGCTGCTTTGGCTACCTCCAGATCATGTGTGACAACCACTACACAGCAGTTTTCTTCATGTGCCAGTCTGGAAAGCAGCTGAATAATTTGTGTGCTGTTTTCTGTATCCAGATTTCCCGTAGGCTCATCTGCGAGAATGATCTGCGCATGAACGGCTAATGTTCTGGCAATTGCGACTCGTTGCTGTTCGCCGCCTGACAGCATGGCAGGAAGTCGCTTCCAATAGCTTTCGCCCAGACCTACTTTTTCAAGAGCAATCTGCGCCTCTTTTTTTGCAGCGGCATCGGAATGCCTCAGCAATTTTAAGGGATACATGACGTTTTCACAAACAGTCATAAGTGGAAACAAATTATAGCTTTGGTAAATCACAGACGCCTGCTTGCGACGGTAGATATCCACGTCTATTTCCCGCAAACTTTGGCCGCCGACTATTATGTCTCCGCTCTGCGGCGTATCCAATCCTGCCAGTAATGAAAGCAGCGTTGTCTTCCCACTTCCACTTTTGCCGACTAACGCATAAAAAGTTCCAGCACTCAAATCACAGGAGACGTCTTTTACAGCCTGAACAGTTTGGTATTTTGTTTTGTATGAATAAGAAACACTTTGCACAGATAATACGGACATACTACTCAACCTCCCGTAGTAATCGGATTCCGCTTTTTCCAGTTGCCATCAAGCAAGCTGTAATTGCCCCGACATTCATAGCAAAAAAGAGTGCTGCGGCCATGGCATATTGGGTGGCAGTCTCTTGGACAAACAGGATGAGAATTGTTCCAATAGCTGCGCCAACCAAAAACATCAGACATATCTCGACGAATACCATAATGACCGTTTCAATGCGTTTTGTACCAAGAGATCGTGCAATGGCAAATTCCCGCCTTCGGATATGAATATAGAAAAAACCTGCGGCAGCACCAATCATGACCTCTATGCAGGCAAAAATTGGTTTTAGTCGATACAGTGTTTGCAAATTTCGATTCAAAGCATTCAGTGTTTCGCGGAGTGTTTCATCATGAACTGTTACGGCAAACTGCTGATATCGGAGAACTGGAGAATTGTTAATTTCTTCCTGATGCCCGGAGGGGTCTACATTTGCGAAGTGACGCATCAGTATTTGCCGGAATTCGTCCAGCTCATGATTATCACGCACTGTTGCGCTCAGGCTATCCCCTGTAATCTTCCCGTCCAGTTTTGTTTGTGCTGCTGCAACGCAGCTGAATGGGCAATAGATCGTTTGAGATTCCGACGAATACGTCCCAGCAATTTCGAGCGAAATCTGTGTGGAAGCTTCACCGGTCACAGCAGGCGACATCTGAACCGTCAATATGACATTACCATTATTATCAGTATCTTGCGACAGTTCTTCTGCCGCTGCGGTTGAAACGAGACACACCGCTTTATTTGAGGTAAAAATTGATTCGTCGTATCCTTCAAAATAAGTAATCGAATTTCCTGAAACGGGTGTCAATTCCGATGCGGCATCAACAGAAGTAATGCCAATCAGCTTTTGCCGACTCGAAAAGCCCGTCCCTTGACTGTAATAGACAGATGCTTTCAGGCAAACATCCTTCACATAGGAGGAAAATGCTTTTTCCTGAAGCTCCCCGCCATAGGCATATTTGTCAGAGAGAAAGTAGTTGATAATATAGTCTGTAATTTTCAGGTCATCGGTTTTCGTGCCAGTAAGATTGGATACGACGACAGTTACGGGAATCACTGCGTAGGCGCTCTCCATATCCTGTTCTTTCTGGCAAATGAATCCATCAAAGAGAGTAAAAAATGCACAAAGGAAAGCTATCAGCAATACAATGCTCACCGTCTGCCAAACGCCGCGCTTTAAGCGCACCTTTTCGTAAAAGAAAACGATCATTTAACTGCACTCCAATAATGCAAGCAGCGGCATGGGAGAAATATTCACCCATGCCGCTGCTCAGCTGTCACTTACTTATCTGTCAGAACCGGGAAAACAGACTGGGGCAGGATGCAATGCCCATTACCGGGGCAGCTGTAATGATCCCAATAGCCAGTAGTACGCCCGCACTGGAGACAAGAATGCTCATAGCGGACATAATGGAGGCTGCCGGAATGATAATTGTTTCCTGTGTAGGAATAACTACTCATTGTATGAGAGACGGTTGAAGAGGCACCATTTCCCAAATAGCTATTAGTGCACCCCGAAACAGTGCAGTAATACACGGGATAGACAGTCTTCAGATGAGTTTCATCATCAATCGGAATATATGTAGTATCATAATGGTCAAGACGCCACTGATGGGTATGCATTGTGGCAACTTCTTCATGAGTTTCAGCGGCGAAAGCCTGTGTCGGAATCGCTGCGAGGATAAAAAGGGCCAGAAAAACTGCGGCCAGTGACTTGATCTTTTGCATAAACAACGCTCCTTTTTATCTGATTTTTGTCTGATGTCTTCTTGGTTCAGCACATGAGCCAGAATCCGTTGAACAGACAGGCCATGTGCTTCCTCAAATGATTTTCATGAATCTTCCCTCCTTCCATGTAACCACATCGACAGTTAAATTGACGTCAATCCTATAGATAACGCAGGACTTTTCATCTGTAAAAATCAGTTGTTTGAATTTGAGTAAGAGACTCTTGCTTCTTTATCGCTTCTCCCAACAAAGCGTTCTCAAGCTCTACTTCACGTTGCCGATCTTCGCTACTACTTCTATCCGAAATAGTTTGTCCATTTTGAATCACGTCCAATATTGGAGGCTGATTTAGATCAATATAGTTGCTACCCTGAGCAGTACTTTCTTTTGATTGTCTCGGGTTTGTCATAAAACAGGCGACAACTGCCAAAACAAGTATCGCGGTCACGGTTATGATCCAAGCATGAGGCTTTCGATAAGAAAGTACAGCACGGATTCGTGTTTTCACATTCTTACTGCCAAAGGCCAGCGGGCAGGCCGCAAAAATACGCTGGTTTGCAGTGCAGGAGAGCAACGTCTGCGAATACGCAGCGCGCTGAGAATCACTCATATCCTTGATAGCGTATTCGTCACATGCCAACTCAATATCCTTACAAAGGAAATAATACGCAATCCAAATCAAAGGATTGAACCAATGAAGAGAAAGAATTAAGAACGCAATGGGCTTTAGCCAATGATCGCGGCGTTTTATATGCGCACGTTCATGTGCAATTATGCTATCCAATTCCTTGCTCTTTATATGGAACGGAATATAGATGCGCGGCGCAAACAGGCCAAGAATAAACGGAGCATTCACATGCTCGCTTTGATACACATTTGACGAGAGCCGGACAGCAGTTTTTACTTTGCTGCGGAGATGTACATAGCTTAATGCTTCAAACAGAAGCATTGCTGCCATACCAGTACACCAGACGATTCCAACATAAGGAACAGGAGCAGTGAAACCTTTAGCAGAAAGCAGGCCCTGCTCGGATGCCGAAAAGCCACTTATATCAGGAATGACACTCAAGCGACTTTCCAATGCGTTTGGCATGAGAAGCCGGATCCAAACAAAGCTCCACAATAAGGGGAACAGCCATTTTGGAGCTTTGTGGAACATGATGCGAACAAGAAGAACAGCCAGAACAAGCCATCCGGCATTGACGCTCATATTAAGCAGCTTCATAAACAATTCAGTCATCCGGATGCTCCTTCCGAAAGCGGTCAATCATCTGCTGCATCTCCTGAATTTCATCTGCCGTGAGCTGTTGGCTTTTGGTAAATGCGGTCAAAAAAGCTGGAATCGAACCGGCAAATTTCTTCTCGACCAATTCTTCAATTTCAGCTGTCTGTATCTGCTCCTTGGATACCAGCGAAGAAACGATCGTATTCTCATTCTTTATCACGCCACGCTCCGACAAACGCTTTATTACCGTGTAAGTGGTAGTAACCTTCCAGCCTAGTTGCTCTTCACAAAGTTGAGCTAAATCTCTGCTCTTGATGGGTTCATGATCCCAAAGGATCAGGCAAAAACGGTATTCGCTTTCAAAAACTTTTGGTGTACTCATTCTATCGGCCTTTCATTCTAATCTGTTAGTATTATTCTAACGGATTAGAGTTGAAAAGTCAATAGGGAAAATGTGCATTTTTATCACTTAGCGCTGGAAGTGCTTGGGCTTTTGCGGGTCTGACCGTTGCCGACGAATAACCATCTGCCGTGCCTGCCGCTCTTCTGTGTCCTCTCCAAGCAGTCTGGATACTTCCTGCTTTGCGCTGAGCAGCATAATAAGAGAAGGCTTCTTCTGCAAGGTTTCCTCCAACTGCCTTTCCGCTGCCTTTTCCTGCGCAGGACGGAGGACCTGCCGTGCTTGGTACAGCTCCACCGAATCAAAATCCGAAGCCTGTGCCTTCAGCTCTGCGTATTCAGCCAGCGCCTTATCCAACTCGGCAGAGTATCTTTGCTCCTGCGCCTCCAGCTTTTTCAGTCCAGCCTCCATGGTGGCAATATCCTTGCGGAATTCCTCTGCGCCTGCATCCTCCGCATACTCAAGTTTTTGAAAAAGAAGCGCCTTTTCGGAACGCAGTTCCTCTAAATCTTCCGTCAGCTCTGCAATGCGGACAGCCAGCGCCTTGTGGCGTTTCACATGGTATATTGGCAATGCCTTTTTCTCGGCAACCAATGTTTTGCGTTCCTTGCTCTTTTCCTTGATTTGCTGCACCAGACCGGTGTAACGCTCCAGCTCCGGCTTCCATACGGCAAGGGATTTTTGAATATGCGATTTGCCGTTGCGAATATGAGAGAGCTGATAGCAGAAGATCAGCACACGGCTGCGTAGCTTTTCCAGCCCTTCCGCAATGGCGGGGACAGTACGAGCGACCAGTGCGGCCAGCTTCTTGATTTCGGCTTTCAGCTCCCGCAGCAGCGCATTGTCTGCCCTGATCTGCCGGTTCATCTCGCAGCGGTCAGAGACGATTCCTTTGCGCTCTAATGCCTGCACTGTCACGCCCTCATGGATGGTGGGGATCTCATCCAGCCCCCGTGCAGCGTTGCTGCGATGGTCAATGCGTTCTTCCCGTCCAGCACTTTCCAGATAACGGTTGGTCACATCAGCCCATGCCACCCGCCATGATACAAGCTGTTCCTCGCTGTTCCAGCGTTCGGAGATGGGATTCTGTCTGCCGTAGCGGGTGCTTTTGGGATGCTTGTCTGCACGGATAAGCTCCTGCGCCTCAGCAGCAGATGGTGTCATGTACACCTTCTTTTTGCCGACCTTGTAGGGATATTGCTTCTCCCAGCCATCGTTCTGCGCCGACTTGAATTCGGCGGCGGTAAAACCTCGTTCCTCGCCGTTTCTCATGCAGAGGTATTCCTTCTCGGTTTTGTACTGCCACTTGCCCCGTTCGTCCAGTGGGCGCACCGTCAGCAGAATGTGGGCATGGGGATTGTGACCATCGGTGTCGTGGATAGCAGCATCGGCGCACATTCCATCGGACACAAACTGCTCCCGGATAAAGTCTTGCAGCAGTTCGATCTGCTGCTCACGGCTCAGTTCAATGGGCAGCGCCACGACGAACTCACGGGCAAGTCTGCTGTCCTTGGCCGTCTCGACTTCCTCCACGGCGTTCCAGAGCTTTTCCCGATCTTGCCATTCCTGCGGGGCATATTCCGGCAGAAACACTTCCTGCCAGACAAGTCCCTGCTTTTTTGTGTAGTCATGCTGTATCCCATCGTAATCATTATACAGGCGGGAACAGCTTAAATAAGCGGAGGCGGCCACGGCAGAGCGCCCTGCGCCCCGGCCGACCACCTTCGCTTCCAAATGATAAATCGCCATATCTTCTTCACCTCATTCTTTCTTTTTCTGTTTCTCTTTCGCAAAAGAGAAAATGACCCGAAGTCGAGCTTCGGGTCATAGCCGCAAATAAAGCTGCCGGTGGCAGGTTTGTGCGGGCAGGGAGCAGACTGTTTCCAAAACGGAAACAACTGCGACCTGCGCAGACGATGACAGCAGCACTTGCAGGTGCTGTGGCATTGTCTGGAGGCTGCCGCAGCAGCCGCATTCGCCTCGCAGAGCGCACGATTTCCGCAGGAAATACCACCGCCCCTTCGGGGTGGTGAGTAAGTGCGCCCTTCGGGAGCCCTTCGGGAGAAAAAAGAGGAAGGCCCCCGGTTTCCCGGAGACCTCCTATCTGAAATTTAGATTTCTTTTCCCAGCTTCCGTGAAAGATACCCCTCCAGCGCAGGCAGCTCCATCGTCCGCACCTCCGGCAGCACCTTTTCCAGAATTGCACCCTCCTGAATGAGCCTGCGAGTGCGGGCTTTTCGCTCCTTGACGCGATCCCGCGCCTGTGCTTCCTCCAATCGGTGCTGCGCCTGCAACAGCTTCTTTTCCGTATCCGTCATGTGAACATCCTCCTCACTTCCGCCTCTGCCAGACGATCTCATAGCCCAGCGCGTCGGCAAGCTGGACAGCCTCGACATAGCGCAGGGACTCCCGCTGGAGCTTGTTTGAAAGGTTGGAAACGCTGTCAGACCAGCCGTGTTCGTCCCGCAGCAGATCGACCACCTCCTGCATGGTCATGCCCTGACGGACGATGTACGACTTGATCTCATTTCTCAGATTGGATTTCATCAACTTTTTACCTCCATATTTTCGTGATATTGGTTTTTGAGTAAGTGAACTGTGTGCGCTTTGCGGTGAAGAATCTGCCGTGCCGCAAATCCGCTCAGATTTCCGCCCGTGATGCCCTGTTCACAACTGCGCCCTATCGGCTTCATCGTTCTGTGTGAGAACATACGGAATGGCAGGATATGCCACAGTCCGGTACAGCAGCTTCGCATTTCGGTAAATCACCGGATGGTGCATCGTGTTCGACCTGCGGCGAAAATCTTCACGGATTTCACAAGCATTGATTTTGAAGCCGCTAAATTGAGCCGCCAGTGTACGGCTCGGTACGGCAAAGTCTCTTTGTGTACGCTTCTGTACGCCTGTTTTGCGTACCGGCCGTCGGTTCAGCGGCAGATTTTACACTCTGCCGTGAAATACTCCACGGTGCACACAAGCAAAATGGTTTTTAAGAATGAAATCAAAAACAGCCGTACAGGGTGTACGGCAATTTTGAATGCAGTATTATTTTAAACCGGTTCGTGAAATGCCGGCTGGGAGAGGATTTGCAGACTTTGTGTTTATACCGAAACCTCAATATTTAAACAGCTATCCGGCATTGGTGGTAGAGTTAAAATGGAATAAAAATGTATCGACGGCACTGGCACAGATAAAAGAAAGAAAATATCCGCAGTCGCTTATGGAATATACTGGAGACATTCTTTTGGTTGGAATAAATTATGATAAAAAGAATAAGGCACATGAGTGTGAAATAGAGCAATATGAGATTTGAGAAATTTTTTTGAGTACAGTGTAGGAAAAATTATAGCAGTTACAAATTTATAATAAATATGGAGTGATTATGTTTAGATTTGCAAAAAGAAAAAATAGTATAAGGAAAGTGTCTGAGGAATGTAGAAAATATTTTTTTAGTGATGTAGAGAATACAACTGAAGATATTGAGGAAGAAAATTTGGTTTATGAAGAAAATACAGATGTTGAGCAATTAAAAGAAACGGAACCTAAAAATGAAAAAAGAAGAACTATATATGTTGATGAATATTTTATTGAAGCAGCAAGGTTTGTTATAGAGTCTGATAGAGCTTCATCAAGACAATTAATGAGGAGATATTCAATAGGTTATAATCGGTCAGGAAGAATTCTTGACCAATTATGTAAAGAGGGAATAGTTGGAAAAGCAAAAGGGACAGGACCTAGAGAAGTTTTATTTACATTAACGCAATTTGAACACTATTTAAAAAATGTTAATGTACAATGTGATATAGATGAAAGTAAAAATGAGAACAATTTGCAAGAAAATATACAATGTGAGAAAGAGGAAAATAGTAAAAAAGATTTTTTTAGTGAAGATATAAAAGTTGATGCGATAGAACTTATGAGATATATTGACACATTAGATGGATATAATTTTGAAAAGGTTTGTGCACATATATTGTGTTGCTATGGATATATTAATATTTGTGTTACGAGTGGAAGTAAAGATAGAGGAATTGACATTATTGCAGAAAAGGATGGAATGAAATATGCTGTACAATGTAAGCATTATTCATCCAATGTAGGAAATCATGCAGTACAAGAAGCATTTTCAGGAAAATCTATTTATAATGCAGATGTTGCAGTTGTTTTGGCTAATAGTTATTTTACTCAACAGGCTGAACAGGATGCAAGAACATTATGTGTGGAACTGTGGAACAGAAGTAAATTATTAAATATGATTGAAAATATAGGTTATACAAGTGAAGTAACAGAAAAAAGTTATGGAGAAGAAATATCAAATGATTGTTTAAAGTTATTTTGTGAGAATATATTAGAAGCATTTAGGCAGTTTCAAGTTTATTTAATGATTCAGAATGTATATGTAGGAGATGTATATATAAAATATGGTTTTGCTTTAGAAAAGGGGATAAGGATTAAGAAAAAATGATATATCCTTAAATTTAGGCGTTGCGATACAAATTGATGTTAATTATGAAAAGAGTAACATAGAAATAATTATTCCGAGAAAATTTTTGTATGAGAGATATATGCGGTAATGCTTTAATATGCAGTGGAGTGAAAAAATAATTTATCAGAGCGAAGGGTATTGGAAAGCAGTCAGTACTTAGTGAATGTGCTTTGCTCGCTTATGTACTCCTGCTGATTTCCTTCGAGGCGAGAGCCGTCCCTGAGTCTGAAAACTTATTTTTTATTCCATATCCGTTAGGTATAGTGATTTGTTGTAATAATGTCAAAAATTCAATAGAATTTGTTTATAACAAAATTCATAAACCCTATTGAGATTTTTTATCTTTTGTAGTATAATGTGCAAGGTTATTACGAAAAATTATGGTAATAAATGTGAAAAAGAGAAGTGTGTTGCGACTAAGGCTTATTTACAGTGGTACACAAGGGAGTTATAAGTTATGTATCATTATTATCTTGCATACAATGGTCGCAACTTAAAATAAATAGGTTACTATTGGTATTATACAAATATAATAGGAGGATTGCCATGCGTGGAATTGACACACAGACAAAGAAAATCAGGGAACAGGTATTTGAAGAAGTTGCTCGTGCAGCTTACAGCACAGGAGATGTAAGTCATGAGTTAGAAGAGATACCATACAAAATCACACCGTCAGATGTTCCACTTTACCGTGAGAGCATTTGGAGAGAAAGAGCTATTGCATCAGAAAGAGTTCGTCTTGCAATGGGACTTTCACTCAGACCATTAGACAGACCGGTACATATTACAGAGGGATTTGCAGAGAGTAATATTTCAGAAAAGTATTATGAGCCACCTCTTATGCAGGTAATTCCATCTGCATGTAATCTGTGCGAAGAAAAGAAATATGAAGTATCCAATATGTGCCAGGGATGTATTGCACATCCATGTATGGAGGTATGTCCAAAGGGAGCAATCTCCCAGGTAGATGGCAAATCTGTAATCGACCAGGAGAAATGTATCAAATGTGGAAGATGTAAAGCAGCCTGCCCATATGATGCAATTTCCAAGAAAGAAAGACCTTGTTCCATGGCTTGTGGAATTGGAGCAATTGGAACAGATGAATACGGAAGAGCAAAGATTGATGCAGATAAATGTGTATCCTGTGGTCAGTGTATGGTAAGCTGCCCATTCGGAGCAATTGCAGATAAATCACAGATTTTCCAGTTGATCCGGTGTATGAAAGAAGGCGGAGAAGTTATCGCTGAAATTGCACCTGCATTTGTAGGTCAGTTCGGACCTGGAGCTACTCCAAAGCATGTAAAGGCAGCCTTATTAGAACTTGGTTTTTCAGAGGTTGTAGAGGTTGCACTTGGAGCTGATATCGGTGCAGTAGCAGAAGCACATCACTATGCAAATCATGTTGCAACAGGAGAGCTTCCGTTCTTACTTACTTCCTGCTGTCCTGCATGGTCCATGCTTGCAAAGACACAGTTCCCGGATTTAATCGAGAGCGTATCTTCTGAGCTTACACCTATGGTTGCTACAGCAAGAAGCATTAAGAAAGAACATCCGAATGCAAAAGTAGTATTTATCGGACCGTGTGCTGCTAAGAAACTGGAAGCAAGCAGAAGAACTGTACGAAGCGATGTTGATTTTGTAATCACATTTGAAGAGTTAGACGCTATGTTTGCAGCAAAAGGAATTGATCCGAACCAGACAGAGGGTGAAAGCTCCATGCATGATGCAACTGCTGCTGGTCGTGGATATGCATGTGCCGGTGGTGTTGCAGATGCCATTGAAAAATGTGTACATGAATATTATCCGGATGTGGATGTTAAGATTGAACATGCAGAGGGTCTTGCTGAATGTAAGAAGATGCTGATGCTTGCCAAGGCTGGTAAGATGAATGGATATATGATTGAAGGAATGGGATGTCCTGGCGGATGTATCGCCGGAGCAGGAACTATTCTTCCGATTCCGAAAGCAAAACAGGAAATCGAGAAGATTAAGAAAGCTTCTACCAAGCAGCTTCCTCCAAAGGAATTACGGGAAATCGAATTAAATTAATAGTAAGAAAGCGGGTTAATAGAATGAGCAAGGTTAGAACCAGATTTGCACCAAGTCCTACAGGAAGAATGCATGTAGGAAATCTGCGTACAGCACTTTATGCATATTTAATTGCAAAGCATGAGGGCGGAGATTTTATTTTAAGAATTGAAGATACAGACCAGGAACGTTATGTTGAGGGAGCGGTAGATATTATCTACCGTACCCTTGAGAAGACTGGATTGTTACATGATGAAGGTCCGGACAAGGATGGCGGTGTTGGCCCATATGTGCAGAGTGAACGTCAGGCACAGGGAATTTATCTGGAGTATGCGAAGAAACTCATTGAAAAAGGAGAAGCATACTATTGTTTCTGTGATAAGGAGCGTTTAGAGAGTCTGCGTCAGACTGTTGCAGGTAAAGAGATTATTGTTTACGATAAGCATTGCCTGCATTTAAGCAAGGAAGAAATAGAAGAAAAGCTTGCTGCAGGTGTTCCATACGTTATCCGTCAGAACAATCCTCAGACAGGAACAACAACCTTCCATGATGAAATCTATGGAGATATTACCGTTGATAATGCGGAGCTGGACGATATGATTCTGATTAAATCAGACGGATATCCGACTTATAACTTTGCCAACGTAGTAGATGACCATTTGATGGGAATTACACATGTAGTAAGAGGAAATGAATATCTTTCTTCTTCTCCAAAGTATAACCGTCTGTATGAAGCTTTTGGCTGGGATGTGCCAGTGTATGTACACTGTCCGTTAATTACCAACGAAGAGCATCAGAAGTTAAGTAAACGTTGTGGACATTCTTCCTACGAAGATTTGATTGAACAGGGATTTTTAACAGAGGCAGTTGTAAACTTTGTGGCATTACTGGGGTGGAGTCCGGCAGATAACCGGGAAATCTTTTCTTTAGAGGAGCTGGTAAAAGCCTTTGATTATCATCATATGAGCAAATCACCGGCTGTATTTGACTATACAAAGCTGAAATGGATGAATGGCGAATACATCAAGGCAATGGATTTTGATTCGTACTTTGAAATGGCAGAGCCATATATCCGGAAAGTAATTACCAGGGATTATGATATCCGCAAGATTGCAGAGATGGTGAAGACCAGAATTGAAATCTTCCCGGATATTGAGAATCTGATTGACTTCTTTGAGGAACTTCCGGAGTATGATACCGCAATGTATACCCATAAGAAGATGAAGACCACAGAAGAGAGCTCTTTGGAAGTCTTGACAGAGATTCTTCCGGTATTAGAGGCTCAACAGGATTACAGTAATGATGCACTGTATCAGACGCTTTGTGATTTTGTGGCAGAGAAGGGCTGCAAGAATGGTTATGTATTATGGCCGGTTCGTACAGCGGTTTCCGGTAAACAGATGACACCGGCAGGTGCAACTGAAATTATGGAGATTATTGGTAAGGAAGAGTCCTTAAAACGTATCCGTACCGGAATTGCACTTCTTACGAAAGCACTTGAGAAATAAAAGTTACGAGGCATTTCATGCGATTTAATGAAGCACAACAGGAAGCTGTTGATTTTTATCAGGGTCCCTGCCTTACACTGGCGGGGCCCGGTTCAGGCAAAACTGCCGTAATTACCCATCGAACGAAAAATTTAATAGAAAAATATGGGGTGTCACCATCAGAGATTCTGGTGGTGACATTTACAAAAGCAGCCGCTATGGAGATGAAGGAGCGTTTTCTTTCGCTGACGAATCAGACATCCACAACGGCTACTTTTGGTACTTTTCATGCGGTGTTTTTTACGGTATTAAAGTATGCTTATCATTATCGGGCAGAAAATATTATAAGAGATGAGCAGAAGGTGGTATTTATCCGGAATCTTTTACGTCATTTTCCGATTGACTATGAAGATGAAAATGAATGCATCCAGACTCTGTTATCTGAAATCAGCGGTGTAAAGAATTCGAACATTCCCATTGAACATTATTATTCTTCTAATTTTCCAGAGCATACATTCCGGGATGTATTTATGAATTATCAGAAGATGCTGCAGAAGAACCGGCTGATTGATTTTGATGATATGTTAGTTTATACCTATGAACTTTTCAGCCAGCGGAAGGATATCTTAGCACTCTGGCAGAAGAAGTTCCGATATATTTTAATTGATGAGTTTCAGGATATCAATGGATTACAATATGAGATTATAAGGATGCTTGCAGCACCGGAAAATAATCTCTTTGTGGTAGGGGATGATGACCAGTCTATTTACAGGTTCCGCCAGGCAAGACCGGAGATTATGCTGAACTTTGAGAAGGATTATGCTGATGCAAAGCGGATTGTATTAAATTATAATTATCGTTCCGATGGAAATATTGTGGCAGCGGCAGGAAGACTGATTGCCCACAATACAGGGCGGTTTGCAAAGGATATTAAGGCATTTCATCCGGCAAAGGAAGCGGTAGTATGTAAGACTTACCGGACGCAGCGGGAAGAAAATTTAGGATTGATTCATGCACTTAAGGAATATACCGCAGCTGGTGGTGACTGGTCGGACGCAGCGGTGCTGTTTCGCACTAATACACAGCCAAGACTTCTGATGCAGCAGTTGATGGAATATAATATTCCTTTCCGTACAAGGGATAATATTCCTAATATTTATGAGCATTGGATTGCAAAAGATATGGAAAGTTATCTTCGGATTGCCCATGGAAGCAGAAGAAGGGCAGACTTCTTACAGATTATGAACCGGCCGAACCGTTATATTGGGCGGGACAGTCTGGAAGAGGATACCGTAGCATTTGATGTCTGGGCAGATTATTATGATAAAATGGAGCAGTCCTGGATTGCACGAAGAATCGACCGGCTTTATCATGACTGCAAAATGTTAGCCGGAATGAAGCCTTTTGCAGCGGTGAATTATATCCGCAAGGGAATCGGCTACGATGACTATATCAAAGAATATGCAGATCAGAGAGGTATGAATGAGGAAGAACTTTTGGATATTCTAGAACAGCTTACCGATATGACCAAAGAGTTTGATAGCTTTGATGACTGGCAGAAACAGAAAGAGAAATATTTAAAAGAATTACAGCGTGCCATGGAGAAGCAGCGGACGAAGGGAGAGGGCGTTGTCTTATCAACCCTACATAGCTCGAAGGGATTAGAGTATGATGTGGTATTTTTGATTGGTGTAAATGAGAAAATCATGCCCTATAAGAAAGCTGTTTTAGATGCGGATCTGGAAGAGGAACGCAGAATGTTCTATGTGGGGATGACCAGAGCAAAAAAACAGCTCTACCTCTTCTCGGTAGAGCTGTTGAATAATCACAGTGCAGAACCATCCCGGTTCTTAAAAGAATTGCAGGAAACGTAATGGATGATTAGTTGTCCATTGCGTCAAATTCTGCTTCATCTAATAATTCATCAAAACGGTCGGAGACAACTTCGTATTCTTCGTCACTGTCAATATTATCTAAAGAAGGATTTCCATCCTCATCCTCGGAGTAACGATAGATATATACTTCACCATCTGCATTTTCATTTCCCTTTTCATCTAAGGGCATCAGCGCAATATAATCCTGTTTTCCTGCTTCAAAGATAGTAAGAATTTTGCATTCCACATCCTGCCCATTGTCTAAATTCAATGTCACCATGATATCGTCTTCATCTTTTAACTGTTTGTTTTCCATAAAATACCTCTTTCTTTATATAATTGTCTGAACGTAGAGTTCCGGACGTTTTTCCAGATTGATAAATATACCGTCTTCTAACCGAACCACCGGACGGGTCAGGCGATGCTTGTTAATCAGCACAATTTTACCGGTCATGCCATTACTTAGCATGACATCATTGTTAATATATGTATTGGC
>OLVW01001739.1_pt1 | contig 17694 bp, 12 predicted proteins | sample 1673301 | NCBI WGS metagenome assembly OLVW01 (sample SAMEA3178941, study PRJEB25190) | human gut metagenome
CCCAGCTCACCTCGGGCCCCAGGTCGAGGTCGTTCAGAAGCCGGTGCAGCTCGAATTGGTTGAGGTACTTCTGCTTCTTGGCGCGCGGGGATTTGCCCTTAATGATGGCCTTGCGCGTTGGGTCGCGCTCTACCAGACCCTCATCGACAGCATCGAGGACGGCGCCCTTCAGCTGATGGTGGAAATCCATTGTCGTCTGCCGTTCGTGGCTGACGGCATACTCGTTCAGCAGCTTCTGATAGGTGATGCGGTTGAGTTCCGCGAGGGTCAGCAGGGGAATGAGCCGTTGCAGCCAAGCGCAGGTGAGCCGGTACTTGCTGAGCGTGACATCGCGCACGGCCCCTTCCTTATACATGGCCACCCACTGCTGGTAATAGTCGCAGAACGTGTCGTTGGGCGTGAGTTCGTTGAGCATTGCTGGGTTCCTTTCTGCGTTTTTGGTTCGTTTGAGGGCTCACGCTGATGAAGGTTCCCTAAGAATACGGCGATGAGACAAGTTGTTTGTCGCCGACAGAGGTTGTTTCTGCACGAGATCGCGAGTTATAAGCGTCTCGGGGGTGCGGACAGTTGCTTGGACAGCGGCCTACGCCGCCAGCCCCAACCGCCTCCTGCGGTTGTCTATCGTATCGTAGACGGTCCTGCCGCCCTCCCGGAAGGCCTTTAGACGGACGGTCGAGTAGGCGGCCATCCACCCGTCCAGCAGCTCCATGAAGGCCTCCGCCGTCCATCCCGACCAGTCCCGCCCGTGGAAGAACTCGTTCTTCAGGTTGCCGAAGAACCCCTCGCAGGCGGCGTTGTCGGGGCTGGTGCCCTTGCGCGACATCGACCTGGCCAGCCCGTGGCGCCCGCATATGGCCTTCCACCCGGGCCAGCGGTAGTGGCAGCCGCGGTCGGTGTGCGCGACGGGCGCCTCCCCCTCCCCGAGCGTCGCGCACGCCATCTCGAGGGACGACTCGGTGAGGCGCGCGTCGGGGCTGGTGCCGACGGCCCAGCCGACGGGCTTGCCGTCGAACAGGTCGACGACGGGCGACAGGTACACCTTGCGGCCGTCGTCGGGCAGGCGGAACTCGGTCACGTCGCTGACCCACGCCTCGTTGGGGCGCCCGGCGGAGAAGTCGTGGGTCTCGGGATTGTGGCAGCCTTCGCAGTGATGGGGGCAGCCCTGCACGAAAACCACGAAGCGCAGCCCGGGCCCGTCTACGATGGAATCCTCTACGGTTCCTGCTATTCTAATGTCCATTAGTTTTCCTTTCACAAAAAGCTGTGCGGAGCTTGTCACCCCGCACAGCAGATGGTTCGATTTTGGATTATTCCTCGGAAGTTCCGTGCTTTACGCGGTCGGATTCCTCGGCGCGCTTTGCATTGTTGAATCTGTCAAGCGTGCCTACCAGGTAGCCGGTTATGCGGCGGATACGCTCAAACGCGATTTCCTCTTCCTTGCGGTGGCAGCAGGGGCACTCGTCGTCGATGATGCCGGTGTAGCCGCACTTCGGGTCGCGGTCTATCGGGTGATTTATCGCGCCGTAGCCGATGCCCTGCTCCTTCATGCAGCGGACTATCTGCTCGAATGCGTCGAGGTTCTTCAGCGGGTCGCCGTCAAGCTCGATGTAGCTGATGTGGCCGCCGTTGGTCAGCGCATGGTAGGGAGCCTCAAGCTTGATCTTGCGGAAAGCGCTGATGTTGTAGTAAACCGGTATATGGAACGAATTGGTGTAATACTCGCGGTCGGTAACGCCGGGGATCTCGCCGTATATCTTCTTATCCATGCGGACGAATCTGCCGGAAAGTCCTTCTGCGGGAGTTGCGAGCAGGCTGAAATTGAGGCGGGTCTTTTCGCTCTCGTCGTCCATGCGCTTTCTCATGCGGGTGATGATGTCAAGACCCAGCTTCTGCGCCTCTGGGGATTCGCCGTGATGTACGCCGATGAGCGCCTTCAGGCACTCTGCAAGTCCGATGAATCCCATGGAGAGGGTGCCGTGCTTGAGTATCTCGGCAACGCTGTCGTTCTCGGAGAGCTTCTCGGAATCTATCCAGACGCCCTGACCCATCAGGAACGGGTAGTTCCTTACATGCTTGCTGCACTGTATCCTGAACCGCGCCAGGAGCTGGTCAACGACAAGATCCATCATTTCGTCAAGGGAAGCGTAGAACTTGTCGATGTCGCCGTGAGCCTCGATGGCAAGGCGCGGGAGGTTGATGGTGGTGAAGCTGAGATTGCCTCTGCCGGTGACTATCTCGCGGCTCGGGTCGTAAATGTTGCCGATAACTCTGGTGCGGCAGCCCATGTAAGCGGCTTCGGTGTGGTAGTCGCCGGGCTTGTAGTACTGGAGGTTGAACGGAGCGTCGATGAACGAGAAGTTCGGGAACATGCGCTTTGCGGAAACGCGGATAGCAAGCTTGAAAAGGTCGTAGTTGGGGTCGCCGGGGTTGTAGTTGACGCCCTCTTTGACCTTGAAAATATGTATCGGGAAGATCGGAGTTTCACCGTTGCCCAGACCGTGTTCCTCGGCGAGCATTACGTTCTTGATAACCATTCTGCCCTCCGGGGAGGTGTCGGTGCCGTAGTTTATCGAGGAGAACGGATTCTGCGCGCCGGCGCGGGAATTCATCGTGTTCAGGTTGTGAATGAGCGCTTCCATTGCCTGGTAGGTCGCGCGGTCGGTCTCGGATTCGGCGAGCTTTTCCGCTCTGTCCTGGAGGTGCGAGAACTCGTCGCCGTACTTCGCGGACGCGATCTCCCATTCCTTCGCCTTGTATTCGTCGTTGTTCTGGAGGCTGGGGTACAGTCCGTATTCCTTGGCGATATCGCCTGCGATGAGCTTGAATTCCTCGAGCACCTCGGTGTAATCCTCAATGCCGAGGGTAAAGCTTACCGCCTTCGCAAGGTTGGTGGTGTACAGCCTGCGGAAGGTCTTTTTAACGCCCTCCGCCATGGCGTAGTCGAATATCGGCACGGACTGACCGCCGTGCTGGTCGTTCTGGTTAGACTGAATTGCAATGCACGCAAGCGCCGCGTAGCTGGAAATATCGTTCGGCTCGCGGAGGTATCCGTGGCCGGTGGAAAATCCGCCGTGGAACAGCTTGAGCAGGTCGATCTGGCAGCAGGTGGTGGTGAGCGTCAGGAAGTCGAGGTCGTGTATGTGGATATCGCCGTTGATGTGCGCCTGGGAGTGCTTCGGGTCGAGCACGTACATCTCGTTGAACTGCTTGGCGCCTTCGCTGCCGTATTTCAGCATGGTACCCATTGCGGTGTCGCCGTCGATGTTGGCGTTTTCGCGCTTGATGTCGCAGTCAGACGCGGACATGAAGGTCAGATCCTCGTATATCTTCATCAGGGTGGAGTTCATCTCGCGCGCCCTGGTGCGGTCTGCGCGGTACAGTATGTAAGCCTTGGCGGTCTTTGCGTGACCCTGCTCGACGAGCACTCTTTCTACCATATCCTGTACTTCCTCAACGGAGGGATCCCTGCCTATAACCTCTTCTGAGAGCTGCTGGCACACCCTGTCCGCAAGCTCCATAGCTTCGCTGTAGTCCTTGCCGCCGACTGTCTGGGCTGCCTTAAAGATAGCGTTGGCGATCTTCTCTATGTTGAAGGGTACCTGGCGTCCGTCGCGCTTCTTTATCATTGTTATCATTGCCATTATTTTGATTGCTCCTTTTTAAAAAATGAAATAAAATAACACAATATCTTGTATCGAAAAAGACGATAAATCTATTATATAGTTTTCTGAAACATTTGTCAAGGTATAATAAAATTAAGTTTTGCACAAATCAGGGCAGGTATTTTCGTGATAAATCACAAATTTATGTACGCAATGTAAATCCATTAAATGGAAATGTTCTGGAAATTCCGCTGACCTATGCGCTTTTCTCGACTGGTACACATCTGAGAATTTACATAAGGTTGACGAAATCCGCAGGGTATGCTATAATTACATAGAGTTATTCAGAAAAGGGGTGTTCCCATGCCGAAAAAGTTTGCATTTTCCGATGATGGAAGCCGTTACCACACGCTGAAATACCACAATCGGCGGTTCTGGGGCAGACCCGTTTACAAGGCCGTCGTGGACGCAGGCTTCACCTGCCCGAACATCGACGGCTCATGCGGCGTTGGAGGATGCGTTTACTGCTCCGGCGGCAGCGGCTACTTCACGGCGCCGGAGCTTTCCGTGCGGGAGCAGATCCTTCGCGAGACGGAGCGTATCCATGCGGTTCACCCGGAAGCGGGGATAATCGCGTATTTTCAGGCGCACACGAACACCTACGGTACGCTCGGCCGGCTTCGGGAGGTCTACTCCGAGGCTCTGGAATGCGAAATTTGCGGCATCTCAATCGCGACCCGAGCCGACTGTCTCGACCGTGAGCGCGCAGAGCTCCTCGCCGGGCTTCCGGTCCCGGTGACTGTGGAGTTGGGGCTACAGACCGCGCACGACAGCACGGCACGGCTCATCAACGTCAGGGGATTCGAAACGGCTCGGAATGCCGGGCTGCGTATCTGCGTGCACATAATAAACGGGCTTCCAGGGGAAACGCCCGAGATGATGGAGCAGACCGCAGAGATACTCGGAGGAATGCGCCCGGACGGGGTGAAGATACATCTGCTGCACGTCATAAAAAACACCACGCTCGCGGGGCTGTGGGAGTCCGGAAAGTACCAGCCGATGGAGCGCGACGACTACATCGGCACGGTGGTAAGGCAGCTGGAGCTGCTCCCGCCGGAAACCGTGATAGAAAGGCTGACCGGCGACGGCGACCGGGAGGAGCTGCTGGCTCCGCTGTGGAGCCTTGACAAGCGCGCCGTGCTTGGCGAGATAATGAAACGTCAGAAGCAGCTCGACAGCGTTCAGGGACTGCGTTTTCAGGAGGGTTAAATGGACATCTGGTCAATGACGCGCCCGGCGCTTGAGAATTGGTTCAGCAGCCGGGGAGAGAATCCGGCGAAGGCCGCGATACTGCTCGAGCGGCTCTATCAGCGCGGTCTGAGAGATTTTTCGGAGCTTCCGTTCGCGCAGAGGGTGATATCCGCGCTGTCGGAGGAATTCACGATGGAGCTACCTGAAACGGTCGCCCGCAGCGGCGACGACAGCACGGAGAAGCTGCTGCTGGAATATCCGGACGGAAGCCTTGTCGAGAGCGTTCTCATGCGGCAGGCGTACGGCGGGAGCGTGTGCGTTTCCACGCAGGTAGGGTGCGCGATGGGCTGTGCGTTCTGCCAGAGCGGACGGCTCAGGAAGCGCCGCAGCCTCACAGCCGGGGAGATAATGGCTCAGGTTATGAAAATCCGCCGGGAGTGCTCCGCGGATATCCACAGCGTGACGGTCATGGGGATAGGCGAGCCATTCGATAATTTTGACGCGGTGCGGGATTTCTGCGCCAACTGCGTGGATTACAAGGCGCTGGCGCTCGGGGAGAAGCACGTTACGGTTTCAACATGCGGGATAATCCCGGGGATCAGGGCGTGGACGGAGCTTCCGCACCCGTGCAGCCTTGCTGTGAGCCTCCACGCGGCTGACGACGCGCTCCGCTCGGAGATAATGCCCGTGAACCGACGTTATCCGGTGCGGGAGGTCATCGCGGCGGCTCGGGAGTTCGCACGGCTCCACAACCGCAGGGTAACGCTGGAGTACGTCATGCTTTCCGGCGTAAACGATTCGCCGGAGCAGGCGGAAGAGCTCGCCGGGCTGGTCGGTTACGGCGCGCAGGGCAGGGAATTCTACGTCAACATAATCCCCTACAACGGCAACGACAGCGGATTCACAAGAAGCAGCCGGGAGCGTATCATGGCGTTCTACGATGTCCTCAAGAAGCGCGGGGTCTCGGTCACGATGCGGCGGGAGTTCGGCGGTGACATCGCGGCGGCGTGCGGTCAGTTGAGTTCGCTGCACTCCGCTGAATGTGAAAAAAACTGTTGACAAAGCCGTCATTTTGTGGTACAATAACTGTATTCTCCGGTAAATCTGGAGTCTGAGCCGGTATGTTGGAATTGGCAGACGAGGAGGACTCAAAATCCTTTGGTAGCGATACCGTGCGGGTTCGACCCCCGCTACCGGCACCATATTAATACGGAGCCGCCTTTTCCGGATGGTTCGATATACAATAAAACACTCCCGAAGCTGAAGCCAGCTCCGGGAGTGTTCATTTTATTTAAAAACCTACTGCTTTTTTCAAAATAACAGAAGCGTCAAGCGCGTTGACGGTATTATCTCCGTTAAGGTCGGAAACCTCAGGATTTGCGGCAGTCCCCATTTCAACGATGTATTTCAGCACAGCAGACGCGTCCAACGCATTCAGCACGCCATCATTGTTCATGTCGCCGGGAAGGTCGCTGTAGGCGCACACCATAACGATATATTCGCCCTTCGAATCTGTGCCGGACAGTATAGCAGAGCCGTCTTCGCCAACTCCTGCACATTTCAGGAACTGCGGTTTCCCGTTGACCTGTCTGTAAAGATTTGCGAAATAACCCGCAAACTGTTTTCTGAAATTCAGCTTTAAACCGGCGGGGATAACCGTGCCGGAAATTTTCAGATCAGCGCCCGGAATTCCGCGCAGGCCGCTCTTATCATTGTTCCCTGGCAGAATGGAAAAATCCGCGTCAGAAATAGCATTGAGCCTTGATCCGTCAGCCACCCAGCTCTTTGTGCTGTCAAGCGAAAACTCAACCGTAAGGCTGTTTTTGACCATCGCAGCGAATACCATTTCCGGAACATCGGTATTGCCGTTCAGTTCGATGACCGCACTGCTTCCCGGTGCAAGTTCTTCCAGCATTGACGCGATGTCTTTCCAGCTTCCGTCGCCTCCATTCATGAACGGCAGAGTTTCTTTGCGTTTCTCCGCGCCGCCCTTGCCGGAGCCAACTGATCCTCCGGAGCTTCCGCCCGAACCGCCGCTTGTTTTTTTCGGTGTCATTTCATAAGCGCACACGGTGCATATCTCCGGGGAGGTGTAAGTTGCAGGACCGCCGGAAATGTGCGGCTGAACTTCGGAGACTTGGCTGCAGTTTTCACAGATATGCCAGTGACCGTTCCGGTCTTTCTGATATTCCGCAGACCAGATGTGCCCCAGTTTGGGTACTGTCACGGTATCTCTGGAAAGCTCGATACCGCACCGCAAGCACTTTGTATATTCATCATAAGAACCAGGTGCTTCGCACTTTGCAGGCACTTCGTTGTCTCTCAGTATTTTGCTGACCTTATGTTCCAGGGCGGGAATATCTACTCTTGTCCTTGACAGTTCCTCATTGCACACAGTGCAGTAAATTACCTCGGTACGGTATCCGGGTATCCCGCATTCGGCTTCTTTGAAATCATTGTAATCTTCTTTCGGTTCGCCTGAAATGTGCTTTGCGAGTGGGAGCACCATACTTTCAAGGCTGACCTCATTTTTCGCGTCAGGATCGATGAAATATCTCTGGCACCAGTCGCATGACCAGTACTCAATATTTCCATTTACGGTGCAGGTGGAGGAAACCGCTTCGTGATGAGTAAGCTCACCGTGACCGGTCCTGATGGTAGCTGACGCTGCGTCGCTTGCGGAATACTCTGAGGTTTCTTTCATGCGGATATATGCAACAACTTCCGTGTCATGGTCAACAAAGTGACGCACATTATTTAAGCTCCAGCTAATGTCGTTGAATTTGTATTCCGCGCCGTCGATCGGCTCTATTACTACATTGAAAGATGTTGTGCTCACCTGTTGAACGGACGCCACGCATTCCGGAGCCTGCTGCGGCTTTTTGTCAGTGATCAGGATATTGACCGAGAATGTCATATCCTTGTAATTCTGCGTCTTCAGCGTTATGGTTATTTTCGAAGATTTTCCAACAGATGATGAATCAGTTGTCGGAATCATGAAATTAATGAAGCCATTGCTGAAAGAGACAGAATCCGGAGTAAATACGTCCTCTGCCGGGTCATCTATCGCAATAACCGGTTCTTCCATGTCGCCGGTATCGTCAGGCAGTCCTTTTATTTCCACCGACTTATAGCCTGTGTCCGTCCATATATAGGGCAGTTCTACATCCGGAATGATTTTTTCCGCCTTAACGATAGTAAAGCTCCAGTCACCGGAGGTAAACGGAACAGTTGTTCCGGCAATGTTGTCGGATTCATTCACGCTTACGCTGACGGTGTAGGTTCCGGGAGTTATCGGCTCGGCTTCGTTGTTGTTTTCATCAAAGTACTTCACTTCCAGAAGCTTGTTTACTTCCTCCGGAAGACGGTCTGATGTCACATAAGCCGCCTTTGCGCTGCCGCTGTAGCTGAGTTCTGGGGGCGGCGTAAATCTGATATCATCTGCTGTGATGATCGTCTTTCCGATGGTGAATTTCCAGCTTTCATCGGTAAGTCCATTAACAGCGGGGTACACGCTCCCTGCTTCAACGTCGATTTTTACAGTATAGACGCCGGGTAATATCGGCTGAGTTTCGCCGCCGTTCTCATCGAAATACTTCAACGTTATCTTACCGACTCCGGTCACACCAGACGCAGGAACTACGCTTGCAGTATGCGCAATACCGCTGTATTCAACTGGAAGCATCGGAGCGCTGAAAATAAAGTCAGCGGCAGTAAGCTCAAGAGGACGCAGAACAAGCGTTTTTTCCGCAGTCTTTCCGTCAAATAGTGCATTTCCGGTGAACTTCACAACAAACGAACGCTCCCCGGGTTCAAACCTGTCGTTAACTTCGGCTTCAGCACCGTCTGGATCATATGTCACGCCTGCGGAAAGCTTCACATTGTCAGAATAAAGTTCCAGCTTATCAGCATTGTCATCGGAAAGTACCGAGAAATAACCGAAGCTTTCGCCGAGTTTTATCTGCGCGTCAAGCGTGAATGCCGGTACGTTTGCAACGGTAAACGGTTCAGTCCCGGCGCAGTCGATAGTAAGTCTTGCGTCATACTCATAAGCCGGGAAAACGGACGTGTCCTTAAAACCCGGGAAATATAAAGTCGTGCTGTCGTATGGCTTGACGTCCCATATCTTATCGTCAAGCTTCATCAGCGTCAGAGCATTTTCAGATATCATGTCAAATGTGGAAACGCCTGTGCCGATGCCATTGTTGAATCTGTATATATCGCTGTTATAATAGCAGTTTGAAATTTTGCTGGTGTATGTTTCACTGCCGCATACTCCGCCGCCGGTTTGCTTGCTCTCCATCTTAACAATGCTGTAGCAGTTTTCGATAGTTCCGTAATTCGTGCCGCAGATACCGCCGAAGTAATAATCTGCCTTAATTTCCACAATGGAAAAGCAGTTGCTTATTGTGCCTGAATTTCGCCCGGCGATACCGCCGACCTCATTTTTTCCCGTGACAGACGAATCAATTAGACCGACTTGCGAAACTGAGCCGTCTGAGCCTATGAAGCCAAACAGACCTACATTATTGCTGGTGTCAGCATGAAGTCCGCTTATTGTATGCCCACGACCCTCGAATGTTCCCATGTAGCGGTTCTTGTATGTGCCTATGGGCGTCCAGGCGCGGGTGCATACTACATTGTCGGTCATCAGCGCATTGATATTCACTTTTCCACCGTTAACGGCTTCGGAGAACCTGAAAAGCTCGTCTTCATTTGAAATACGGTAAACTCCGCAGACGGTGCATATACCGTTTTCATCGAAACTGTGATCCTTAAGTTCGCCTGCAACCGGGATCTTCTCGATTGCGTCACAGCTGGAGCACTTCATAACGATATATTCAGGCTCCACACAGGTAGCCGGAATGCGCTGACTGGTTTCAACGTAATTGTGCGGCAGCTTCTCTATCAATGAATCAATGGCTCTCCCACAGCGATCGCAGACATAATACTGAACGCCATTTACTGTGCAGGTCGGCTGTCTGACTACTACTATTTTAGTTTCGATATGCCCAAGCGCTTTTACAGTTTCATCGGGTACATTTTTCTGCTGCTGGCACAGACTGCACGTCATAATTATCTGTCTGCATTCGGTGCAGTTAGCGGGTATCTCTCCGGTCTCCTGCCAGTTATGTTCGCAGGTATTCGTCGTGCCATTAAACTCCAGCTTGCTGCCGGTTTTCTTCATCGTAAGGGTGTATTTTTTATCCGACATCTTATATTTCGACTCCACTTGTATCAGATAAGTGTCAGAACTGAGCTTCGTCACGCATTTGATTTTCATCCAACTCGTCGCAGAAGACTCCTGCAGAATAAGTTCGTCAGCCGTCAGACTGCTGACTCCCTGGGTGAACTTTACCTCTATCGTCTGGTCTGTGCGCGCTGAAACGCTGCTCAGGAATTTTCCGACTGTCACCCTGACTGTGGCTGTCAGTGTTCCCTCATCATCTGCGGATGAGGCGGCAGTTCTTTTTGAATAGATCGTAATGGTTGCAGTACCCTCGCCCTCAGCGGTCACAACGCCGGTTTTCATGTTAACGGTTGCAACATCCTTGTTGTCGCTGACATATCTGATAATATCCGTTGAGTTTGACGGAGTCAGAACCACGGAAATTTCCGCAGTGCTTCCTATGTCTGTAAGGTATATTTCACTTTCAGACGGCGTGACGCTTGTCGCACGCAGACAAACGTTAATGGTTTTTGTGGCAATAGTCTTTCCCGTGGACTGATTCACGCCCTTTATCTTCACGCTTCCCGGACCTACCGCAGTAAGCAAGCCGTTTTTTTTGCCGACTGTCGCCACTTCTTTATTATCCGAATAAAAATAAACTTTCGCACCGTCAACCTTGATATTAAAGCTTTCACCAACGTCTATTCTTGCCGGAATAGCACTTCCGTCATTTTTGGTAAGCTTATATGCCGCGAAAACCGTCATCGGCATAACTGACATCATCAGAGTTAAAGCGACGGCAACCGCCGTGAAAATACTGGTAAATCGTTTCATTCTTTTTCCTCCCGTTGATCACGCTTCAGACGATACAGCTTAGAAAAAAATAATGCACATTTCTGTATGGTCGCCTATATTATCTTTTTTAAAAGATTACCATTTCAGCTTTGATTTGTCAATGGTTTCTTCCTAATTGTAGCAATTTGCTTCATGAATGTTAAAAGCAGTACCGGTTTGATGTTATATAAGGTCACCTCTAAAAACCTCATGTCAGCAAAAATGGGCAGTGCGCGCCATCTTCGCTCTGCAACATCGTGTTGCACCTCCTCGTAAGGCTTATAGCCTTACGAGGAGGCTTTTTCAGAAGCTGGCATGTACTGTCCATTTTTGCTTTTTACACTGGTTTTTAGAGGTTTCCTTATATTAGAAATCAACATGAAAAATCCTCCCCTGCGCTGGAAGGGGAGGATAAAAGCTATTTAGATCAAACCAACTATTTTTTTCAGAATTGAAGAAGCGTCCACAGCGTTGACATTTCCGTCACCGTTGAAATCTGCCATAAGCGGGTTCGCGCCGCTTTCCAGACCAACAATATCCTTGAGTATCGCGCTTGCGTCCACTGCATTCAGAATGCCGTCGTTGGACATATCGCCCGGAAGGTTGCTGAATTCGCAGAGCATTGCGATGTAATCGCCCTTTTCGGCGACGCCTGGCAGGAGTACCTTGCCGTCCGCACCAAGTTTAGTGCATGCCACGAATACTAGCTTGCCGTCAACGGACTTGTAGAGGTTCGCAAACTTGCCTGCGTGTTCAGATTTGAACGCGATTTCAAGACCTGTGGGAACTCCTGTGTTGTTGATCCTGAACTGCATGCCCTCAATTCCACGAAGACCGTCATGTTTCTGGCTTGCGGTCCTGATGAAGGTGAAATCTGCTACTGCAGGAGCGGTTATTTCCGCACCATTAACGAACCAGCCGCGAGAGCTGTCAACTATAAAGTGTACTTTAAGATTCTTGTTGTCGATTACCTTGATCACCTCAAAAGGAACGGCAGTGTTTCCGTTAAGCTGAATTGTAACCTCCGAACCGTTTGCGAGCTTTTCAAGGTCAGCCGCAATGTCGCTCCAGCTCTTTGATGAACCGCCGATAGTGGGATTGGTGGAAGTTGTGGGTCTGCTGCCGCTGCCACCGCCGCTGCTACCACCGCTGCTGCCACTGCCGCTGCCGCCGCCGGAACGCTTGGTAAACTTAGCGGATGCGATCTTGCTGTCGCGGGCGTTTTCCTTTATAGCGATTGCCTTTACGGTCGCGTCTTCCGTAATTGTAAAGGGAGCTGTGTACTTATTGCTGTCCGCCGTAGGATCGGTACCGTCCGTGGTGTAGAAGATCGTCGCGCCCTCCTGTGCCGTAATGCTTACCTTGCAGGACTCGCTGAACGAGCCGCCGTTGGGATCGATAACAGGAGCGTCAAGCGTAGAAAGTTCTTTGATTCTTGCCTTAAATGTACTTGAGAACTGTGCGCCGCCCTCGTGCGCAGGGTCGTAAACGCCTTCCTCGGCGGTGTAGGTAACTGTTACCTCAACCTCGGAATTCTCGGCAGGGAACTCTCCGTTAGCGCCGTAAAATCCGCTTGCAGAAACCTTTTCGTCCGTCATGGGTACGATTTCAGTATGGCCGCTGTCGTAGGTGATCGTCAGCTCGCCGCCAGAGAGGTCAAGAGCCTCGTGGTATTCATAGTCTGTCCTGGGCTGCTTGCTGATTGTAACGGTGTCGATATAATCGGCGCTGCAATTTATCTCCTTCTCAAACTCGACTGGTCCGTTCAGGAATTCAATGTCATTCGCTTCGACATAAGCCTTCAGCTTGATTGTCTGCGCCTTGTGCGAATCGGGGTCAAAGCCCAGAACCTTGTCGTAAACCACCTTTGCAATTACGTCCCTGCTGCCGTCCGCGCCGTGGATCCGAACCCTGCTGAAAAGCGCGGTATCGTCTGTAACGGAGCTGTCCACATAGGCGTCTCCAACGTCCGGAACAGGAACGCTTTTATCGCGGGTGGCATTGTTGAACGAATCAAGGATATCTTCGGCGCTTTCAAAATCGCCCTTGTCTATTGGGGGAAGATCTCCGATGAGCTGAGGCTCGCCAGTTGTGACGACCCTCAACTTATCGGCAAGCGTTACGGTCAATTCGTTGTCAACGCTGTAAAGCGTAACTTGAGTTTTGTTGACCCCGTCATTAAGAGCAACGGACGCACCGCATACAAATTTGTACTTGTTGACCGCGCCCTCGGCTGAATTGAACGCGATCTGCTGATTACCGGTAATAGCGGCGCCGTTCTTGGTGAATGTCTGTACGGCGTTGCTCAGTGTAAATGTGCATGCGCCTGCGTCTGCTCCGTTGCTTGTTACTGTCGACATCGCCAGACCGCCTGACCCGACTTCTGCCTTCATCGCGTAGGTGCCGTCGCTATTCTGGATACCCGCAGCAATTACCGGTCTGGGACCTTTAAGCATATAGAACGTCCAGGGACCGTAATACGCATTTTTATCAGCATCCCACTTAAGGTCAGGCTTCGCGCAGCCGTAGAGTATGCAGCGGTCGTTCTTGTCGTAGAACTTTATGGACTTAAACTCAATTATTGTATATGAGTTTTTCTCAAGCTCCATCCAGAACTTTCCGTTTGCCATGACGGCTTTATTATCGTCAGTAAGAGTATATTCCAGGTCGCCGTTATAACCCCCACTTTCCGAGAAGGAACCGAATTCATTTCTGCTGCCGTCTTTATTATACCCGCCGAATTTGATGGTCGCCTGCGCAGGTATATCAACGCTCAGTGCAAATTTTGCCACCTGCTCCAGCGCAGGCTTTTGATCCATAAATTCAAAATCATAGCCATTTCGGCGTGATCCGATTTTTGAATCGTTACTGTCTCCCAAAATACCGAAACCGTCTCCGGAAGTGACGCCCTGGTCATAGGGGTAAGCGCTTGCTATCACGCCCATGCTCACCGTTACCGTTGTAACGGTAGCTGCGGCGGCTATCGCCCATTTCACTGATGGTTTAAGTTTCATTATACCCTCCTAGTGTATTAATGTCTGTTATCCGTACCTTTTATATTATACATTTGTTTTTTGGATTTGTCAATACACCTGTAACCAATAGCACTAAGCATGTAACGAATAAAGCACGAACATGGAACGAAAACCCGTTCGTTCCATGTTTGCGCTTTTGCTTGGGCAATTCTGTACAGCTAACACTTTTTATTCCATCAGCTTTTTCAGATACATCATCATTGCTTTTTCGCCGACTGTCTTTTCTACCGAGAAATTCGTTTCCGATATATCGAACAGAAGGCAGCCGCAGTGTCCCTTGAACGTAGGGAAGCAGACTATCCGCAGGTATTTGTCTACCTCCGGGCTGTAATCGACTATTTCAAGAGTCTCGCCATACAGCACGGAATGCTCGTAGCTGCGCAGCCATTTTGAATCCATGTTGGGAAAAATGCTTCCGAATGTGTTGCCGATAAGTACATCCAGCGGACATTCCTCCAGCCTGGCAAGCGCTTCGTTTCCATAGCGGAATATCCAGTCCACCGCCTGACTTTCTTCGTTGAATATCATTTCGATGTCGGTGAACGCAATGGGAATGTTGTCAAAGCATTTGTAGTGCTGATGGTATTCCTCGATATCAGTGGGATTGTCGTTGTCGGCAAGCAAATCTATGATCGAATGCTGTTTCGCATGGAATTTCTCCAATATCTCCCTGCGGTGCTGCGTGGCATATTCCAGCGATTCGCCGTTTGACAGAGTAATAAGTTTGCCTACGCTGTGGATAGCCATTGCCGAAACAAGGCACCCGCGGGTTATTCTTATAAAATTTGCGCTGAGCGTATGCTGTATCTTAGCAAATGTCATGCGCGTCTTGAGCACGCTTCCGTCCGAAATGTGGATAAACGCGTCCTGCTTATTCATAGAAATATACAATATACTGCTTTCGGGTATGTCGTAATGCTTGCGGTCGGATATGAATGAGATGGTTTTTTCGTTGTTCATTTGTTAGCTCCTTTATTGTGTGATATTAACGATATGTCGATAAGTGCAAAGCTGTCATGACGGGTAATGTATGTGCGTATAATAAACGCCCTGCATTTATTATACCATATTTTTTCTATGTGTACAAGTACGCAGTATATTTTGTTTAGAATCTCACTCGGTTTCATATACTCCTCATATTCATAAGCGCTGTCTGCATACAAGCACTGGGGGGAATATCGTCTGTCGGTCAGCGCCTCTGTCACTTCGTGACACCTCCCCTCGCAAGGGGAGACCGCCTAATCATCTTCTGATTTGATATTTTCACTTGACATGTAATTACAATTGTGGTATCATATATAAAGATGATGTTGTATATGAGTGAGCAATGAGGAATTAATTTTCCAATTGTTCACAATAATATCTCGTGCTGATCCGAAGTTACGGAATAACTTGCAGCTTTTTTATTACATTTGAGGTGGTTTATGAAAAAAATAATAGCAACCGTTCTGACGGCCTTTCTTTTGTTATCAGTTGTTGCTTGCGAAAACGTTTCCGATGAAAGTTATGTACAGACAGAACATCCTACGGCAGAAAGCAGCATTACCGCTGCGGCAGAAGAAACAGTCCAAGCCACCCCGTCTGGCGCTGATGAACCTTCACTGTCGCTTCTGAGTTGTCGTGCAGACGAGGATGGAACTTATTGCATAGACCAAACCACATGGAAGTCATCAGACGATTATGAGCTGTTTCGGAAATACTTTTTTGGCACGTGGGAAGGCAGCTTCCGCTTTCCCGAATATCCCGAACAGAAGCGTCTTGTTATTGACGACACTGAGAAATCGTTTGTCATGACTGAAACGGGTATTCGAATGCTTGGATTTTACGAAGCAGGAGTTCACGCGCTAGCTTTTATGATTGGAAGCGACAGCGGTAGCGCAATAATTTGGATAAGTCCCGACGAGCCAGATACGCTCTACATGGCATGGGGTGGAATGACCTCGCCGCTGTGGTCACGGAATGAAAGTGGAGAATATTCGACTGCGCCTGTTGTGTATACCCTGAGAAAAACCAATGAGCCTCTCAACGAACCAGAGGGTAATTTCCTGAGTATATTCAGGCTTCGTGAAATGGCGCGGGAATACGGAATCGATACTGATCTTCTTGTCAACATAGAGTATGAAATCGATGGGACGACACTTTATCACAATGATTGGTACCAGCTTTACCCTATGTACCTTGTTTCCGAAGCCGTGGATAAAATCGTAATCAGAACGTCAGTCGGCAATGTTAGCGATATCGACCTAAAACCAGTTGATGTAATATGCACATTTGAAAAGGCAGAGGGCGAATGGAACAGGAGCGTTGAGTTATTTTGACACCTTTTGGGTCTGAAAAAAGAACTGTGTAGATGCGAATAATCCCGAAAAACGTACCAAATCCAGCCACTACGGCGAGGACAGGAACGGTCAGAGGGGGCTATACTCATTAGACCTTTCCGATGAATCCGACGGAACCCGTAAGCTGATGGCGCTTGCACCGACAATAGAATCAGCCCTGCGAACAGGCGGAATACTGCTTGTGGACGAGCTGGAGCGTGAGCTTCACCCCATGCTTGTGAATTTCATCATATCCAAGTTCCAGAGCAAGAAGTCAAACCCAGACGGAGCGCAGCTAGTATTAACAACGCACGACACCGAGCTTATGAGCATGGAGATTCTCCGCAAGGATCAGCTTTATTTCGCCGACAAGGATACCGCTGATGGTTCCTCTGAGCTGTACAGCATAAGCGAGTTCTCCACCCGCACGACCGATAATATCCGCAAGGGATATCTGGTAGGTAAGTACGGTGCAACTCCTGATATTGAGCTTGAGGAGGTGGAGTAATGCCCCGCCGTGTCAAAAGGGAAAAGCCGTACATCATCGTATTCTGCGAGGGTGAGAGCGAGCAGGCTTACGCAGACTTCCTTAAGCGTGAGTTTCGTGATGTCGCCGTGATTCAGCGTCCGAAATCCACCGGAACATTCGACGAAGCAGGCCGCAGATTCCGCAACGACCATAAATACCTCAACAATGCTGAGGTTACGGACGAGATCTGGTTCTTCTTTGACGTGGAAAGCGTTGACATTCCGAAGTGGAGCGGCAGGCTGAGGATAATCAGCAGGCTGAGAAAGCTGAGGAAGAAGCCTAGAATACGCATACGATTACTTATGACGACCGATGTATTGAATACTGGCTCATGCTACACTATGAGTATCTGGCACCGCCTATTCGCACAGTTGCGGACAAGGAGCGTATGTTGAGCAGGGTCATAACAAAAGAGCCGACCTACAAAAATGGCGATATGGACGCTATTTCAAGAATAGCGGAGAACTATCCCACAGCGGTTGTGAACGCCAGGAAAACCGTGAACAACCTATTGTCGCAGGGGCTCCCGGACTTGACAATACAGACAAGCGAAACGAATGGTTGTGTACGCAGTGCCTGACATTCTCAGCGGTTTATGAGGCAATCGAGTTTCTGGAGAGCCTGAAATCATAAAAGAAACAGCAGCACCAAAATCGTGCTGCTGTTATGCGTTTTAGAAAAAATCAATCGTGAAGCAGAAATTTTAGGGCAACACCGCACAATTAACGCCCCATTGCCATAAAAATAGTGACATATTGTGAAATTCGTGTGAGTTACCCATCAGGCTCGCCAAGGCGCACTGAATCAAGCTGCCAGATGAGGTCTGTCAGCCAGAATCAGATTCGCCAGGGCGAACATTATATTCAATTTAGCGGTCTGTTTTCGCAGACCTTTGTACCTGGTTTTTCGGTACCTGAGCAGTCCTTTGACTACCCCAAAAACATGTTCAACCTTT
>OLVW01001743.1_pt1 | contig 17678 bp, 10 predicted proteins | sample 1673301 | NCBI WGS metagenome assembly OLVW01 (sample SAMEA3178941, study PRJEB25190) | human gut metagenome
TACAGAAACCTTTCAACATTCGGCTTTGTAGAGTTCACAAATGAGAACAACTACGAGCAGGATCAGGTAAACCTCCAGTATACACTGTTCATCACAAGAACAAGCTTTGAGGGCAATAAGATCGTTCAGCATATCAATGAGAACAGCGGTAAGGACGAGAACGGCTCTAACTGGAGAGAAAGATTTTTCGGCGTAGTTGGCGCTCCTGTTTCCGCTTATAACGGTAATCTGGATAGCTTTATCGGCTCTTACAGAACATACGGCAACCCTGTTGCAGTAGAAAGAGGGTTCTGCGATAACAAGCTCAACTATAACTCAAACGCTTGCGGCGCTCTCCAGTCTGACATTATCCTTGCTCCTGGTGAAACAAAGGAGATCATCTACGTTGTAGGTCAGAAGAACCCTAAGGTAGCTGACGAGATACTTGCTGCATATAACGAGCCTGGCAAGGTAGACGCTGAGGTCAAGGAGCTTATCGCTTACTGGCATGGTCAGCTCAATAACTTCCAGATCGAAACTCCTTCTGCTGAGTTCAATAACATGGTAAACGTATGGAACGCTTATCAGTGCTTTATCACATTCATCTGGTCAAGAGCTGCATCATTCATCTATTGCGGTCTGAGAAACGGCTTCGGCTACCGCGATACCGTTCAGGATATCCAGGGTATCATTCACCTTGCGCCTGAGATGGCAAAGAAGCAGATCGTGTTCATGCTGTCCGCGCAGGTAACTAACGGCGCGGGTCTGCCGCTCGTTAAGTACGACCACAAGGCAGGTCAGGAGAACCACCCCGACGAGAACGACGAGAACTCCGTATACGCAAAGCAGACTGGTCACCCCAGCTACCGTGCAGACGACGCTCTGTGGCTGTTCCCGACCGTTTACAAGTACATCTCCGAGAGCGGCGATTCCGCGTTCCTCGACGAGGAGATCCTCTACGCTAACGACGGCGAGAAGGGCACCGTTTACGACCACCTCAAGAGAGCGATCGACTTCTCCATGAACCACCTCGGCAACCACGGCATGCCCGCAGGTCTGCACGCTGACTGGAACGACTGCCTCCGTCTCGGCAAGCAGGGCGAGTCAACCTTCGTTGCATTCCAGCTCGTATACGCTATCAAGATCCTGCGCACCTACGCAGTTGAGAAGAACGATACAGACTACATCAAGTATCTTGACGAGATCGGCGCTAAGCTCGATACTATCCTCTCCGCCTGCTGGAACGAGGACAGATGGATCCGCGGCTACAAGGAGGACGGCACCATCATCGGTCAGCGCACTGATCCTGAGGCTTCCATGTGGCTCAACCCGCAGAGCTGGTCCGTAATCTCCGGCTTCGGAACAAAGGAGCAGCAGGAGAAGGCTATGGACAGCGTTTACCGCGAGCTGAACACTCCGTACGGCGCAATGGTAATGTACCCGCCTTACGTAAAGCACGGCTTCCCCGGAGCGCTCATGCAGTGCTTCAACAAGTGCACCAAGGAGAACGCAGGTATCTTCTCCCAGCCGCAGGGCTGGCTGATACTGGCTGAGTCCAAGCTGGGTCACGGCAACCGCGCTTACCAGTACTGGACTGAGGCGGCTCCCGCTACCTACAACGACAACGCAGAGCACAGAGTGCTCGAGCCGTACGTATACGGTCAGTTCGTTGAGGGCAAGGACAGCCCGTTCGCAGGCCGCGCACACGTTCATTGGCTGACCGGTACCGCTTCCACCGTTATGGTTGGTACAACAGAGGGTATCCTCGGTCTGAACCCCGAGACCAAGGGTCTGGTGATCGACCCGTCTATCCCCTCCGAGTGGAAGGAATACACCATGGAAAAGACCTTCCGCGGCAAGAAGCTCCACGTTACCGTAAAGAACCCGAACGGTTCCGAGCACGGCGTGAAGTCCGTAACAGTCAACGGCGAGAAGATCGAGGGCAAGCTTATCCTCGATTCTATCCTCAAGGCTGAGAACGACGTTGTAATCGAGCTTTAATTCAAGATAGAATTTATCCCCCGTTCGTGTGAGCGGGGGATTTTTTATGTTATTTCAGTCTGACAACATTTGACCACTTTCCGTATATCCGCTTTCCTCCAACGGTAATGTACGGGCGTATCCTGAACCTGCACCCGGATTTGGAAGTCCATTTAACCTTCAGGCTCAGCTTGTGGTTCTGAATGTCCGCAAGCTTTGTGAATTTACCCTTGCCCTCAGCCGCCTGTACCTCATAATTGAGGTATATCCCGCCTGACCTTGACCATGTAAGCGTGGCGCGGTTTTCATTTTTGACCTTACGTCCCTTTAACGTGGATTTCGGCGGAAGTATCTTGAATTTCAGCGTCTTTGTGCCTTTGAAGCTGTTTATTCCGGTTATGCGCACAGACGCTATGCCAGGTGTTACAGCGTCCTGATAATCTACCGTGTAGTCGTAACCCTCGTTGAGCGTACGGTCCTCGTATTCCGCCTCTATGACGGGTGTGAACGGCTTTCCGGTGTAGGTCACAGTGGGAAGCGCCTTGAACCTGCAGCCGCTTATATCGTGCTCCTCGCCCGGTCTAAGAACCAGCGTGGAATATTCGTAGCTTCCGTCTACAAGCTTACCGGCACTGAGAATGTTATACCTGAACTGACAGGTAACGCTCTTGGCAGCCTGCTCGAATACCCACTCGCTGCTCTTTCCATAAAGCATGCCGACAACATCGCCGTTTTCAGTGGTGCCTGTCCATATGTCAACCGAATCGTCGGTAGCGCAGTCGCACTCGATTATATATCCGTTGGCTCCGTCGCCGCCGAAGAATCCGAACGTCGCCGACGTACCGAACGCGTCGTCCCACTCATCAATATAGTAATCGTCAAGCTTCACGCCGAAACTGATTCCGGCTCTTCCGGTTTCAGCGTAAGCCTGCTGATAAAGGTCGTACTTTTCCTTTGGAACGGTGAAAATTATGCTGGTGCAGTCCGGAATCACTCCCGTCCTGACCGTCACGCCGGGCTGTGAGAAGTCAAGGTCGTCCGGAAGCGTCAGAGCGGCTTCTGCGGTATTCTCTGCTGGAACAGCTCCGGACGGCTCCGTCTGCTCTTCTGCGAAAGTTTCCATCGCTGAAGCCGCTGCCAGGAAAACCGCAAGTACGGCGGTCGTTAATCGCTTGAATTTCATATTACCTACCTCCATTGATTTAATGTTATCAACATTATACATCGTTTGTTTTCATTTGTCAATGAAAATTCGGTTGGGTATGTAAAAAAACTCCCTGCCGAAGCAGGGAGTTTATATCGTTAATCAATATTGTGAAGCGCCTTATAGATGTCCTGCATCTGCTGGTCGGTGGAGGCGATGGTCTCCGCGCAGTCCTTGAGCTGCTGCGCAAGGTCAGCTGACACCACGCTGTCGGTCTTGTATTTGAGGTCGTGCTCCAGGGTCGCCCAGAAGTTCATTGCGATGGTGCGTATCTGAACCTCCACGTGGACAAGCTCCTTTTTTTCGGAGAGGTACACCGGAGTCTCGATAACCAGGTGCAGACTGCGGTAGCCGTTTGGCTTGGGGTTCTGTATGTAGTCCTTGCGCTTGATGAGCTTCACGTCGTCCTGCGCGGTCAGGAGGTCCGCCACGGTGTAGATATCGTCGATGTAGTTGCACACTACGCGGACGCCTGCGATGTCGTTCAGCTCGCGCTTTGCGTTATCGCAGCTGAACGGTATTCCCTTGCGGTTGAGCTTCTCAAGAATGCTCTGCGGGGATTTCACGCGGTCCTCAAGGTGATGTATCGGGTTGTGGTCGTATTTCGTCTTGAATTCGCTGTCGAGTATCTCAAGCTTGGTCTTGACCTCGCGGATCGCGGACTCGTAGAGATGCTCAAGCTCCATGAACTGGTAGAGCTGGTCCATAACGCGCTGCTGTGCGTCCGCAGGGAGAAGCTGCTGTACAGGCTCTAGCTCGAATGTTTTCTGTTTTTCTTTCATTGCGTATCCTTTCACAAGCGTACAATAATATTATATCAGCAAATGTGATAAATTTGATAATGTTCGTGTGAAATTATTATGAAATATTACTTGTTTGCTTCGTCCTGCATACTATTCAGGAGCGCCTCTATGTCAGCCTGGGACATCTTACCGCCGGAGGGCGCGGAGGATTCAGCAGGCGCAGGCTCGGGAGCGGGAACAGGCTCAGCAGGTTCAGTGGGTTCAGCAGGTTCGGAAGGCTCAGCAGGCGCGTTAGCCGCGAGGAGCTTCTCAATGTCCTCCTGGGACATCTTGCCGCCGGATGGCGCGGAGGATTCAGCAGGCGCAGGCTCGTCGTTTACCGGAGCTTCCGGAGCGTTGTTCTCGACTATCTCGGGTTCATCAGAATCGGAATCATCATTGCCGCCGAGTGCCGCCGCGAGCAGTTTCTCTATGTCGTCCTGGGACATTTTGCCTCCGGAAGGCTCCGCAGGTTCGATGATTTCTTCGGTCGGAGTTTCGACGGGTTCGGCAGGTTCGGCAGGTTCCGCAGATTCCGCAGGCTTTTCACTGCCGCCGGACATGTTCATCTCGTCGAGCATTCTCTGCACTTCGTCCTGCGACATTACGCCGCCGGAGGACTCCTCCTGGGAGCGGGTTGCCGGGTCGACCTGTATGTCCGAAACCGGTTCGGGAGCGGGGGAGTCGCTTATGCCTGCCGAGCGGAGCAGCGCTTCGATGTCGTCCTGCGACATCTTGTTGTTCTCCACCTCGGGAGCGGGCGCATAGGAGGTTTCGGGAGCGATAGCCTCCGGGGTTTTGGACTCCTCCATAATGCTTGCGACGTCCACCTTATGCTGATTCAGAATGCTGCTCACGTCCGCTTCCGGCTGCTTTGGCGGACGCGTGGAACGTCCCGGGCGGTATTCCCCGCTGGGGTAGGATATCATCGGAACCGGCTGTGCTTCCGGCGCGATGAGGTATTTGTCGAACTCGCCGCACGCCTGCTCGAAAGTTGTGGTCTCGCCGTCGAATCTTATCCAGTAGTCGTCGTAGGGAGTGATTCCGTGGGTACGCCTGAGTATGTTGTAGACGTTGTATTTTTCAATTCCCATTCTGTCGAGGATAGGGTATGTATAGGGCGTCTTGTCCTGGAAAACACGACACGAGAACAAGTAGTAAATGTCCGAAATGTCGAGGGGACGGTGTATCGTTGTTATCATCAGCTCCTTGAAGCGGGTGATGATGGTATAGGATACCTCCTCGTCCTCTGAAACGAGATATTCGCATATCGGCGCTTCGCACTTCCACACAGTGAATTTCAGCGGGAGCGGCATTTCGAATGCGCTGTTGTCTACTATTCGATACCGGTTCGCCTTTAATACAACATTTTCCATAGTTCTACCCTCCGGAATACGTCCGCACGTATCACATTATTATAGATATTATACCACATTTTTGAAACATAAGCAATAGTTTTTTTATCTCTCCATATTGTGAACAAAATAATTTCGGGCGATTTGTGCAGGTTTAATAAAAATGCCGGACAATGATAAATTATTATTGTCAAAGTGTTTACAGAAACGAGTTTTTGTGTTATACTGATACTAAATAGCTGTGTCTGTCGCACGGCTGAATGCGGAAATAATCTGCTCTTGCAGAACAGAAACGGGGAGTATATATGAAGATCAGAACCATGCTGATGATCAGCGCCATGCTGTTCGCGATACTGCCGATGGTGATCTACACGGTGTTCGCAAACACATTGCTTTCTTCTGACGGCGACAAGCAGTTCAGAGATACTTTACTCGAGGTGGCAGAGAACGAGCGCTACACGCTGCAGACCTACCTCGACACGGTGGATAAGCAGGCGGAGACCATTCTGAAGAACACCGAGGTACAGGACGTGATCAAGAGCCAGAAAACCTCGGATTATGTCGGGAATTACCTTGTGCAGTTTGCAAACGAGAATCCTGAGATAGATTCCATCTCTCTGGTGGACAAGGACGGCAAGATCTTCTGCGGAAGCACCGGAAAGATCGGTCAGGTCATCGACAATTTCAGCGCTTATGACAGCTACGCGGACGGCGCTCTCTACTACAATGCGATAATCAATCCCGAGGCCACCGGCGGCGGAACCAACCCCACGATGTTCTACAAGAAGCATCAGGGCGGCGCGACCCTGCTTATCAGCTACAAGCTGTCCGGCAAGGGCTTCCTTTACAGCGCGACCGGCGGAAGCACGTTCTACAACGGTTCTGTGACTGTTGCGGATTCTTCCCCCAATCACAATTATAATATCGTTGATAACTTCAAGGTAAACCTTTATTACGAGTACCCCTCCGATGTTTTCAAGAGCAGGATCGACAGCCTGACTGACGGCGCGGAGCCTGAGATAATCGAGTACTCTCCGGCAAACGGCTCCTCTGATAAGTGGTACGCCGCAATGGTCAAGGTCGGCGGCGAAAACGGACTTATCGCGATCGCAAGCTGCCCTGTGAACGGCAATGCAAATTCCTTCTCGCTGCCCGCGGGCAACGGCATAGTTGTGGCATGCGTACTTATCTCCATTGTTGCAATTGCAGGCGCTGTCGTCGTATCCATTCTTGTAACAAGACCGCTCAAGACCATCGAGGAGACTCTTGTAAAGGTACGCCGCGGCGACCACGAGGCGCGTATCCCGAACGAGGTCAGCAACAACGAGTACGGACAGATGTCCCGTGCGTTCAACAACCTGCTTGACGAGATCGTTGTCAGCGAGGACAGATACCGCACCATTACGGAGATGTCCGATAACATCATCTTCGAGTGGAATTTCAAAACCAACGAAGTGTTCTTCTCCAACAACTTCAACAAGAAGTTCAGCTACCGTGCTCCGTCCGACCACTTCGGTGACAGCTTCTTGTTAAAGGCTAAGCTCCACGAGGAGGACGCAGAACGCTACAAGCAGGACCTCGAGGCTCTGGGCAGAGGCGAGGAGTTCAAGCACAACGAGTACCGTATGAAGAACATCTACGGCGACTACATCTGGGTTCTTATCAGAACTGCGACCCTCCGCGACAAGGAAGGCAACCCGCTGAAGATCGTCGGCGTTATCCTGGATATCGACCGTGCGAAGAAGAGCGAGCAGCAGCTCACGACCCGTGCAAGCTTCGACGCTCTCACCGAGCTTTACAACCGTGAGACCATCGAGAGCCAGATTGACAACGAGATCACCCTTTCCGAAGCGCGTAAATCCGAGATGGCGGTTCTGTTCATCGACGTAGACGACTTCAAGCACTACAACGACCAGTACAGCCACGCGACCGGCGACCAGGTGCTGAAGTTTGTTGCACGCACCATAAAGGGCACTGTGAACGAGTTCGGCTTCGCAGGACGTTACGGCGGCGACGAGTTCATCGCATGCATTCGCAACGCGGAGATAAACGACCCGACAAGGGCTGCGCAGGATATCATCTCCAAGCTCGAAGAAGGCTTCGAGTGCGACGGAGTTCACCTGACCGTGAGCGTGTCCATCGGTATTTCGATGATAAAGGACGACTACAACACCCGTGTTGAGTATATCATCGGTAAGGCTGATGACGCGATGTATTCCGTTAAGAAGAACGGTAAGTCAAATTACGCGTTCATCTGATCTGAGTAATAAGAAAGACCGCTCGGGAGAGCGGTCTTTTTTTGTGCGGAGAATAGATTTGTGCGGGGTAAACTTTCAGGAGCCGTCAATTCGGAGCGTCGGAGCGTCAGAGCATCGTAGCGAAGCGGGCGTCTGCTCCTCTGGTGGCGGCGTGAACCGCCATAGGGGCAGACCCGAAGTTGGCATACCCGCGCAGACGTTAAACTCTCTGAAATAAAAGCGCTTCCGCACAAAGTAACTGTGCGGAAGCGCATATTATTTACCAATTCTCCTATATTGAGAAAGCGGTTTGCCGTGCCGGAATTGACTTTATCGACAGCCGAATTACAATATGTTTTTACTGATCCTCGACAAACTTCAGACCTATGCAGTGATCCGAAATAAGATTCTCAGGTTTGACGCCGAGCAGGGTCTTGATTCCGGAGCGCACCGTGATAGTACCGCTGCACATGGACATCGTGAGAGTGCCCTCGCAGTCGGCGGAGCCAAACGCGACTGATTCCGCTCCCTCGATAAGGGAATCGAACGTGCAGTCGTTCATTATGATCTCGCCGAAGTTCTTATCGGCGCCGATACCTAGTATCTCCTTCGCCTTGAACTCGGTGGAGATGCGCACGTCAGACATTTGGATGCTGCCGCCGCAGGAGTTGAACGACGCGATACCTCCTACCTTGTCGCCGGACATCTTAAAGTCAGCACAGCCGTTTTTGATGCTTACTCTGCACGGGTCGCTGAAGCTTCCAATGCCAAGCCCGGTTTTTGAATGGTGCTCGATGAACACGCGGGAGTCGTCTATATCCACGTCTGCGCCGGAGAGCAGGCTGCCTATGCCGAGGATTTTCTTGCCCATCTGCTCGATGACGAGTTCCTTGCAGCGTATCTTGATATATGAGCTGCCGTCGTTGGTTCTGCCGCCTATCGCCACGCTCTTTTCGCCGTCAAGGTGGATATAAAGACCGCCGTTCATGCAGATGTCGATATTGCCGTACGGCATTGTAAAGCCGGAGCCGATGGCGTAGGTCTGGCTGATTGCGGAGTTTATCCTGAGCGTGCCGTCGCCGATTATTTTCAGCGTGGAGCCAGCCGGGACATAAATCCCGCCGGTCAGCGTTGCCGTGCCGATGATGTTCAGCGTCATGGTGCTGTTCTGACCCACCGTTATCGAAGCGCCCGCGTTCTCGTTATGCACATTGATGTCTACGAGGTTCAGGCGGCAGTCGATGTTGTCCTTGGCGCGTATTGCCATTTCGGAGGTGTAGTTCTTGTTTCCGGTCAGGGTGTACTCCATCTTGTTGACGATGATATCCGTGTAGCTGTCCAGGTCAAGCGCCATGAGGGATATCTCGCGCTCGTCGCCGGTGAAGTAGGTCTTGCGGGTGCGGCGGTTCTCGGACTGGCGGTTGTATTCCTGTATCTCCTCCGCGATGTCCGGATTTATCTCCTGAACGATATCCGCGGAGGGCTTCGCGGTATAGTAGCCCTGGATAAGGTCGACGCCCATGCCGATAACGGTCTGAAGCTCCTCGGTGAGCTCCACGCCCTCTGCGAGAGCCATGAAGTTGTTGTCGTGGGCGTAGTCGATGATGTTGCGCGTGAAGTGCTTCTTGCGCTTATCCTTGTGGATATTCATGATAAGGCTGCGGTCTATCTTCACGACGTTGGGCATGAATGTCAGCAGGTTGCTGATGTTGGAATATCCCGTTCCGTAATCGTCTATCGCGACCTTGAATCCGCAGCGCTGGCTGCGCTCAAGCAGCGTCTTTAACTGGCTGGAGCTTGCCTCGGTCTGCTCGGTGAACTCCACGACGATATTCTGCATGATATCGCCGTAAAGCTGATATAGCTGCTCAAAATCGGCGTCCGGAAGCGTGCATGCCGGTATACTGTTGATAAACAGGAGCTTCCCCGCAAGCAGGCTCTGGTTTTCCTTTGCGAAGCGCAGAGTATTGAACATCGTGCACTTCTCCACGTCCTGGAGTCTGTCGAGAGCCTCGGCATGGCTGAGTATCGTGAGCGGAGACAGCCGGAATTCTTCGCCGGACCGCATGAGCGCCTCGTACGCGAAAACGCTTCCGTCCTTCGCGCTGACGATGGGCTGGAAATTATATGAGAACAGGTTCTCGTTAAGCAGCCGTACGACCTGCTGGCGCTCCTCCGGGTCGAAAGTCTCGGCGGAAACGTCCGCGGTCTTGTGCATTTTGGTGTGGTTATCCTTGGTGAGGGTGCGCTGGTACGCCGCCTCGTAGGGCAGCTTGTCGAGCACGGAGCGGTCTGTGAGAGGCGCGGAGATCGACGCGGTGTAGATATTCACGCCATATTCCTGGTTGTGGTGGTTTATGGAGTCCACAACGCTGCTGAGCCTCGACGGAACATCGTCGAAGGAGCCTTCGTCGATAACTCCGGCAATGAAGAACTCGTCGCCGCTTACTCTTACTACGATGTCGTTTTCTCCGGCAGCGCCGGAAAGCGCAACGCCGAGGGCCTGAAGCACCTTGTCGCCCTCCGCGTAGCCGTAGGTGTCGTTTATGCCGCGGAGATTCTCAACGTCGATGGAGATTATGCGCAGCAGCTTCTTCGGGTCGTTGAACTTGCCGCAGCGCTCCGTCATGATGCGGACGTAGCCGCGCATATTCAGCAGACCCGTGAGGGAATCGCGCACCTGCGCGTCGGTAACGGCGTCGTTGTAGAGAATGTGCCGGCGCTGCTTCTCAAGGGCGCAGCTTATTGTCCTGAGCCACTTGACGTAATTCCGGCTGTAGACCTTTCCGCTCTCGCCGTAGGAAAGCACGACGTAGCCGTAGTTAACTCCAATGAAGTGGAGGGTCGTGAAGATGAACGCCGACGGGCGGCTGCGCTCCTCGAAAATCTCGGGAAGCAGCATATCGCGCGGGAACTTCGCCATGAGGTCGACGGTGCTTCCTGCGGAGGTGCGCTTGTACGCGAGGTTGATCCGGTCGGTGAAGCCCGGTTCGGGGGCTTCGTTGTGCATTACCTGGTTATTGAGACAAAGCCAGAATCCGGTGAAATCCCCGAGGAAATGCGTGTACCAGTCCACCTTCCAGAGGTAGTCGTAGAACGTATCCGCGCCGATGAGCTCCTCTGACATGAAGTTGTAGTAGGAATCCATTTCGTTGCCCTGCAGGCTGGTCATTTCAGCAGCGAAGGCATGGCACAGCCCTCCGAGGTTGGGGGGGCAGCAGCCGCAGGTCATTCCGACGCGGAACTGTGCGCAGTTGTCGTCGGAATGCGCCTGGTATACCCCGCCGGTGACTTTCGCGATTATGTAGTGCGCGGCGTTTTTCGCAAGAGTAACAGGGTCGCGCAGCGCGGAGGTGATGTTAAGATAATTCGCGCCGTACGGCTCCTTCTGATTGAAGCCGGTGATCAGCACGTCGTCCGGGATATTTACGCCGCGGTTCGACAGCGATTCGATGAGCTGTACTGCGGTAAGGTCGGAGCAGCACATTATCGCTTCCGGCATGCCGTTGCTGATTATCTCGCCGGCAATGCCGGAAAAGTCGTAAACCCAGTCGATTCCGTGGTGTATGCGTTCTTTTGGGATATCATAGCCGCGCTTTTTCATGGCCTTCACGAAGTAGCGCTCGATGGAGTCGTGGAATTCGTCCTTCGGTCCGCCCACGAAGTCGATGACCTTGCAGCCGTGGTGATCCATGATGTGGCTGACCATCATGTCGGCTACTGGTTCGTAGTTGTAAATGCAGTTGGCAAAGCCGTCCACCTGGCTGTCGAACGAAACGACAGGACCCTTGAAATCGCTTTTTATGCGTGCGATAAGGCGTTCCCGCGAGGTAACGTCGTTAATGCTGGAGGAGAATATGATAATGCCGTCTAGGAGGTCAAAGTCCACAAGGTCGTATACGGAGTTTTCAGCCGCGTCGAATTCAGCGTTGCCGGACATCATCAGGGACGAGAATACCGCGGCGTCCATGTTGGCGGCAAAAAGCTCTTTCTGAATTGTGTTCAGCGCGTTTGAGAAGAATACATATTCCGCTTCAGCGGCGATTATTCCGATCAAAGGACGGGATTTTTTCAAGGCGATTTCTCCTTTGTCCTGTTTGGTTCAAACAGGCATACTATGACTATTTTAAATAAGTATATCATAAATCGCGTGTTATTTGCAACAACAGACTGATGATTTTGTGCGATATTACTATTTTTTTTAGTTATATTTACAATCTGACGATACAAAAGCGGTGTTTTTATCTGGAAATGTAATGTTTCACATGAAATTTTGTGCAAATTGCCATGCGGGGAGGGTTTGATTTTTTACTCTATATAGTGTATAATAGATATTATTGACGAAATTTATACAGGAGTTTTTTATTTATGGATCTGTTACTTATTTCTGCGGCGGAGACTGCGGCAGATGACGGCGGCTTCCTCGGAGTCGTAAAGACTGTAAACGACGCGGTCAGCGGCGTCGTATGGGGCTGGCCGGCTCTTATCCTGCTGCTGTTCGTCGGAGTGCTGATGTCGGTGCTTACGAAATTCTTCCAGATATCGCACATCGGAAGGTGGTTCAGATGCACCATCGGCGCGGTATTCAAGGACAGAAAGGTCACGGCGCACACAAAGGATAAGCAGATATCCCAGTTCCAGAGCGTATGCGCGGCGCTCGCCTCAACGGTCGGGACCGGTAATATTGCGGGCGTGGCTTCCGCAATCGTCACCGGAGGTCCCGGCGCGGTGTTCTGGATGTGGATCATGGCGTTCTTCGGAATGATGACCAACTTCGCAGAGAACGTGCTGGGTATTCTCTACCGCGTCAAGAACAGGGAAGGCGAGTGGAGCGGCGGCGCGATGTACTACCTCAAGTACGGTCTCGGTGCAAAGAAGCACTGCAGGGTTTTAGGCTCCGTGCTTGCCGTGCTGTTCTGCGTATTCTGCCTGTTCGCTTCCTTCGGAATCGGCAACATGACCCAGATCAACACCATATCCACCAACATGAACAGCACATTCGGCATCCCGAACTGGATCACCGGCATCGTGCTGATGATCATTGCGGCTCTCGTTGTTATCGGCGGTATCAAGCGGATCGCGCTGGTTACAGAGAAGATCGTTCCGATAATGGTGATCGTCTACCTGCTGGGAACTGTCGGCGTCTGCGTTATGCATATCGACCAGTTCGGCGCGGTGTTCTCCTCTATTTTCAGGAGCGCGTTCGGCATGGAGGCTGTCGTCGGCGGTCTGGTGGGTCAGGGCGTCAAGATGGCGATAGAGATGGGCATGAAGCGCGGCGTGTTCTCTAACGAAGCGGGTCTCGGCTCCTCGGTAATGGTGCACTGCAACTCCAACGTCAAGGAGCCGGTCAGCCAGGGAATGTGGGGAATCTTCAGCGTGTTCACCGACACTATCGTTGTCTGCTCGCTGACTGCGTTCACGATCCTTTCTTCCGGTCTGTTCGACCTCCAGACGGGCAGGCTCGCGGAGGAGTTCGCGTACCTTGAGAACCAGACTGGCTCCATAGTGGGCGTTGCGTTCCAGGCGAACTTCGGCGAATTCGGACGTTATTTCGTTGCAATCGCGCTGCTGCTGTTCGCGTTCTCCACTTCCCTCGGCTGGAGTCACTACGGCACCAAGGCGTTCGAGTACCTTTTCGGGACAAAGGCTACGCTGTTCTACAAGATCGTTTTCGTTCTGGCTATATTCGGCGGCGCGACAATGGGCGAGAACCTCGCCTGGGAGCTTTCCGATACGTTCAACGGAATGATGATGATCCCGAACCTGATAGGCGTTCTGGTGCTGTCGCCGATGGTCTACAAGTGCACGAAGAACTACATAGACCGCCACGTGCGCCGCATGGACGTTGAGCCGATGCTGTCCGTGCACGAGGATATACAGCGCCAGCAGGTACTGGCGCTTGAAGCGGAGCAGAACGAGCTGGTCAAGGCAGGGCTCGACACCGACTACGCGGAGTAATGAATTTGTGAATGAGGCTTATAGCTTTGCGCACAAGTTTATGGATTTTCGACTGCTGCAAATGAGGCTGAGTAATTCGGCCTCATTTGTGTTTCAGCCGCAGAATATTCTGAAGGTCACCGGTAATATCTACATTGTACGGTCCAAGTACAAAGATATAGCTGGATACTTTCTGAAGGCTGCCGCCTAAAGAATAGCATGCACCGGACGTGAAATCGATGATCCTCTGTGCCAGTTCCACATCAATTCCCTCCAGATTCAAAATAACAGTAGAATTATCTACTAAAGTGTCAGCAATCTCACGCGTATCTTCCATAGAAGAAGGTTTGATCACACAGACTTCCATATTTGGGCCCTGATTTGATTTGCGGCTGCTTCTCATTGGAGTAATCTTGGAAGATGCTACAGGACGTGTCTGGCGTTCGGCGCGTTCCTGTTTAACCGTAACCTTAGACGGAGCCGAAGCGGTCTGTTTTGGAGCAGATGCCTGTTTAGGAGCTGTCTTTACTGCTTTCTCTTCTACATCATCGAAGTCATCATTATCGTCGGATTCTTTTTTCTTAGAGAATTTATCAAAAAATTTCTTCTTTGGTTTCTCATCGAAATCGTCATCGAGAAAGTCATCATCTTCTTCCTCATCTAACAGATCATCATCTAAGAATCCATCATCATCGTAATCATCGTTTAATTTGATGGCATCTAAAAATTTATCTAAAACGCCCATTTTAATCTCCAATCTTATTTTAATCTTCTTTTATTGAGTAATCTCTTTCGCCAAAGATACCCGTTCCCACGCGCACCATAGTGGCCCCTTCCTCAACTGCGACCTGATAATCATTTGTCATTCCCATACTCAGGACGCTCATATTAACATTATTAATGTTTTTGGCCGCAATGTCAACACTTAATTTCTTTAATTTTTGAAAAACTTCTCTGTTTTCTTCAGGATTTGCTACAAATGGTGCAATTGTCATAAGTCCTTTTACCTGAAGATGCTCATAAGAAGAAATTTCTTCCAGAAATGGTAATACCTCTTCGACTGAAAGGCCAAACTTACTTTCCTCTCCTGCTACATTTACTTCGATCAGAACCGGCATGCAGATATCTTTTTTTGCTGCCTCTTTTTCGATGGCCTCTGCCAGGCGGACAGAATCTACAGAGTGTACCATAGATACTTTATCAATAATATATTTCACTTTATTTCTCTGTAAATGTCCGATCATGTGCCACTGTACATCTGATGGCATCTGATCGTATTTATCTAAGATCTCCTGAACCTTATTCTCCCCAAACACTCTTGCACCCGCATCATATGCTTCTTTCAGCATTTCCACCGGTTTGGTCTTACTGACCGCAATAAGAGTTACCTCTTGGGGAGAACGCCCTGCAGTATCGCAGGCCTCTTCAATATTCTTTTTCACAAGGTTTAGTTTATCAGCTAACATATTAAGCCTCCTTAATTAGTATAAAATGTCTTCTTCCTTTACTTTATCAGCGTTTCGAACAATGTGATCATATCTGGAAAGACCGTAGGTGGTGTTTTTAGATACAATAGCATATTCTTCGTTCTCATCAAGTATTTCAATACGGCGAAAAACCGCATAGCCTTTATTAATACAGTATACTCCCTCCAGAGTATCTGTCTCTCCGATCACATATTTTTCACCGGTATCCGTATTGATCAGGGCATCCCCTTCCTTAAATGAACTCTTGTCAACATAATAAATCTGAGGTTGTTCTGCTTGGTCCACTGCCAGTTTGGAGACAGATGAATCATCAATGCTTGCGTAAATGCTCACATTTTTAAAGGTTGTTTTATTTTTCCCCTCATAAAGGGTAAAACCTGTCTGATTATCCTGTGTAGTGGCCATTCTGGATGGAATCACATAAAAATCCTTGGTTACAATAGAGGTAAGAGGGATTTTCAGACCTACAACTGTGTTGGTTACAAGTTCAATGTCCAAAAAACGGTCAGATGCATAACGAATCAGACCTTTATTGAAATCAATCTGTCCATATTTGTCACCGTCTATGGTAATAATGGAAAAATCTCCGTTTTGTGTCATATCGTCTTTTAAAAATTTGACACGTATTGTAGAACGGTCTTTCAGTTTTTCAACCTGTCTGTCGCTCAAAGGAATCAGAAGGCTCCAGCGTTCATCTGTGATAATGGTATAAATATCATCTCCTGCTTTTACCTTGTCGGAAGTTTTCAAATCTGTTTCATGGTAAGAATTCTGATCGAAATCTTCTGCCTTTACAGCATCTACTGTTTTTCCTTCATAATTATCCATGGAATATAAAACGATACCATCAGATTGGGACTGGCAGATAGTTTGATTTCCGGGATAAATATCTGCTGTTTTGTCATTGTCACCACTGTCATTTCCTTCACCGTCCTCATCTGAAGTAAGAGGAGCAGATGAGGTATTGCCAGACTCTGCATATTGAAGGATATTTCCCTTCAGTTCATATTTAAAGCTGTAGGTGCTGTTAAATTTACTTGAACTGAATCCTTTGGAAAAACTCATCATATCAGTCCGTACCTTTGAAAGTTCTTCCGGGGCAAGAGATGCCGGAGCAGAAGCTGTTTTTGTATCACTAAGTCCGTACACCGCTCCGGAAGCATTGATCTTACTGCCCTCCCTTGCATAATAAGTAATATAGCCTGATGAATCTGCCTTGCATAAACTTTCTTCACGTATGGCAAGACCGGTATATGTTTCGTTGCGGGATAAAGGTCCTGATGTAACCTGATAGGACTCAATATGACTAGTTGTAAAATATAATATGGCACTGAATGCCATATATATGAATAAGATGCCAAACATGATCGTTCCGATATTCAGCCCCACGACCATGCGAAGCCTTGCCAGGATTCCCGGCATTTTTTTTGATTTATTATCAGACAATGGGATGTCTCCTTTTTGTGCAGTTCATAATCATTCTATAACTGTTCAGCGATTTCACAGTGACTGCTGAATAGTTACACCATTTTCCAAAATATTGTAACACTTTGCACATTTAAAAACAAGTTTATTCATAAAGAATTCACAATAATCGTTACTGTTCACACACCACTATCCCGTTACTGAGAATGGAGTAAACAGTAACGGGAGCACATAAGTAAGAACACATTTTCAGAATATAAGTTTGCTTTTTGTCAGGAATTATGATATGATAAAAAAATCAGAAACTGTTCAGTATCTCATAGAATAGCAGACTGCTGAATGGTTATGAAGAGTGTACGAACAAAAAATAACTTAAAAAGGAGGGTATAATTATGCCATATGGAAGAATCACGCCAAAGCAGCAGGAGATTCTTGATTACATAAAGAATGAGATTTTGAACCGGGGATTTCCGCCGGCAGTTCGTGAAATCTGCGAGGCAGTCAACCTGAAATCTACTTCTTCCGTTCATTCACATCTGGAAGCACTGGAGAAAAATGGATATATCCGCAGAGATGCAACGAAACCACGTGCGATTGAGATTATTGATGACAATTTTAATCTGGTCCGCAGAGAGGTTGTGAATGTTCCCATCATAGGAACTGTGGCAGCCGGACAGCCACTTCTGGCAGTTGAGAATATTGAAGGCTATTTCCCTATCCCTGCAGAGTTTATGCCTAATTCACAGAGCTTTCTGTTGAAAGTAAAAGGGGAAAGTATGATAAACGCCGGAATTTTTGACGGAGATCAGGTTCTGGTAAAACAGCAGTCCACAGCAGAGGATGGAGATATTGTTGTTGCGCTGATCGATGACGGTGCTACAGTTAAGACTTTCCATAAAGAAAAAGGATACTATCGTCTCCAGCCGGAAAATGATACAATGGAGCCAATCCTTGTACATGAAGGTCTTCAGATTCTTGGCAAAGTATTTGGTGTGTTCCGTTTGTATGAGTAATATAACTGATACGTGAATAGTCAGGCAGATAAAATCATCCGCTTCGCTACGCAGCTCTACACCGAATCAAGCAAGTCCCCATACACTGCAAATTATACTATATCAATTCAAAAAAACAACAGAGGAAATCAGGTATCTCTTAATGATGATATCTGATTTCCTCTGTATTTTATTTTGCAAATTTCACAAAGTCAGGCGGATAAAATCATCCGCCTCGCTACACAGTTCTACACCGAATAACTGTAAATTTTTCGTTACTATTCACTGGTAATATCC
>OLVW01001756.1_pt1 | contig 17545 bp, 20 predicted proteins | sample 1673301 | NCBI WGS metagenome assembly OLVW01 (sample SAMEA3178941, study PRJEB25190) | human gut metagenome
ACATCTGCATCGTCCGTAAGCCGGATAAGGTTGTCATAGGTCGAGCGGGCTTTCTGCTCTGCTGCCAGATCTTCAACCAAATCTGTAATCGCATCGCCTTTGGACTGGAACTCGCACGCATTAAACGGAATTCCTCCTGCCGCCTGCGGCCAGATTCCGGTCGTATGGTCTACATAATACGCTTCAAACGGTGTCCCCTTAATCTGGTCAACGCTTAAGTTCCTCGTCAGCTGATGTACCATAACGCTGACCATCTCCAGGTGTGAGAGTTCCTCTGTCGCGATATCCGTCAAAAGCCCGGAAACTTCACGGTACGGCATGCTGTACCGCTGGGACAGGTAACGCATGGAGGCGCCGGACTCCCCGTCGGGGCCTCCGTACTTCATTTTGATATAGTATTTTTGATAGGGGATTTTTTGTCAGATTATATTTAGATTTCTTCCTATATATAATAGCACAGATTGTGCAAAGATAAAATCCCCTGAATGGGAATTATTCAATTACAATCTGTACCCGGTCAATCGGCTTACCAAACATTCCGGCATAGCCGTCCTGTCCGTTTGACGTTTCATCGTCATGCTGCCAGCTGTAGTAATCCCGTTCTACCGGAGCAACTCTGTACTTGGCTTTCTTATAGCCGTCTGCGTCGACAATATCGCCCGGTGTGTTGTAATACACTCTAAGTGCATCAATTACACAACCGTTTCCGGCATAGCCATTTACGGCATCATTCCAATCGTAACCGGTTACATACGGTAACCAGCCACCTAACGTATGCACCTGATATTTCAATTCGCCGCGGTCTACCCTTGCCGCAATACCGATAATCTTTCTGCCACCAATACCGGCATAATCTTCTAAGTTGGTTACTTCCGGAAGAATTGTTCCATCTTCGAGCTTAACGGCATATGTAACATTTGCATCTGTGCCGCTGTCATCGCCGCCCTGGTTATCTTCTGACGGCATATCGTCCGGTTCTTCCACATCTTCGCCCAGCTTTTCACGAACCATGTCAAGGAAACGCTCCCAGCCCTTGTCTAAAGTCTTATGCGGACAATATTTACCGTTCCAGTGCTGATGAGTGTAAATATCATCAGTTGTCCAGCCGTATTCTTTGCACAGTGCCGCAATCAGTTCAGCGGCATTTTCCTCTGCCCTGTCAAACAGGCTTTCATCATCTGACGTTGAACGGCAGATTTCAATGGCAATTGTCTTTCTATTACCTTTGCCGTCACCGTCCCCACAATGCCAAGCGTTACGGTTTAACGGAAGTCCCTGCACTGCGCGTTCTTCATCGACAGCATAATGATAAGATACCTCCCTGTCATTGCCAAGCATATAGGCAATTTCATTCGTAGCGCTTACACTGTTTCCTGTATTGTGTACCGTAATGCCTACAGGCTCCATTGTGTACGGGCATTTAATGCCGTACTTTCCTTCAGTTACTAAATTCTTTGTAATTTCCATAATTATCTTTCCTCGCTTTCAATATTTGCTTTATCTTCTACCTGCTGCTTTAAATTCTTCACAATCGGCTGTAAAAACGGCGGCAATGTTACACCAATATCTGAGATATTTTCTAAAATAGAAATTAACTCATTGCACACCAACCACACTGCAACGATACACGCTACTAAAAATGTAAACGGCACAGCAATTCCCACTGTGTCTCCTGCATACTGTAATAACGTATCTACTACCACGCCCACAACGACTAACAGCCACATACACACCTTTTTTGTAATACCCCTGATTCCTTTGTAGCTGTTAATGGTCTGTGCACGGTATTTTGCCGCTACCACTCCTGTAAAATAGTCAATCACATTACAGAACACCAGCAATAATACCGGCACTGCCAAAACTCCAAGCGCGCTCATCAAGGCGCCCCATACTGTAATAATAATCATTTTAATTTTTTCCATTGTTAATCCTTTCTGTTGCACCGGTGCAACTTTGCTTTTTTGAGGTAAAAAAATAAGACACGAAAGTGTCTTTGTAATAAATGTTTATTTAACTTTTAACTGCTGTCGTAGTACATACTATCGTCCCCTTTCTACAGCATTATATTTTTAACTTTTGGACTACTGTGCCCAGCAGTCTACCCAAAAGAAGCATCGGGTTGAGAAATTACTGGTACCACTACCGCCATAAATTGTAATATATCCCGCATCGTCCCAACTCCAACTCCAGCCGCCCAAATTTTCCGAATAGTTAAAATGTATATCAAAATACAGATTAACATTTTGGCTAGTGCTTATCATCTTTGCCGGATTTGCGCTTGTAACCGGTACTAAAAGTTTATTGTTTTTTGTTATGTCAAATTCTGCAACTATTCCGCCTATGCAACTTTCCTCCGTGCATAACAGTAATCTATAATGCCGCATATTCACATTTCCCATGATTATGTACTCGCCGCAATCAATGGTTTGTACTATGCTTACCGGGTTGTTATTGTAATTTTCAATTTCAAATGCTGAATTTGATACAATATTTAATTTGCTGCCTTTTGGTGTGTAACCTAATGCATTTACTACCATGTTTTTTGTTATCTCTGTAAGATAATTGCTATGCGTGTGGTTAACTGCTGCAAAGTCTGTTTTATTTGCAATTGCCGCCGTTCCAAGCGCAGGCTTATTTTTAATAGCAGAATCTCCCGATACAGCGTTCCAATCCGGTTGTGGTCGCCACGTATCCGTAAACTTTGCGTTAGTTGGAACATCTGAATCAACCGTATGATTATTGACCGTCCCTGCGTTGCCACCTACTGGAATAGCGCCTACATTTGCAGCTGTTATATTAACATTTCCTCTCCTGTACGCACTCTCTGCACTGCCCTTTACCCCAGTAACCGGTGTGCCTGCAAGAACGTCCCACTTGCCATCTTCTGTCTTATATATATTTGCACCCGCAGGAATAGCGTTCCCTGCGCCCTCTTTAAATTCATTCGTGGTTGTAAACTGGTCTGAAATGTTATACATACTTCCGCTTGCTGTTTCTGACAGCATTGGAAGATTTGCAAATGTTACTGTTCCCATCGGTCGCAATGCACCGGAAAACGATTCAGAAATCCGTCTTGCCTGCTCGTAATAGTATTTTGCACTATCCGTATCTGCTACAGCATAGTTTTGTGCCGTGCTTGCACTTATTGCCGCATTAGAAGCATACTGCTGTGCGGTATTTGCGCTTGAAGTGGCACCAATTGCGCTGTTTGCCGCACTATTTGCCTTTTCGTTTGCTACGTTTGCACTTTCCACCGAATTTGAAGCATATTGCTGTGCAGTATTTGCACTCGTTGTTGCTTCTCCCGCTTTTATACTTGCTGTGTCTGCGCTGTTTTTTGCCGCCAAATGGCTTTGTTCTGCTTGTTGACTGTAATACTTTGCGTTGTCCGTATCTTCACCTGTACGGCTATTTGTGCCGCCTACGGCATAACTCTGTGCTTTTGTAGCACTCGCCGCCGCATTGGATTCACTGGCTGCTGCCGCTGTTTCACTTGCCTTTGCATTGCTTTCAGATTTTGCCGCCGCCGACTGGCTTGCCTGTGCTTTTGCAACTTCAACCTTAATATCTGCAAGATAATTAGGCCGTAAATGCTTTTCTTGAATACTCGCTTCTTTTACGATTGCAGACACTTTTCCAGCGCTGTCAATCGAAAATGCCACTGTATCACTGTCTAAAAACTCATACTGCGTAATCAGTGCTGCCAGGTCTATATACTGCTTTGTGCCGTCAATAAGCGTTAAAATAATTTGCTGTGTTTCAGCATTGTATGCAAAATTGACAGCAATTTTTTCCATCTGCGTATCAATCGTTATTTTTGAGCCATTTTTTTTAGTAATAGTAATAATGCCTGTCTTTTCCTCAAACGCAACGTCCTGCACCAGTGTTGACACTTCGGCTTTTGTTGCCTTTGTGGTATCCAGCGTTATAACTCTATTGTCAATCTCATCTGTGGCAACATCAATTTTATTCAGATTGCTTTCATTTATCGGTGTTTCATCGCTGGGATAGTTTTGCCAGTCAATTCGACCATACGCCTTATTCATCGCCTATTCCTCCTAATTTTCTATATCTCCCCACGGTGTTGTCCAACTTCCTCCGAGGTTAATACTTCCATCGTTACAATCAATTGAAATGCTCCGTTCACCATCATCAGATTGCATATATAGTAATCCGGGATACGCATGTACGTTTGCACCGGCACTCCTGCTTATGAGTAATTCGTCCGGCTTAATAAGTGCTTGTGCATTTTCCCCTAAAACACACCGCAAATATCCATTAAATATCTGCCACATTCCAATTAACCCAGCCAGCGCTTCCACGCTTCCGTCCAAACCAATTTTAAAATTTTGATTCGCTGTCACTGCACCATTTAGGTTTATTTTTCTTGCTTCAATCGAAACGGATTCCGCAGACTGATTGATTTTTGAAATAATTTCATTTCCGTCCACTTTTTTGGATACTTCGGTATTAATGCTATCTGCCGTCTGCCTTATGGCACTGTTCATCTGCTCCGTGGTACTGTAGTTTTGAAGCTTTTTGCTTACCTCTGTTGTAATTCCTTCCGCAGTTTCGGTAATCTGACTTTTTAATTCTTCTTCTGTTTTTTTACATTCATAATCCTTAAACCAGTCTTCATAACTGCCATCATCATTACAGCAATAGTAAACATATCCGGTATTCATGTCTAAATACGTTTTCCCTCGGTATACGCTTATATCACCATATCCAACTTCCCACGGTGTGCCATAGTTGTAATAATCTATGTTATGCCAGTATCCGTCTGTATTCCAGTACCCGCTTGTCTTTGCTACTGTACCACGAATTTGCTCTGCGGTTCTTTCAATTTCACTTTGCATGGTTGTTGTTGTTGGATATTGTTTTAACCACTCTGCCACATCATTTTTGGCATTATCCTCTGCAATTTTTGCCGCATTGTCTGCATATGCTTTTGTTGTTGTTTCCGTTTTTGTGATAGTTTCCTTAATACCGTCTGCCGTCTGTTGTATAGAAGTTTCCAACTCTGTTTTAGTGTTTGTAGCATTTTCTTTCGTTTCATAATTTTTGCTTACTTCTGATGTAATTGATTCCACCGTTTGTGTAATCTTCGTTGATAAATTGCCCTCGGCTTCGTTTGCCCGCTTTACTTCCGTTGCAATTGATTCTGCGTTTTGGTGTATACTGCTTGATAAACCATCAGCTGTATTTTTAACTTCTGCTCTTATATCCGTTGCCGTCTGCTTAATTTCAGAACTAAATCCACTTTCAACGTCCGTAATCTTACTGTTTGTTTCTTCGATTGTCCGTGTCAGCACGTTGGTCTTTCCTTTAAGCTGTATAATGCTTTTATGCACGCTATTTACCTGTGTAGAACGGTATTCTTCACCTGCTGCTTCATAGTTGTCCCTAAGTGCCTGTATGCCCTTTAGCGTGCGTTTTAACACGTAGCTTTCGATAATCTCATATCGTGTCGGCAAACGGACCGCATCACCAACTTCGATGCGTGGGTTTCCTTTGCAGTCTGCAGAAAACGGCCTGTAAATAATTCCCCGGATTTTTCCGTAAATGTTATTTGCGATTCCCGTCAGTTCTTCACTGCCTTTGCCGTAAACAAGAAAATTATCCTGTATCACATAAGCATTTGTGCCGCTTCCGACAATTACTCCGATGTCGTCTTCCTCTTTTCGGATTTGCAGTTTGTCGATTGTTTTTACAAGAAAATCCTCATATTGTGCCGATATGTACAGTTTTTTGCCTACTCTTGTGCTTTTAGGCTCACGTGGATACAAATCATCTGCCGGATACAGGTTGTTTCTTGGATATAATCCCTGTATTTCTTGCTCAAGGTAGATGTAATGGAATCTGCCGTCACGTCCAATATGACCGAAACAACCGTTTATTTCGCAGATACAATTTAAGACGGTCGCACCGCTTAGTTCTTCCGGCTCAACCGTCTTTTCAACTTTCATATCATCATTTACAAGTCGTACGTCCTCCTGCTCAATCCCAAAATACCCAAAAAAGCTATCCCGAAAAGCTTTCATTGTTGTAATGCTGTCTTTATCCGGGAGCAAAGTATTGTACCACTCCGCTACATCTGCGTTTATCACGTCATACAACGCATCATAAGCCACAATATCGCGCTTTGTTCTATCTGCCGTTGGTGTGTCAGAGTATACTTTATATCTGCCAATTTGAAACGGATTTGCGGTATTTCCCGCCAGCACCATTTTGATTGTCATCCACTTATCCTTCAGTCCCGAAAAAATATTCGACACTGTAAATTTAACCATGCCTGCTTCACAACTTCCAAAGGTCAGCTCTGATTCCGAACACAGGCTTTCTGTCAGTTCAAACTGCTCCTGATGCAGTTCGTTATTTGTAATGTGTATCTGTCCATCGTCCGTTACTATGGACAGCTGTTTATCTACACTATCTTTTAAGAACTGTCCTCCATATTCAATCATGTTCTTCTCCTAATAAGCTATAAATGTAATTTTGCTTGAATCATACCGAATATCGGTCTGTGTTGCATCATCGATGGCAAACTGTATATCCGGCACATACATTTCTCTTGTAACGTAATCATTGATTTCCGGGATAAATACAGTTGCCAGAACTTTACGCTCTCCAGCTATAATATAATTATCTGAAATGCCTTTTATTAATTTCCCCATTTCGTTACCATAAAGCTTTGGTACTGTTTCAAATTCTACTTTTTCAAGTGTATGCTTCAGTGCCTCTCTGTGAAGTTCTCCGTTGGAATCTCTGTAACTGTTTAAGTCCTGTATGCTGCGTGTTACTTTGTATGTCTGACAACTGATATATTCTAACGGAATTTCATAATCGCCTGCTCTGATTAAAAATCCACTATATGCCATAACCACCTCATTAAAATATGCACTGCCAAACTGACAGTGCATATCACTTAAAAATCAAACGCAGGATTTCCTGTTCTATTAAAGTACTCTCTTGCCTGTTTTCTTGTTACCTTGAATATTTCCCTGCCGTCCACCTGGATCAAGATATCGCCTTTATCTCCCGACTCCAGCAATCTTATAATCCGGCTTAAAAGCTCTATCACCTCCTGCGATGTGCTTCCACTGCTCATTCTTACCGCTTCTGCTGCCATTTGCCTTAACTTATCTTCCGGTGCTACAACTTCACCCTGATGACGGTTATCGCCAATCATGGCAAGCTGCGGTGTGTTCGGTTTGACATATCCGCCCTGGGCAAGGTACGGAATCTGCTCTGCTGAAACTGTTGGTATACTAAATCCGAATGTTTTTCCGCCTATACCCGGCACCCAGTCCGGTGTTGTAAAACTCAATTTATTTACGCTGTTAATCAGTGCATTAATTCCAGCCTGTATGCTTGTAATCATCTGATTAATAGCCCCAATCAGCAAATTAATCGGTGTTTTAGCTACATCATAAATAAGAGAGAAAATATCTTTAAAAGAATCTACTAAGCTGGTCCATGCACCATCCCAGTCGCCTTTAAATACGCACGTGATAAAATCAATAATATCACCTAACAGTTTTTGTAAATCTCCAATTATGTCCATAACATCTGAAATACACTGAATAACCGTATCAGCTATTGTTTCTATCACAGGTGCTACCGCCGGAATAATATCCTGTACAATCCATGAAACAAATGGCTGTACAACATTCTCCCAAAGCAGCTTTATCAAATCTGCAACTTTTCCAATATTGTCTATCACCTGCATAAAAACAGGGTGTATATGTTCATCCCATGCCTGCGAAGCTTTTTCACATATCCTGTCAACAATCGGTGCCACATATTCATTGTATGTATCCAGCATTTTGGAACAAATTTCCGAAAGTCCGTTTTTGAAAGACTCCATCATCGGGTGAATATGTTCGTCATATGTGTCACTCATATGGGAACACAACTTTGTAAAATCCTCTGAAACTGTATCTGTAAACTTTTGAACAGAGGTCAACGTTCCCTCAAGTGCTTCTTTGATTTTATCCGTATTATCAGACAGCGGATCTATCAAAATAGAGGCTATATCTGTCGCATAGCGTAATGCAAGCTCTCGGGCTTCTAAAAAACCGTTCCCAATTATCGCTATAATATCACCAGTAATTCCTTTAGCTGAATCACTTCTAAATACTTCAGAAATTCGTGCTAAAAATTCCCAGCATTTGCCTATTTCCTCGTTAAATACCGCACCAAGGTCTAATATATTTGCAAATTTGTCTTTGATAAAATCGCTGTTTTTAGATAAATAGCTGTCAAAACCGCCTAAAAGATTTTCACTGATTGATGCACCGATACTAACCGCAGAACCCGAAATTATTCCTAATGTCCTGCTTACGCTTTTTGCGTAGTTATATGCAGCATTTGTGACTTGTGGGTCTGTAAAAATATCCTTAAGTGAATCTTTAATGCTTAGGATATGTTTTTTCTGCCTCAAAATGCTTGCCGTAAAGTCTTTGCCTAATCCCTCTTTGAAGCCGGTTTTAAAAATATCTTTTAATTCCTCTGCAAGCTGTTTAAACCTTGCAAGTGAATCCGATACTTTTCCAACTTCCTCTACCATAGAGGTTGCTGCCGAAGATGTTCCTGTTCCTCCTGCCGATATTCCCCCGCCGGAGCTTCCGCTGTCACTGCTGTCATCTATAGATAAATTATTGAGTTCATCAAGTCCCGATAATGACCCCTTTATCTTTTTAGCGGTATCCGATGCCGCATTACCTATTCCCGATACGCTGTCCGCAACATCTGTGGCGCTGTCACCAAGCCCCGATAAATCTGTTGCGATACTTCCTGTCGAAGAGGATATGTCCGCTCCGGTAAGCATTAATATCAAATTGGTAAAGCCCTCTGCAAGCTTCTGTAATCCGATAAGGCAGCTGTTAATTCCACGCACAATCGGTGTAAATAGTGCGATAAACCCTTTTCCAAGCGTTGCCTGGAACTGCTGAAACCGCAATGTCAGGATTCGTGTCTGATTTGCCCAGCTATCCTGCGTTTTAGCAAAATCGCCACTGGCATTAGACAATGCATTGGTAACATACTGATACCGAAGCATTACTTTTTCCTGTTCGGTCATCTTTGCTGTCGTTTTACCAAAGCCGTTATTTAAAGCATATTGGTCAAGATTCGTCTGTGTCATTACAACACCTAAATCTTTTAACGTTTCCGTTTCACCGGTCCATATGGATTTTAACTTTGTATAAGCTTCATCTGTACCAAGGTTGTAAAAAGATGCCACATCACCGGTAAGTGCTGTTACATTTTCCGCCATTTCAAGCGCAGATTTCCCCGTTATGCCCATTGCCGAACTCATTTGGCCGAATACACCGAGATATTTTTTTGCAGACAGTTCGGACATTCCGAAGTTTTCCATTGCACTTGAAGCAAATTCATTGGCACTTCCCACCATATTTCCAAATGCAGTATCAACAACATTCTGTACTTCTGTGAGATTTGAACCCATTTCAATGCAGTCTTTGGTAAATTTTGTTACTGCTGCCGTGCCAAGCAGTCCGCCAATTTTCTTTCCTAATCCCGAAAAAATATTCGCTGTCTGTTTGGTTGCATCCTGCGCGGCTTTTGTAATCTGTCCTGTTAAATCCTGTGCAGAAACATGCAGTCCCAGATATACACTTGCAACTTCCGTTTCTGACATTTCCCTCCTTTCCGGCATGAAAAAGGCTGCGCCCTATCTTGAGAACGCAGCCTTTAAACCTAATTGAATTTTCTGCCAGTATGCCATATATGCATTCCTGTCTTTTTTTAGTCTTTGATTTCTTTTTAACAGCCAGTCATTGCGGATTCTTTTTTGTTCCTTTGTGAAATTGTTAATTACCTTCATATCCTTTTCTGCCCGAATGCTTACCACCTGCCCCAGCGGTGTATCAGGCATGATGCCAGATAATAAAGAGCAAAACTCTGCATAGGACATATCATCTTCGGTGCGGAGTCTGATTCCGTACTGCTTTAAAAAACTGGCTTCAATCAAATTCCAGTCATCGAATATATCATAATACGCATCACTGTTTTGAGGGTGTTGCTTCTTCCTCATATGTGCCGGAAGCCACTCCCATAATCGCCTGATATACCGCACTGTACTCCGGCATTGGCAGATCAAGTGCTTCAATTTTTTCTGCATTTTCCTGTCCCACCAGCATACCCAGTGCCTTCTGCATAAACTTTGCCTGACGTGATGTATTATCCTCTCCTTCTTCCGCTTTTTTATCTACCTCTATTGCCATTGCCTGAATATTTAAAATCGTGCTTTTTCTGTTATTTACCGTTACTACAATGTCATCTGTAATCTTTACCACCGGTAACTCATTTGTAATCATTTTTGAAATATCAATCATATTTGCCATGTTCATCTCTCCTTAACTTTCATTTTACTCTGTGTATGATACATACTCCGGTCTGCCGTCTGATGCAACTTCCCACTCTAACGCTTCAATCGCTGTCGAATCACCACCCAGCGTAGTGACATTGATAACGCATGGGATATACAGCACATCAAGATTCGGAAATGTAATTTTCATTGCCGAATTGCAGTCCTGCCCCATTTTAAAAGCAAGTGCCGCTACATAATCATTCCCTTTGTCGCCGTAATTTCTTTTACCGCCCATTGAGATTGTAAGTGACTTCGCTGTCATTAAATTTCTTGCCCAGCCCCCTGCATCCATGGGATTCCAGCTTTCCATCGAGCCGTCAATGGAAACACTGAGGCTCTCTGCATCTTTTACTGTGGTGTAATCTGCTGATTTAAGATCTACAGGTCTTCCTGTCGTACATACGCCAAAAAGAATCTCATTAGTCGGATTTACCCCTGTTCTTGCATCAGCAAAAAACTGTAAATTCATCTTTTTCATTTTGTATCCTGCCTTTCATAATAAATGTCAAATTCTATAACCATTTCAAAAACACCGTTGTCGTCCGTCCCCACGTCAACCGCTTCTTCCGTTGTCATTTTTACAAACAATATAGTATTTGTGCCTGTTTTGGTTCTCCCTGCGCTTTCTATCGCAGCATATACAACCGCGGCGGCACGCTCTGTCTGTTTCGGGCTTTTATTCCAATGCACCAAAACACTTACCGCTTTACGACTGTATGACGGATTTGCTCCTACTGCCGTAAGTTTAGGTGTTCCACGCTTCTGATTGTATACACCAACTGACATTTCCTGCTTATCTTCCATTATGCCGCTGTAGACGTGTTCATCATCTACAATATTTGTCAACAGACCTGCGATAAAATCTCTTACTTCTGATAAATACAGTATCTTTCCCACCCCCTACTTCATAAGCCGCTTCATAAACTTTTGGAAATTATCTTTTATGTCATTCTGATAAATTCCGCCCTTTAACCATGGGTTATACCACTTTCCCTGTGCAAATGCGTTTTCCCACTTCTGAAAGTGATATTCCGGGTGATAATACATACGTCTTGCATACGGTGTAGAAGTTACAATGCCTACCTTTCCCTGACTGCTCTGTGAAGTATCCACAAAAGTGGATTCGTCTTCCATATGTCCTGTATCTCTCGGCATAACCTCTGCATTTACAATATCCGTATGTAATGCTTCTGCTGTCATTTCCAGTGCCTTCACCGCACATTTATTGATTTCCTGAATCCGTGGTGTGTTTATCTTTACAACCGATTTGACGTATTTTGCCACTATTCTACCTCCAGTCTTGTATAATTGACTGTTCCGTCCGGGTTTCTTGCTTTTGTCCCTTCATAGATTCTGCGTTTTACACCATTCACAATCAGCTCACCACCGGAAAGTGATGGAAGCTCCGGTGCAATATCTCCCGGTATCAGTGCGCACCCCGATAATTGTATTAACTGTTTCTCTGCTGTCAGCACTGTTTTGCCATTATCCTGATAATTGCACCTGCCTGACCAGCTTACCTGTTCTAACGGCTCACCGTATTTATTTCTTCCTTCACGGTTTACTCTGACCTCTATATCCGTCTTACAGAAGCGTTTTTGTATCAAACATGGATATTTCATCATTCACACTCCTAAACTCGCACAGCAAAGCCCTGACTGGCATAGAAAGGCATAGTCGGCGCGGCTTATTGCCACGCCGTTTTGTACCTGTACATTCCATGAACTGCCAAAGGTCATAGATACGCCATTTATGGCATACTGCTGTAAAACCGACTGTATCATGTCTGCATTTTCCGATTCAAAATCCGCAAGCCTGCAAACCGATTCCCTGATAATATCCTGCTGAAATTCCGTCAACGAAAAAATACCCCTGCCTGCAATCCTGTTGTAGGTAAGGGTATCAATATGTCTGCTGGCTGTCTTTAGTGCCTTATTCAGAAATTCATCTGCAATTGCATCACCGCCGTAGACGTTTTTATAATAGATTTCGTCTGCATAGCTCTCATATGCCATAGGCTTACTCCTCTGTTTTGTTTTCTGCCGGTTCTTTTGTCTTTTTTGCTGATTTGTTTTCCTTTAATTCCTTCAGTTCTTTTACAATCCTGGCATATTCTTCATACGACACGGTCTTTCCCCTGCCATAGGCGATAACTTCGCCGTTATCGTCCATAATGTCAAAGCCTTTGGCATTGTAATAGTCCTGTTCCGTTTCAGAGATTGTATATACTCTGTTTTCTTTTACCGCTTTCATTGCAGCCTCCTTATTCGCTCACATTCATAGAACAGCCTTCAATCTTTTTCTCTAACAGGAATAAGTCCCCGAAGTTTCTGTTCTGATAAAGATATCCATCGCCAACTCGTGAATCATGTCCCGGTGTAAACAGCTTAATGTATGAATACTTATCCCGGCACACTACACATGATGTATGAATCAGAATAGCATTTATCTGCTTTGCTTCTGCTGCCGGCTTAAATCCTTCTGTAAAATCATATGCTGTCTTCATTCTTGCCGCCGGTACCATTTTAATAGCAACATTGTCAATAGAATGTACTGTACGGTTAATTGTGACCGGAGTAGTAACACTCATCACTCTCTGTATTCCTTCTGCCTCTTTTACAATCTTTCTCATCGATGGCGTTACATAAAGAATCCTGCCTTCCTCAGGTACTCCTGCTTCGTCCATAACTGCCATTTCTCCATCAAACCAGTCAAGAAATGTTGCTGCATCAACAACTGTCTTATTAATTCTTCCCGATAATGTCTGCAATTCAGAATGTAACTTTGAAAATCTATAGCAATCTTTTTCCGGAATTGCCTGTTCTTCCTCAAATGTGTTCTGAATATTGGCAACAGATAATGTAAGGTTGGTTTCATCAATATCCATCGGATCAATAAAAAATTCAATATCACGGTCGAATGATAACTTCTTTGGTGTCCAGTCATTGCTTAATATTCCTGCATTAAACCCGATTGTTCTTGTATGGTCCTTGTATCCTGATACCGTAATACTTGGAAGCTTAATTGTTTCTGCATTAATAAATTTAACCTGCAGATTACTCTTTGTTAATTCATCAGAGCATAACTCCTTTGCGTACTTTTTCTGAAGCTGCTGCTGAAATTCTGTTGCATAATTGTATACTGCCATATTCTACCTTCTTTCTTATACTCCAAAAGCAGCGTTTAACTGCTCCTGTGTTGTCTGTGTGTTCTGTTCGTTTCCCGATGCACCAATCTGAAAACCACCGGATACCTGCGCCTGCGGTTTTAAACCCGGAATATCTTCCAGTACCTGTGTTAATGCGGATTTAATGCTTTCTGTATTAATTTTTCCGTCTTCACCGACCGCTTTATCCAGTTCTGCCATTTTAATGGCATACGGAACGGTTTTGACATCTAAGCCAAGTTCCAGTGCCTGAATTGTCGCCTGCTTTTCCAGTTCTGCACGCCTTACCTGTGTCTGTGCCTGTGCAAGCTGTTCCTGTATTGCCGCAACATCAGGTGTATTTTCGGCTTTCTGCTTTTTATATGCTGCAATCGCCTGTTTCATTTCATCTTCACTCATGCCCTGCTGCTTAAAGTAGCCTTTTAATACCGTATCTTCCGCTACACTCTGCTTGCCGCTGATGATACCTGCCAGCTTATCATAGTCAATTTCTAGTGCTGCCGATGTGTTCTGCGTTCCCGCCTGCCCGCTTTCTGTCTGCTGCCCTTCTTCCGCAAAATACTGCAGATTTAATGGTACATTTCTTTTCATTTTCTTGTGTTCCTCCTTTTTAAGTTTAAGTATTTCCCGTTGTTATCACAGTGGCTCTGCGTAGTTTAAGGTCTTCGGACCTGTGTTGCACCGGTGCAATCCGGGCATATAAAAAGGACGTCCATTTCTGAACGTCCTTTTTGTCATTATTTAATTATTTTCTAATACTGTCTTCAATTTTTTTATTAAATTATTCTGTTGTATGTACAGCATATATATCGCTGCTGCGGCTTCATCATTATCAACACTTGAATCTTCCTTTTCGATTGCCGTCTGTATAAATCCCAACAGCGCTGTTGTCTGCTCTAATTCATAGACTGCATCTTCAAATGTTAATTTGTCTGACATGTTCTCGTACCTCCTTTTTTATTTTTCATTACTCTTTAAACATTTCTAACAATTCATAATGCTTTATACTTAAAGAGCGCAAAAAAGGCCACCTTACCACGGTGGGGTAAAGCGACCTTAATTTATCATCGAAAACTCAATGATTAAAATAACATAAACATATTTTATATATATCACACTCTTATAATATTTGCAATTATTTTTTGTTGTACCGATGCAACTTCTATAATACCAATGTTATAAGCCTCTCTTTCTAAAAAGTATATAAAAATACCGCCAATCTCCCGACCGGTGGTTTTAAAATTACTCCTCTTTCATGATATTACTTCTGCTATCACAAGTTATCTCCAATTCTCCCAAACCCACTTCTTTACTTTGTCATATGCTTCAACCGCCTCCTGCGGTGCGTTTTCAAGATGACAACCAACCATATAGGGTTCATATATAGCAATCAGTTTTTCTATTTCTTCTGGAAATGGTCCACTCATTTTTCTCCTTTATTTTTTAAGCAGTTTATCACTGTTCCTGCTCCCATGCCCATTTTTTAAATTTTTCCAATGCTTCCACAGCTTCCTGCGGAGCATTTTCTAAATGGCAACCCACTAAGTAAGGTTCAAATGTATCTATAAGTTTTTGGATTTCCTCCGGATATATGACTTTCATAATTTTTCTCCTTTTCTTTTAACTAATGTCATATATTCTGCTTCTACTTCATCATAACGCTGCGCAATATAACTTTTTTTCGCATACTCACTTATCTTACCAACATTATATTCATTGATTCCTAACGCGTCAATCCTTTTCTTACACTCTTTATTCAATTTTTCAAGGTAGTCGCCATAATTCTCTTTAGTAATATCCCAGCCTTTATCCCTGAACTTTTCAGCCTGCTTCATATGCCACATTTCATGATATTCTGTAATCGCCTTTCCCCCCACAATATCTTCTGAAACAACTTCGGGTATATAATATACAACATTATCTACTGCATTATATTTGCCATATGCCTCTAATTCTTCATATGAAACAATTCTAATCTCAGGTCTTCTATTCTTTGAAATTCCCCACAATTCCATTGCCTTTATTGTATTGTTGTAGATTTCATGCAATGCCCTCGGTTTAATATTTGCCTTATCAGATATATAGACCTCCCCTTTATAGTCCTCAACTTCGCTAATATTTATATTTGTGTTATTTTTAACTTCAACTATTTTACTTTCACCTCGATTTACAGGTTTATACTCCTGTTTTGAATCAACCTGTTTTTCCCACTGCTCCCTCCTTGCCGCATACATTTTTTTGTTATCATCATCAAGAGAATACTTTTCAAGGCGATCAAACCGTTCTGCCTGCCTTTGGGCATATTTTTGTTTTTGTTCCTCGTTGTAATCACTTTCAATCTGTTTTATTTCAGTATCTGTATACGGCTCTCCATACTTTGTAATTCCTTCAAAGTACGTTGTATGTATGTCTTTACAATTCGGATGATAAAGACCTGCAGCGATTGCCTGGCTCATCAGCTTATGTTTTCCATCCGGAACACCGCCGCTCCATACGTCATCAATTAATATCTTGCCGCAAAACGGCAGGCACTTCGGACAGGCATTTCCACGCTTTTTTACAATTACGGTCGTAACACCCCATTCTTTTCTCTTTTCACCTTCTCCCGTCAGATATGCCCGCTTATCTGCCGTTCTAATGGCCATGCTTGCATATTCTTTGATATTGTGCCTGCTGCCGTCTTTATATTCAATACTGTTTATGCCGGCACTTAGAAAATCCCTTGTTGCCATATCCACTGCCTTTTCATATGTTCCCGCGCCTGTATTGGCATAAACCTGCGCATTAAATATAATCTGGCGGTACTTGTCGTTTGCCATTCTAAGCGTAGCGTGTTCTGCTTTTGATAAGTCATTCTTTGTTGCCTTTGCCAATGCTTCTATCTTTTTATCATTTAATCTAAAAAAAGCAGCTTCCATACCCTGTCCGGGTGGTTTCGCTGCTTTAAATCCATTTTTAATTGCTTTTAATATCTGTTCTTCCTGCTCTGAACCTCCCTGTGTGCGGGCTTCTTTTATCAATTCCTCTACTGAAGCGTTGATGTTGCTGAACCGGCTTGAAAATTTCTCTGCATTGGCTTTCTTGTACTGTTCCAGTGATTTCAACTGTTCTATCTGCCATGCAGACCAGTTATATCCCTCTTTTGTTTCCTCTGCACGGTGCTGTTTAAAGTTGCGAATCATGGAGTGTATCAATTCATCTTCGATTGCACGAAACGCTTTTTCAATATCATATTCGCCGTTTACATATTTTGGCAACTTTATTCACCTCATTTCGGAAGTGCCTGTACTTTATTCACTGTGAATCCATCGTTTTCCTCACTGACCGATACCTGTTCCATTGTTTCAATTCCCTGCTCTGCTTTCAGCCGTGATACTTCCTGTTTCTTCCATTCCTCATCTTTGGAATCGCCGTATAATTCTTCCACAGATGCTTCGATACTCATAATACCGCCTTGCTTTCCTTTTGAAACAGTTTCAACCTGGCTTTCAAAAGACGGATTTGCATATTCACCAAACGGTATTTCCACCGTATGACAGGTTACAGCCTGTCTTGTCAACACTTCATATGTCTGTATCGCCGTATTGACCACTTCCGGCAGGCTGTGTTGAATCGTTTCAACCATCTTGTTTCTTGTGTACAGTGTTGCCTTTTCTTTTTCCCGCTGCGCTTCCGCGTTATCCAGTTTCTTTACATCAATTCCCAGTGTGGAAGGACTGATTAATCCCTGTAAACACAAATCCAATGCCGTCACATAGGTACTCAGGTAGCTTTCATGTGGAATCTGTGGCTGTATAAGTTCAACCTTGTCCTTTCCGTCCTCAGATAAGCTTCCTTCTACCCGTAAATACTGGTTATCAAAGTCATTTGGCTTTATAATTTCTCCTGTATCAGGATTTCTTGGGCATAATGCTGTCGGAATATATTCTTTTGACCTGCCTCTGCGCAATGCTTCAAGCCACTGGCTCCACACTTTATCAAAC
>OLVW01001760.1_pt1 | contig 17512 bp, 34 predicted proteins | sample 1673301 | NCBI WGS metagenome assembly OLVW01 (sample SAMEA3178941, study PRJEB25190) | human gut metagenome
GTGAAAGATCAGTTTACACAGGATTTTATTGACATGTCTGTTCATCGACGTTTAGAGCAACGTAAACGTCAAGAAAAAATGAAAGAATTAGAGAATAAGATGTGGGGTGTTTAAATGTTATACTTTCTTATGCATAAAGATGATGCTGTCTGTCTGTTGGATATGTCACCTGATGGTATTATAGAAAATAGAAGTCATTACTATGTGAAAGAGTTATTACCATTGCCAGCACAAAAGGATGTTCATTTTTTACAGGATTGGATAACGTCAAGAGCAATTTCAAAAGTTCGTCATGGCATAAACAAAACGCTTGCCAAATTGAAATTACCAAGCACTAGTAGCTTACTTTTGCAGAATTTGGGATTATCCTTGACTGACTGCTATTGGTTCAAGCCAGTAACGTTGGATGTAAATTGGTCTGATGTAAATATGTATGTCAATGATTTCAGTGATGCATTATACGATGTGACTGATGCGGATGCTAAACAGATTACACATACCAGATTTTCACCAAATTCCTCACTACAAGGTGAATTACAGAAAAAGTGGATAGTAGATTCCACTGGGACAAGAGTGCTTTTAAAGGGGAATTATGGTAGCAGCTGGCAACAAAGTTTAAATGAGAATTTTGCTTCTTTGGTAAACTCCAAACAATTAAGGAGGTTCCCATACGTTGAGTATAAGCTATTTCACACATCTTTTGATGGCAGTGATGCAATTATTTGCAAGTCCGACAATTTTATAGTGTCAGATGAGGAAGAGCTTATTCCTCTCGCTGATGTATATTGTAGTGTTAAAAATCCAGGATATGAGTCGTTATATCAAACTTGTGTAGACGCGTGTGTTAAGTATGGTTTGGATCAGAAGTATGTTGAACAGTTTTTGAGTTACCAGATTGAATTGGATTATGTTATCTCTAACACTGATCGACACCTTAATAATATCGGAATTATTCGTGATTCCGATACATTACAGTTTAAACGGTTTGCGCCAATATACGATTGCGGTAATTCATTGTTTTGGAATACACGGTTAATACCATCAACTAAAAAAGAAATGTTGAAGATTGAAGTAACATCATTTGTGAAAAAAGAATACCATCTATTAAAGTATGTGAAATACGATTTATTCGATTGTGAAGCATTACCAACTTTTGAAGAGTTTTATAATGTATACTGTCAAGATCCGGCAATGTCGGATGAGCGTATACAGCAGCTTTATAATACGATCAGTATGAAGTCAGGTATATTATCAAGTTACTTCTCAGATGAAGAATTACAGAAGATAAGAGTTTTCAATTAAGGTTTTATTTATGGGAGATGGCAGTGTGACATGCTTTCATTTAGTGAGTGAACCATTTGACTACTTAAGTAACTGGTACGACAGCCCATTTGAGCTTAATTGATTGCAATTTTCGTGTGTTGAGCATTATATGATGTACTGTAAAGCAATGCTGTTTTGAGATAGTGCGACTGCATTAGGTATTCTGGCAACATCCGATCCAGCTGAGATGAAATGTTTGGGCAGAAGTGTTAGAAACTATGTGGACTCAAGATGGGCAGCAGTTCGCTATGGTGTTGTGAAGAGGGGGAGTTCTTGCAAAGTTTGAGCAGAACCCAGAGTTGCGCAATGAGTTCCTAAGTACGGATGGAGAGTTTGCAGAGTGTACCAAGAATGACTTAGTCTGAGGTATAGGGTTGGATAGGCAAGATCCTGATCGATGGGACAGAACGAAGTGGCGAGGTCAAAATTTGTTAGGGTTTGCTTTGCAGGAGGTTTACACAGAACTAAAATGGTAAATACAATGTAGTTTATGTTGTAGAAGCAGGTACACTATTGTATAATTGTCTGAATGAGGCGATATGAAAGTCAGAAGTTGAAAGGGTAGATACAATGATGATGGCTAAATCAATAACAGCTTTTAATGAAGAGGAGAAAATGAACAAACCAGCAAAGATGGACTTCGGTGTCAAGCAAAAGCAAGTATGGGAAATGACACCGGAGGAAGTGCAACAGTGTTGCACTGAAGGAAGAATTCAAGAGGTTGCAAGTGTCGGGGATACATTTGGAGATGGTACTTTCACATACACTATTATCGGAATTAATCAGGATATTCCATGTGATGAAAATGGAAACCCATTTGTTCTGAGAAGTTACAGGGATGTCTTAACAGTAATGTGTCTTGGTGCTTCAGTAGGACCTGGAAATGGAAAGCCTGTAGCTATGGATGCAGAAAAAACTCCGTTGAGCCTCGCACAAATGAACGGATACAATAAGAATCAAGGAAGTTGGAAAGAATCTGAGATGCGCAAGGATATTATGTCAGCATACTTTACACAGCTACCGATAAACACACAGAACGTGATTGGATGTGTGCTAAAAGTCACTGGTCAGTACAATGTCGATACCGTTTACATTACCTGTGATAAATGCTTTTTGTTATCTGGTAATGAGATTTGCAGTGAATCCGATTGTACTTTAGCAGAGGCAAATGCAACATTTCAATATCAGTATTTCACAAAAATAGCTACAACAGTAGAGAGTAAAGATCTCAAACAGTTGTGGTGGTTACGAAGCCCATACTACTATAACGATAGTAAGTTTTGCTGTGTCAAGAATGGTGATATGGGAAGGGAGGATGCAGACGCTAATTTGGCGGTATTTCCAGCATTCTGTATTTATTAGGAAGGAAAGAAAAATGAACTCTAATTGGGGAAAAATAGTTGATTTACGAAAACTGTCCTGTTTTCCTTTGATTTCAGGTGTAGATGATAGTAGGTTATCTTGTGTATACCCACTTATGCAGTTAGATGTAAAGAATATTTTAAAAGAGTGCACGCAGTATAACGTAGATGTGATTTTATTCGGAAGCTCCATCACAATGATGTGCAATGTCACGAGTGATATTGACATTTGTATTAGAACAGCCTCGTATGATCTGGACTTGTTTCATGAACTACAACGTAGGATTCAGCTGTGTAGCAAGCACCCATGTGATGTAATATATTATAATGATTTACAGGAGTCAGATAAAATACTTGAGGAAATAAAAACAAAAGGTGTAGTACTTCAGGAGGGTAAGTGATGTGTTTACTTATTGAAAAAGCACAAAAGGATATGGATGTTGTTAATACAATGCAAAAAGTGAATGATGAGATGTATCTCGATGTTTGCTGTTATCACACACAACAAGCTATCGAAAAATTATTGAAGTGTTCTATAGAACTCAAGGGTGTTAACTACGAGTTTACTCATTCAATTACAAAATTATACTCACAATACGTTTCTGTTGGTTGGGATGAGATAGAAATATTAGAACTTATGGCGGGGACCATCACTGATTGGGAAGCCAGTAGTAGATACAAGGAGTCTTTTGTCGCAACAGTTAAGCAGCTTAACACAGCTAAGGGGTTATACGATGAATTGTTGAGTAGACTGTTAACATTTCTTTCGTGTGGGACGAAAACAATAAACTCATTTTGAAAATAAGCTAGTGTACTGTATCATTGATATTTAATTAATTTTATGGTCTGACAAACCGTTTTGAAAATAAGCTAGTTTTATTAAGATATGGAGATAAGTGATTTGCTATGTCAAAATGGTGATATTGGAAAAGAAGATGCGGAATGACAAAAGGGATAGCTTACTATCAGTGGGTTATCCCTTTGTTGTTCTGTAGAACCTTATGAATTTAGAAACTATCAAGTCTATGTAGGTGTGTACTGTGCCCTGTTGCCAGAATTACAGCTTTTGCAACATCATTTGTTACAGTGCATGCAATGCACGTAGACAGGCAAGATTGGAGATGGACTTTGTCAACAAATTCCCAAACACATTTGAAGATTGTTTGAACAGCAGGTAAGTTTGGATCATATGTTACCATCGAATAAATAAAAAGTATAAGAAGTGTGACAGCTAAAACGATTGGTCGCTCGAATGGTTTCAAAATTGGTATAACAGAATTTGTTGCTACTCCCATTTCTTTAAAAAGTATAGTCATTAAAATCAAATAGAGAACATTTATAAGCGAAGTAGCTACAATCGTTGACAAGGAAAGTGCACCGAATAGTCCTGCACCAATGAGTCGAAGTAATGTGAAAAATACATTAAATTCTTGACCTGACAGTACAGTTATAGAAATTTCGTCAAGCACTTCAGAGCGTTGTGGGGCAAAATTATTCATCAGTAATGATTGTATAGCACCTATAATGATAAAACCAACCAGAAAGGAAGCAAAGTTAATAAATGCTTCTTTCAAGGTAGAGCAATCAGGTGATGTTAAATCACCATCTGTGATCCGATTATAAAGGGAGCTTGGTGCATCTATTGGCGCTGAGAATAGCGTTCGATAGAGAAAATAAGTAGTAAAGAGTGAAACAATAATATCCATAACAATCCTCCTTAGTTTAGTTATTCTAGCAGATACACAGAGTATTTGTCAATAAATGGGAAATACCGAACGTTTACGATTTGTATTCACCGCGGGACACAGCACGTGTAGAGCACCAGAAAATAAGAGTAATTATGAAAAACTGCTAAGAAAGCAGAAAGAATATGAAGGATAAGTGGCTGTCACAATAAGTATTAGTGCACAGCTTCTTTTTGATTGGAGGTAGCTGAATATGTTTAGTGTATTGGCTGCATTAGGAATACTAATGGTATGAATTATTGTTGTTAGCTTTGTGTTTTATGCCTTTAGAGAGATTCTGCATAAAAGGTATAACGTAAGCACTCAATAATCGAGTGCTTATAGTGAAGGGGTAGTCAGGATAGCGCCAGATCACTGATGGGCACTTACATAAAGACAGGTAATGGCATGTCGTGGTCATCAATCATTAGAGAGTATTCGCCAAGTGGTAAGGCACAGAATTTTGATTCCTGAACTTTGTTGGTTCGAATCCAACATGTCAAGTTCAAAGAAATATTGAGGAGCGTGTATATGAGAGAGCATAAAGTGAATTTAAATGGTGATGTAATTATAGTAGGTGAGAATAGTAGTGAGGAACAAAGGGCAGCATTTAAAGACAGAGTGAAATCAACAATGAGAGATACAGTTGATCTTGTGTTAGGGTTTTTAAAATGTATTGCATTACTGGTGTTATGCGTATTTTTTATTCTGGTTGAATGCACGCTTATTTGTATACATGCTGTATTCTTTTAATAGGTGGTTGTAAACTTAAGAAAGAGTTTAGAGTATCTATAATTGTAATAGATGATGTGACGAATTATGGTTTAAATTTAAGGAGATGACTGCAGTGAATGAAGATTTACAGGATGATGTATCTAAACAATACAGGAAAACTGCAATAGTAGCAACAATTATGTTAATTATATTATTCATCGTATATTTAATTAATAAAGAAGTGCTATTTAATGGTGCTTGTGTGTCTGCTGCAATTGTTGTTGGTATACAAGTATGTAAACTGTTCCGATTATCTGAACTAGCAGGTGACAGAAAGTAGGAGGTTATATGACATTAGATGAAGCTATTGTAGAGTGTCAGAACAATAGCAATGGATAAAAAGTTGAGCATGTACGACACTCTAGATAACATAGACACAATGCTGTTCAAAGGGATAATAGAGGTAAATGAAGCCAGAGCAGAGATAGAGAAGTGTATAAGAAAGTTAATAACAGTATAAAGTGAGGAGTTAATATGTTAGAAAAATTAGAATTTGACGTAAGCAGTAATAAAGATGGCGGAACTATAATGAGAGTAGCAGATAGGGACGATCTATTTGATATCACTATAGAAAAAACCAAGGCAGGGAGCGTGCTGGCAACAGATTTTCTGCATGAGCACTGGTTAAACAGAAGATACCGATTTTTAATAAGCAATTTTGAGGTATTTGTGAGATCAATAAAGACTTTAAATGACGTGGAGTTTGATAGAGATATAAAGGAGATGTTTAGGGGATGTTACAATTTAGAAAGGCTTGACCTGACAAACTCATGCATGAGTAAAGTTAAAAATATGGCAAGTCTATGCTTTCATCTTGAAAATTTGAAAGAGGTAAGCATGTGTGATGTTGATCTAAGTAGTGTTGAGACTGCAAATAATATGTTCGCATGTTGTTCAAGCCTTGTAAAGGCTGATTTTAGTAACTCAGACTTGTCTGGAGCTAGAGAAATCGTAGCTATGTTTTCAACCTGTGACAGATTGAAATATCTGAATATAAATGGGTTGGATTTAGATTCGGTTACAGAAGCATATTGTTTCGCAGCCGATTGCTCTAGTTTAGAAGATTTAACTATTGGTTGCATTGGAAGTAGAGCTTCAATGGAGTATAGTAAGGAGTATCAATTATTTAATGGGTGCAGTAGATTGAAGGGTATTAAAGTGAATAGATTTGCCGATGGTAATGATATAGCATTTGAAGATATTCAGTTAGTAAGAAATAGCGTGATAGCATACACGGAAAGTAGACAGTGTGTGAGATCAGCAGATGTTGTGAAAGAATTAAAAGCATTTGAGTAAATGCGATGCATCATTTGGGACGTAACTAGTCAGGAGGAGAAGGTAGAAAGTAGAATAACTGAATCCGAAGATTATTCGTTGGAATTACAAACTTAATATTTGATTTATAAAGATGGCATTTTTCATGCCCTCTTTTGTATGCAATAGTTTAGTTGGCACTTGAAATTATTTTTATTTTAAAACAAAGTACAGTGGAATACACAGATTGGACTGTTTTGGTACAAGATGGAGGTAAGTGATATGAGAAGTCAAATCAAGTATGTATTAATGAAATGGAAATTGAGATGGAAGCTGTCAAGATTAGTAAGAGGTTATCTGGGTATGATGCACAGTGAAATTATGGCTATTGGTTTACTAACAAGTAGTGAAAGAAGAGACCATGTAGTAGAGGTGAATGAATTAAAAAAGATGTTAAGTTCGTGTGTTGCAGATCTGTATGAGATTGTAGGTTTGGAAGAGCAAAATAATGAAAGATAGCCCGAATAAAGTTGCACAGATTGAATGTCTTTCAGAGAAAAGACACATTAGGTGGAATACTTCTAAATCATGAGTGTACAAAAAGAAAAAATATACAATGAATCAAAGACAATTAATTGTCTTTTGATAAATACAATATTACGCGAGAGTAAGAATAGTGGAAGACTGTACACAACAATAAGTGTACAGCCTTTTATTTTAGTCCAAGTAGTTTAGGAATAGTTTGTCAGATAGGAGCGTAGTTTATGCTATATAACTTCACATTTGAGGAAGCTATGAAGGTACTCTACAATGAAGAAGGTTGGGTTCAAGGTGAACGGTTTGGAAAAAATACCTATATAGCTTATGATAAAAAAGAGGATTGTTTTGTATTAAATGCTGTAAATGCAGAAGACCATGTAGATCCAAAGTTAAGTGATAGTACACTGGCAGTCTGGGGCTCAATAAGTGATATTACCATCGATAAATACTTAGTTGGACAGAAGTACAGATTTATAGGCGTGCTGTGCTATGATTCCGTAGTAGGTGTAGGTAATTTTGAGGATGGATGGTCAAAAAAGCAATATATTGATGTATACAGAAAGCAGCAAAGTGTAAAACGTGCCAGTGGTTTTTAATAAGCTGGATAGTGGGTTGTCATAAAAGGCAACCCACTTTTTGTTAGTTGGAATGCTGTAAAAATGCCAAGATTTCTCAATAGGGAGATATTTCAGATAGGAAGATAGGATAAACGATGCAGTACGATTTTAGTTTACAAGAAGCAGTGGATGTAATATTACATGAAGATGGTTGGATGCAAGGTAACAATTTTGACAAGAATACATTTTTTGTCATACGGCAGAGCAAATAATTACTTTGTACTGAATAATGCAGGATTTAGGACAGATTTCATGGATGATGAATTGTCTTTTTACAGCTACAAATTTAACAAATCAAAAATATTGGTTCATAGATTATTTATGTTTGAATTCTGTTAGAGACACAGACAGCTGTGTAAATGGATTGTCAAAACGTGATTATTTAAAGGAATATCAAAGAGTTAGGAAATAGTCTAAAAGCGCGTTATAGAGTTTAAAACCAAACAGCTACTATTAGGTTGCTATAAAAATGTAATAAATAAGCAAAGGAGGGGTCCAAAATATGAAATTGAGTAAAGGAACTTAATTATAAAAGGGAAAGATCCTAGTTGATTGGTAGAATTGCTATAGCATTGGCTGCAGTAGTAGCACTTGAGTACAGGTAGGTGTTGACGGAGCACTTTTTATCGTACCGGGATTAACATTAATTATTACGGCATTTATTGTAGGTTTAAATAGCCTGTAGAATAATGCCGAAGTAGAGTACTGATAGTAAAGGTGGTAATTTAAATTGAATGAAAATACAGGAGGAATAAGAAATGAAAAATAATAAGAGTATATGGAATAAAGATCATAGGTTTCCATTCAGAGACGAAGTGGATACTGAAAACAACAATACAGAAAATGGAAACGTTAGTGACGAAGACCAGAGGTCTTTATTCAAAAACAGTGAGATTAAGGATATTAAGGACTGTAACACAGGGAACACGAACACAGGGTACATGAACAATGTGTTCCACAACACCGGGGATAGGAACATCGGGTACTACAACACCGGTGACTGTAACACAGGGAACAAAAACACAGGGGATATGAATACCGGGGACTGTAACACAGGGGGCAAAAACACAGGGGACAAAAACACAGGGGGCTGTAACACAGGGAACATGAACACAGGGTACATGAACCCTGGGTACTGCAACACAGGGGACAAAAACACAGGGGACTGCAACACCGGTGACTGTAACACAGGGAACAAAAACACAGGGAGCAAAAACACAGGGGACATGAATACCGGGGACTGTAACACTGGGAACTGCAACACTGGGGACTGGAACAGGTCGTCTTTCAATACTGGTTGTTTCAATACTGTTGAACAAAAAATCATGTTGTTCAACAAACCATCAGGTATGACTTATAGCGAATGGATGAATTCAGATGCAAGATGGTTACTGAATAAGATACCAAAGGATGTTGTTAAATGGATTGATTCAGCAGATATGACGGATGAAGAAAAAGAACAGCACCTGGAATACAAAACGACAGATGGTTACCTGAAAGTGCTTGATGAAGCGGAATCCAGGCAGAATTGGTGGAATAATTTATCAGACAGCGATAAGGATATTATTAAATCGATACCAAACTTTGATTCAGATATTTTTGAAGAGTGTACTGGAATTAAGGTGGATTATGACTGTCCGGATAATAAAGATAGTAATGCCGGTTCTTTAAAAGGAATTTCGGCATTTTAAATAAAGAATAAATGAAAATCATAGCAGAGTTGAATTTTTGTTATGATTTTCATTTCTAATCACCTTACAACGGATTATAGCGATGCATAGAGAGATGCTATGATGTTGTGGTTTGAGTTACGCAATGTGCTCTATTTACGAAAATCTACTAAAATTTTAATAATGTTCCATATTATGATGAACAGGAAAAAGAATTTTGGGAAACGCATCGTATAACAAGGAATGGGATCAAGAAATTAACAGCATTTGGCGAGAAAGAAGGTGATAAAGTGGTAGTGTGGAATGAATACAGAAGAATAGAGATATTTGAGAAGGCAACTAATAAGAGAATCCGTGTAAGTACTGCTGATAGTATGCTGACAGATGGAAATAGAGTAATCTTTTACAAAGACTCCGAAGAAGTTCTGTTTTTTGATCCGAAAGAGTGTTACTACAGAAGCTTTAAACTGGAATAAGATATGGAAAGGGAGCATTCCTGTAATTCAGAAATAATACCAATTGAATAAAAAAGAACCTCAAGGTATGATTGAGTTGCATCTTGGCGGATGTAAACAAAACAATCAAAACACTGGAGGTTCAAAATGAATTTAACACAGAATGACAGACTAAAGCAAGTAACAAGTGACACTTTAATTGTTGGAGTGGACGTTGGATCACAAACTCACTTCTGCAGAGCGTTTGACTGGAGAGGGTTTGAACTTTCAAGAAGAGTATTTAAGTTTAGCAACACCGGAATGGGATTCCTTACTTTCCTTCGATGGACAGAGGAACTCATGAATAAAACTGAAATGAAAAAGGTTATTGTTGGCTGTGAGCCTACCGGCTGCTACTGGCTTACTTTTCAGAAGTTCTTGCAAGACCATGATGTTCAGCTTGTAACTGTTAATCCGTTTACAGTAAACAGAAGTATGGAACTGGATGATAACAGTCCTGAAAAGAGTGACTTAAAGGATCCAAAGACAATAGCGTTGCTTGTGAAAGATGGAAGATTTTCAACTTCTTATCTTCCAAGCGGTGTATATGCAGAAATCAGAGAGGCCTCTGTTTGCAGAGATCAGATCATGAAGCAGCATGTACGTCTGTCAAATCAGATACAGGGATGGCTTCAGAAGTTCTTTCCAGAGTATTTTGAGTGTTATGCCGATTGGGATTCAACCAGTGGACTGATGCTTCTTAGAGAAGCTCCACTTCCACAAGATATCCTTAAAATCGGTGCAGGTGGAATCAATCAGATATGGCGTGATGCAAAGGTGCGTGCGGCAGGAATAAAGAGGGCTCAGACCCTGGTAGAAGCTGCACAGAATAGTGTGGGATTGGAAGCAGGTGAAGCTGCAAGACTCGAGATATGGGTTCTTGTAAATGACTACATCCTTAAAGCAGAACAGCTAAAAAGATTAGATGAATATCTGGAAGAAAAAGTAAAAGAAGTACCAAATGTGGAGAAACTGCTCGCCATCAAAGGAGTAGGGATGAGTACTGTGATTGGCTTTATAGCAGAGGTTGGTGATATCGGACGTTTCACTGATCCGAAGCAGATACAGAAGCTTGCAGGGCTGGAAATAGTCAAGAAAAGTTCCGGTAAAAAGAAAGGTCAGCCAAGAATCAGTAAGAGGGGCAGACGAAAACTGCGAAGAACAATGTATGAGTCGGCACGTGCACTGATGACCTGGAATCCCGCATTTCAGGATGTGTTCCTTTATTACAGGAACAGGACAAAAAAACCGCTCGGAGGGATGCAGGCAAAGATAGCAGTTGCATGTAAAGCGATACGGATCTTCTATGTAGTATTGAAAACAGGCTGTGACTTTGATGAAGAAAAGTTCCGGAAGGACATCATCAGACCAGAAGCAGCATAAAAAAAGCACATGCTGTAACAGATAACGTCCGCCAAGGATTCAATTGGTGCTGGATTACAGGAGTGCTCTCTAGGCAATGACAAAGCAGAGCGAAGCCGCTAAGACATACTTTATAGGGCATGACCCTGGATAGGAGCAAAGGCGGCACCCCACTATGGGTAGGCTGGACGAAGGAATTTAGGACTCTTTCAAATAAGATGATCCTGTTAGACATGAGAGGTTAGCAGCCATAGGGAAGAATGGGACACAGATTCGCCTTCATAAAAAGGATGACGTTTTATTTCGTGTACCTTTCTGACTGGAAAACGAAGTACGTTGAACCAGAAATGATACAGTTTTCGCCCATTATTAAGAGCTTGTCATTGTTTGCAACTTAATTAACCATTGCACAGATAGCTAAAATAAAGGCTTTTTTGTGCAAAATATATAAGAAAGTATAGAGAGAAGAAATGCAATATTTAAAAACGGAAAGATGTGTTGTTTGTGGTAAACCTGCTGAGATGTGGCACGGTTATGTGATTGCTAAAGATAAGATGGCTTTAGGCAATTATGTAGATAAAAAAGTCGTTGCTGGATTTTGTGATAAGCACGCAGAATCGTCTATTGATGATAGTAATGGAGACTACGGATGTTACAATTCAGAATTGATGGGAAAATGTATTCCGTTATTTAATTAATGGCAGGTGTTAATATGGATAAGAAGAAAGCGTTGCAAAAATTACGAAGCGCAAAACGGGAAGCTCTTCGTAATTCGTCATGTATTCAAGTTGGTAGATTGGAATTGAATGAGGCGATAAAAGCATTAGAAAAGATCGTAGGACAGGAAACAGTAGAAGTTTCCGATCTGCTAAATGAAACAAATTCTAGTCTGGTATTGGGTATATCTGGTAAATGGTATGAATGTGATCTTAATCTTGGATTAGTTGGTATATTTGAAACGATAGATGATTTTGAGAAAGCAAAAAAAGCTTATCAGGAAGCAGACAGTAAAACAAGTTCGCCAGAAAATTATGAGTTTTGGAATTATGTAATAACAAAAGATAATATAAATAGATTTATTGATGGTTAGATACAGGAGGAAGCGAGGTAGCGTATGAAAAAGTTTGTTGTGTTTGCATTAATTGTTATGTTAAGTGCAGTATTACTTGGTATTGGTATTGATACATGTAAGTGGGTGTTGATTTTTCCAGGAATTTGTGGACTGGTGTTAGCAGCAATTTATGGTTTTATTACTGCTATGCTTGCGATTGATAACATGGTAGATGATGATTTTAACAAGTAGTGGGGGTAGATGGTGATGAAGTACAGTAGTGAAGATCAGAAAGTCATAAATAAGTGGTTGACTTCAGTTGGGGCAAAGCATTTAGTAGATGAGGAATTTTTTTGAGTATAGAGATGGGCAGTTACTTGAGATTGCAAAATCTGGAGTAGACAGTTTACTAACTTGGGACGAATGGCAGCATTTACAGACTATGATGGATATGGAAATTCCATTAAATGAATCAATCAGATTTGTCGGTATTTTATACGAAAATGATATTGAAGTCCTGGAAATGAATACTGATAAAAGTAAAGAATATGAAGAAAAGTGGAATAAAAGTATACGATAGTGGAAAGGGGAAATGATTGGAGTACGATATGCAGGAACAGAGAAGAGAGATAGAGGAGATTCTCGATAGAATCGAGAAATGCACATGTGAAACTGATCTGATTAAGTTGCGGCGAGAGCTGGATCACTTGATTACACGGTTTTGTAATAGAAAAATTTCTGAGTTAGTTAAGACAATTTAAGCAAGAAAGGGAGTGTAGAAGGAGAGGCAGTCTTAGAACTTGAAATGTAATGTTGTTAAAGGATGAAGTAAGTAGTGCTTAAGAAGAGAGTTGGTGTGAAACTCTCTTCTTATAATTTATAGAACTGCACACTACATAACAAGTATAACATGTGTGAAGTAAAGTTTTTGGATTACTCTGAGTATGATAGTGAAAAGTGTAATAATGGCGGATGCTATGGATTCCGGACAGAGTATATTAGAATTTCAGATGAAAGATTGGAAGTAACTCATGGAACTACAGCAGATCTTACATACTGTCCAGTATGCGGAAGTTTTAGTGATCATTATGATGACAATGACAGTGTGTTTGATTCAGGATATAGTTGCGGTGAATTCAGTACAGTGACTACTGAAGAGTTATTGAAATTCATTAATGAATTTGAGGAAACAGATGATCAGTATATTAAATACATATCAGATAACACAAAGCATGAGACTGATAGTAAAGTATGCGCACCTGTTAAAAGCTTTAATTGAGGAATAAGTGGATGAGAGTGAGATATGTAGGTATCGGAGGAAGTGGAATGAATTATCCATGTTATGAGGATGATAATGGTAGATTATACTTTGATACAAATTTCGGAAGAGGTAAATTAGATTTACATACCGGAGCATACAGAGATGAGGTCGAAGATATTTGCGGTGAGCCCGATAGAAGAGTAATAGAGAGAGCTATATCAGTGGTTGATTAAGGTTGTGGGTTAATACAGTAGAATGTTTCATATGATAAATGCAGAATCGTTATTGAGTGATGTTCGTGGTGGGAAGATTAATTTTGCTGATTTAAGCGAAGAGCAACTACGATATTTTTTATCAACTGTTGCATTGGATTGTACAGATGAAGTGCATGAGTATCATGTAATGAGAAAGGTTTTATTAAATTTGCCTAGAGATGAACAGTTGAGCATCTGTGATGAATATTTCTTGAATGGTCAAAGATTTTCCTTGATTATTCATTAGTGATTCATGACTTGAAATTATAGAAGGAGCAGGTGGAATGAGCACTGGTGTGAAAGTATTAAAAGAAAGTGTGATCAGAGTGCAATCACAACTAAATGACTGGATAGATTGTGTGTTTGTTGTAAATAAAGATGATGAAGAGAAGGCAAGAGATGTATTAGAGAAAGTTTGGGACAGTTTTTTTGGAAGATGGGGACGGTTGGTGCTACGACAATTATCTGGAAGATAAGTTGATGAATGCCAGTATTGTATTTGATACGTACTATGCGGATGTAAAGGAGTGAGTGTATGGAAGTATTATTTATCAATAAGCATGAAAATACAGAGTATGATGCAATGTGTGAGTACTATTCAAACCTTACGGAAGAATTGGATGCTGCAATCATTACAGGATACACTGGTGGTTTCAGACATTATGTGCTTGCGAATGGTTATTGTTTGCAAATGAAATGTCTTGTAATTAGAGTCTTTGGTACAACAGTTGGGAGTATACGATTTGATGATGGAAATGTTATTCAGAGTGTTGTAATTGATTCAGATCCTGTCATAGGACATTATACGAAAGATGTTAATATGCGATTGCAGAAATACGTGGGACAGAAGATGATATTTAACTAAGTGGATTTAAAGATAACGTAGAGGTGCAGTCAATATTACAGCAGCAAACATAGGAGTCTATCGGGAAAGGTGCCAGATAAAACTGGCACATTATTTTTTTAATGTGTAGTATGTTCTAGTTTTGTTTGAAAACTACAATGTTATCAAAAAATTAAGATATTCAGGAAGTAGGCCTAGATTCAGGGAAGAATGATTATGCAGAGAATGAGTTCTAGGAGGAGGTATCAAGAAAAGATGTAGAAGAAGTTGAACACATGCTTGATGATCTAGAAAAAATAGATAATTATGAGACTAGAATCTGGGAGTTTATAAGACACTCTGTCCCAGAAGCTATGAAAGGAGAGTCTGTATGGATAAAATTATTGATGTGGCTGCTTATATTGTTGCAAAATATAAAGAAATGACACATGAGACTCTGGACGAAATGAAACTCCATAAACTCCTTTATTTTACTCAAAGAGAATCATTTGCAATTTTAGGAAAACCAGCTTTTGAGGGTGATTTTGAAGGATGGAAATATGGTCCTGTATCAAGAGAAGTAAGACAAGATTATGAGCAAGGCGAATTTCTTGTCGAAACAAAGAAGATTTCTGATGATATTAAATATATTGTAAATAATGTATTACTTGAATATGGAGCATTGGCATCATGGAAACTAAGTGATTTGTCACATCGGGAGATTTCATGGCTTAATTCCAGAGCAGGTTTGAAGGATGGTGAGAACGGAAGCAATATTATTCAGCTTGCAGATATACAAAAAGATTCTGAAAAAGTACGCCCATATGACCATGTATGGGATATGTATTATGATGAATTCGAAGATCTGGACACTGTAGAATAGGTGGGGACAACAGAATTGATAAAATATCTTTACTATGAAGGTTCTTTTGTTGATGAGAAGTGTACAAGTGACGTTACGCCAGAAAACTATGTTACGTTAGGTACTATTTGGCAGTTGGTAGATGATAGGAATCTTGATTGTAGTTTGAGTTAAAAATAAGGTATAATATCAAAAATAGGGTAGCAGATAAAATGCTACCCTATTTTTGATATGTAATACACTTGAAACCATACTCGACAAGTGACATAGTTATAATGAAATACAAAGGAGAGGAAAAATACAATGGATAAAAATTACAAAGAGTTAGCTGATTAGTTAGTAGACAAAACACTTAAACCATGTAATTCATTTAAACTGGAGAATGCTGTGAAGGAATTAATGGAAGCATTTGCCAGAAGCGAACGTTCTTTTGAGGAAGTAATGAGATTTTATCTGGAAATGAGGTGGATGATGAGTAACCAGTATACGATGAAGATATATCCTGCAGGCAACGGACGTGATGTTTACAGAAATATTGAAATCTGCGGTAACAGTACATTAAATCAATTGTGCCAGATTATCCTGGAATCATTTGATTTTATAGATGAGCATATGTATGAATTTTGTATGGATAACCGTATGTACAGCGAATATGCTTATCAGTCAGATCCGGAGGGAGACGAACCTTCTGCAGATATTACACTGGATGAGGTCGGGCTTTGCAAAGGACAGAAATTTGCACTTCATTATGATTTTGTGGATGATTGGATGTTCACTATTACGGTTTCAAAAATCAGTGAAGTTCAGGGAGATCTTAAGCCTTGTATCGTTAAGGCAAAAGGAAGCATTCAACAGTATCAAGACTGAGATGAAGATGAGTTTGACGAAGAATAATGTGGTGCTTGCGTCTGACGAGAGTTAATTTTGCAGGAAGTTAAGATGAAAAGTTAGACAGAGAGTTCAGATATTCGGAGTTTATTGCCAGCGCAATTGTGGCTATGAGAACGAACAATTACTCTTTGCAGGACGGTTACGATTTTGTAGAGTATATGATAACAGAATACAAGAAAACTGTTTATATGTAGGAACTGATAGTGAGAGGGGACAACTGTGATAAATGACACAGAAATAAACAATTAGAAAGAAGGAAAAACAATGAGCGATGGTACAAAAAAAGTAACAATTATTGGTATAGCGGTGGTAGTGGTGACAGTTATCGTTAGTGTTGCACAGACGGTAATTAAAATTGTGCCGCCAATTATCACTACTGAAAAAAGTAATCTGTAAATAGTGTGGGTACTGGTAGTAAGAGGGAACAATAGAAAAAATCCCGACAGAGGCACTTGTTAAGTCGGGAGAGTTAGGATACTATACTATGATATCATCTGTGTTAATGTGAGATGATTCTGAACCTGTATCAATTGTGAGAGCATTTGTTTTAGGTGAAAGCTCATTTAACATTGCATTAACTGCTAATAAAAAATCTTTAGGCGTATCGCATACCTTTGATGAAGCATAAGCGATAGCAAGCTGTAGTTTTTCAGATTCGTCGAACACTACGTTCCCTCCTTCCATAAATTTGGTATACTCCGTATATCGGAGTAGTAATGTAGGAAGTTTAGTTAAGATTTCTAAACTTTCTATAAACTAACAGGTGCTGATTTTTGGCACCTGTTTTTCAATGTATGATAGTTGAAAATCCAGAGCAATTATGTTTGCTTTGTGGTAGACAAGATTTTGACGATGTATAAGGCTGAGGTTGCGCAGCGTACCATATTTAATTTGTCGAATTTTGAATTACGGAATAATGCAAAAATTTGTGTAGATTATTTACAAAGAATATTCAGTGTGTTACTCTAAAAATATCAAATTTAGGAGGACATACAATGGATTCGACATGTAAAACAAGAACTCTTCAATCACTTGTGAAGGATTTGGAAAAGAAAAATATCACTCTAGAACATAAATTACAACGCCCAGAAGGTCAATGGAACTTGAAGAAAAAATCAATACTTATAGATTCTCTTCTTCGTAAATATCCGGTAAACCCAAGTTATGGTGTAGTGATGGATAATAATAAACTAGTATACTGTATCATTGATATTTAATTAATTTTATGGTCTGACAAACCGTTTCATGATA